>Ga0307515_10002814_pt1 | contig 37018 bp, 48 predicted proteins | sample 17_EM_MG_FD_194513 | JGI IMG/M metagenome (GOLD analysis project Ga0307515, IMG submission 194513) | Populus trichocarpa ectomycorrhiza microbial communities from riparian zone in the Pacific Northwest, United States - 17_EM | ecosystem: Host-associated > Plants > Roots > Unclassified | place... | reverse complement strand
TTCCCATTATCGGGGATGCCGTGAAGGAAAAGAAGGAGGACGTTCAGGTCGCTTTCGTCAGCCATGGGTTGTGCATAAGCGAGATGGTCGCTTCTTTGGTTACGCTGGATTATGAGAGGAGGTCCAAGGGCCTAGAAGTCCCGGATAGGCAGTACGCCGGGTTGCTGAACACTGCTTGGACGAGAGCAACTATTGACCTCGCAGTCCGTATTTTTTCTCCCCTTGCAATTACCTGTAGCGACTGACGGACTATGAAACGCACAGGATGTCGGTGAAACCACGGTCGACGAGAATGGCCTCCCAGCTCTCGCGGTTAAAGTTACGGACGTGAACCACCATAGACATCTCGAAGGCTTGGTGCGTTCTCATCTCCATTCGTTCCGTTCCACTGTGTGGAGACTGACTGTATTTTGACTGACTCCTTATAATTACAGAAGCGTCAGAAAGGTGTCGGTAGCGAAGCCCATGATCCAGCTCAGAGTGATATCCGTACGTTCTTCGGGGGAGGTGTTATCGATGGCAAGAAAGTAAAGCCTGAGGAGGGTCGGGCTGAAAGCAACGCGTTGGACGAGACAGTGGTTTCTCGTTCGTAGATCGGGATATCGTGGATAGTAGACGATGTACTAGAATATGGCGGACAAGAATTCCCTGGGGGTGTGGTCCAACGATGGACTCGAACCTTTTTTGTAGCGGTTGCCGTGCGAAAAGTGGTCAAAGCAGACCGGGTTCGAGTTTCGTTACATAGGCATTGACGAGGGAGCCCTAGTATAGATTTGAACACTGACTGCGCAGAAACACCACGATAATATTAGCCGTGCAAATCTCGCTGAGGTGGCGAAGAAATCCTCCTTCAATGCAAGCATCTAGCGTGTGGCTCGAGCGACAGCATTTTCACCCCCGGATTGGATCAGGAATTAATTCAGAGCATTGCACCCATTGAAAGTAACATGTCCAGCCCAGTGGAATGATTGACATCGACCAGCCGAGGGCTCGTCGCCCAATAGCATCTTCATATATATATATATATATATCGTACTATGCCACGCTTCCGTCCGGTTCTTCAACCGCAACCCCCGCAGTGATGGCTCTCTCACCTCGTTTAGATACGGTAGCATGCAGGGTCGTCGATAGCCGGGTTTGGCAACACCTGGTTTACCGGGCGGTGCCCGCGCGCAGCCTTCTGGAGCGGGTGTGATCCCCGCTTCTGCAGGTGAACTGATTACCCTGTAACCCTTTTGTCCCGCCCTGTGACAGCATGCTGTTCTCTTGGTTACAGTTAGACATGCCAAGCGGCCAAGGCAACTGAGACGAAGTCCCCCTCCCGCCGCATTACCTCCCGCTACATTTCACAGACATGTCTGGTTCCTCGAAGGTTACATGGGAAAAAAAAGGAGGGGACATTCATTGTATTATCTGTATGATCTTGTGCATATGAAAATGCAAGTGATGCGCTCCGCCAGGAAAAGTCACACTCCCCATCGGTCGGATTGCCTGCAGGTGCCGAGATCGAGGTGGTTGCGAGGGCGCGAAAGCTAGGTTTTCCCTTATTACTCCGAACCTCGAAGAAACGAATCGTCAGGAAATGGGGGCTATGGTGATAAAAGCAATCTTCCCCTCCAGGGAACGACGCCCTAGCATCAGCGAGCCAAAACGAAGATAGAAAAACATCTGAATGGTTTGAATCAGACTGTATATCGGCGAACTTCGCATCGCATACGTCCCTCTCTGGATGATGTTATAAACCCCTTCCCTGCCCGACAACGGACAATTAAATACAACATCGGCGACACCGTGGAGATAAGTAACCATGCAGCAGTGGTTGTGATCCACTGCACATCTTCCGAGGACGGTCAGACTGCAATGCGCCTCAAGTTTTGGATTTCCAAATATCACACATCCTTCCCGAGACAGGTACAGACAGTCACCAGAGCAATCCGATATTCAAACTGCGTCAAAGACCCAATTCAAACCGGTGATGATTTCGCCTATCCCGCGCGCCTATATGCGCAGACATCGGGCAGTTAATATGAATACAAACTGCGCGGCCGTGGGTAATTCGCTTTACTGCGGGAGGGGGAGGGGCAAGCGCAGCACCAATTCACAAAGTCCATCAGAAAGTACACAGCGTAAAGCCGTTTCCGCACGTCCATTCTACTCCGGCTAGGCTGAGTGCCTGGACCTCAAGTCTAATAGACGTATCCTGTAAGGTCGGATAGAGCGAACGGTGGAGGCCAATTCACAACCCCCACAGAATCAGCTAGGAGCGCTAGGAGGTGACGGAGTCCGGGCGAAAGGAAAGATCACCGTCTGATGACGATGTGATTAGGTTAGGGCGGGTGGTGGTCGCCATGCCTCAGATCATAGTGGGGGTTGCGCCCTGATCCGCGTGCCTTGATGATCTGGCTGGGACCGTGAAACTGGGGGCGCGGTTACAACAGGCAACAAATTCGGTGTCTCAGGGACCATTGGGATTGTCACCATCGTTGTCCGCGAACCGGAAATGAGATTCCTCCGGCGGTGGTGGAAGAACAGCCGCGGACGTAGGATGAGAGGGATCGGCGTATAAAATGTTGAGGTTTGGAACAACGTACAAAGGCGGTTTCCTAGAGCAACGTGCCTTCCCACTTGCCGCCACTCCTAGTTGAGCGGTGAACCCAAGCTGCATATTGACCGTTCCCCCGCCCTTCCACCACGAACAGGGGCGCAAATTAGCATTAGTAGTCCGCTCCTCCCAGTGATAGATCAGAAAATAATGTCGGATATCCGGCAGAACCACCAAGGGGTCGTTCCTGATCCGATGTCAGTCGTGTTCCTCCTCAGTCAAGCCAGGACAGTCGGTCTCCAGCTCCTCAACGGAAGCATATTGCATCCCGCACCAGAAGCAGTAGTAGTATGTGCTTCGTAGATAGCACAGCACTTGCTCCAGTCGTCGCGGCGCCTGGAATTTCGAAGGAGGTTAGTCGAAAGGTCTCGCAAAGGTTAAAGAAAGCGATGAACGTGATGAGCATGCCGCCAATGATTACCCAGACGGAGATGTGATATCGGGGGAGGTATGCGCGGCTGGTGGCCAAGTCCATGACCAGAGAGAAAACGACTCACACTCAGCTGCAAGTAATTGCTAACTCGAACCAGGGTTTCCTCTGGCCATACTGCAACAATCTCACCGGGGTCTTTTTGATCGGAATCTATACCGGTTCCCATTCGGAGCGGACGGTCGTCGTCGTCATCTTCACCGTTCCCGGCAGGAACAGAGTATAGGGGTTTGAGTGCATCGGCTTGCATCTGGGCTTTCAAACGAGCAGCTGTTCCGGAGTCGGTCCCTGCCCCCTTTCCGGACTTTGAAATATCCGGGGAACCTGGATCTGGAACACCCGAGGGCAAAGATGGCAATAACTCTTCCAGTGCCTCCAATAACCCTGGTGGGAATGATTCCGGAATCGTTGGATCAAGCCAGAGTTGGTTAAACTGGATAGAAGGGAAGGTAAGACAGGAGACAGGAATCCACAAAAAAGACATTGTCTCCGTACCTTGATATCAGCCTTCGTGTCGAGATTGACGCACGTAGTCCTCGCATTTCTCAACATGCCTTCCGCTCTCTGATCTTCGTACTCTCTCCGTGCACGATCCCGGAACTCCTCGGCGTTTAGAACTTCGGATTGTTTGGCCATTTTGGCCGCACGTTCGAGCGTGCTCGGGGAAGGGGGTCGTTTCACTCCGCCAATACCGGTCTTACCTGTGGTGGTGGTTTGTGGGTTTGTGAGTTTGTGACACAGATTTTGAAGAGCAAAAGGAGCGGGAGGTCCAGGTCAGGGATCAAACACGTCGCTAGTGAGGAGTTGTGAGGCTTACCAGACCATTCTTTTATTGGCAACGGTTCGGCACGATGCTTATGCGTTGCAAGTGCCGATGTCCGAGGTTCGGGTGGTGGAGTCGATGTCTCAGCCTCAGCATCGCGTTCTCCGGCGACGCCAGACGTTTCTGCAGGATGAGGGCTCCCGAAATTCCCACCGATGGAAGAGGAGGATGAGCTCTCCTCGTGACTCTCTCCAAGACCCTGTCCGGGCTTAAATCCCATCTTCATCATGATCGCCAAAGCCTTGTTCTGTTTCCCACTCTCCTTAGCCTCCTCTTGAGCCTTCTGGATCAAATTTGTCTGCAGACCCTCCTCTCGTGCTTCCAACTCCATTTGCTTCCGGCTCTTTTTCCGGTTCCGTTCATTGAGCAGCTGGGATTGTTTCAGAGCCTGTTTCCTCCTCTCGATGTATGATTCCGGCTGTTGAGGTTTCGGAGCCTCCTCGAGCCGGGCAAGGAACTTGTCTGAGAGATAGTCGTCTTCATCGTCAGACATGGAGATGAGCGTGGTGAGCAACGATAACCACGTGGGACCGATCGAGGGGCGCAGATGATCGATGGGCCTCCTTGCAGAGGGTGACTGGTGAAATCGTGAAAGTGCCGCGTATCTTTAAGGTGATCAAACACGACATGGTAGTAACGTTTTTCGCAAGTTATCGACGTATCACAAAAGAAACGGAACGCGGCACCCGACATTGTAACAATGAAACATAACGGTCCTGGCGTCGCCGAGGAGCAACAACACACGCAGCGGTCTGGGAACGAAAACGCAATTTCCCCGTTTGAATCTCTCCGCTTCTAAACGCAGCCGGAAAGGGACCATAACCGAGGGAGGAGAGAGGTAATGGGACGATGGACGTGGAAAGGGAAATCATGAGTACTGTGGAGGAGTGGGCGTCAAATGGGGAACGATTTAGGAAGCGGCGACAACAGCATCGGGGGTGTTGCTGTCAATGACATCCCTCTCGACAGCGCTGTCTTCGTGACGAGCATTGACGGCTACCTTGACGGCGATAGCACGACCACCGACCTCCTTGCCCTGGAGAGCGTCGATGGCCTTCTTTTGTTCAGTCTCGTCACCAACGTCGACGAAGCCGTATCCCTTGCTCCTTCTGGGTTTGCCCCACCTCCTTCGAACAATGCGAGCAGTATTGACCTTGAGACCTGCATCAGTGAAGAGAGCGGCAAGGCCGGCATCATCGATGTTGAAGCCGAGGTTTGCAACGAAGAGAACGGTCTTGGAGGGTTCGCCGACCGGATCCTCACCGGCAGGGCGAGGAGGACGAGGAGCCCTGGGTCTGCGTTGCCTCGGCCTGGGAGCATCCTCTGCGGGTTCATCAATCAGGAGAGCATCTGTAGCAGGAGCGACGGTCTCTCCTTCACCAGACCTGGCCCTGTTACGGCGCTAGGGATCGGGTCAGGACGATTGTGACGTGGTGAGAGCAAGGATACCTACGTTGGTCTTCTTCTTTTTCTTCTTGGGCTTCTCCGCTCCTTCGGTAGCAGGAGCGGTTTCAGCCTTGTCAGTTGTCTCACCATTCGCCTCGGCGTCGGTGACTTCTCCAGGGACAGACTTGGGACCTCGTCTACCCGTGGACCTCTTCTTGGTCTTCTTCGGCCTGGGTTCCTTGTCCTTTTCTTCCGCTGGTTTAGCGATCTCGACGATTACCGAGCGACCATCGAGCTCTTTCTTGTGCAGAGCCTCGACGGCCATCTGGGCGGCCTCGATGGTGGTGAGAGCAACGAAACCGTAACCAGCGGAACGACTGCCATGACGAGACCTGCGCTGAATGACCTGAGCGCTGATGCTGTAGATTATAGCAAGAAATGAGTGGATGGAGGAGAGGAAAGGCAGGATTTTGCTGACATGTCACTCTCAACTGGCGCGAAGAAGGCCTTCAGCCCATCATCCGTGGTGGAATACGCAAGATTTCCAGCAAAGACCTGATTGGGAGGAGATTACAAGACGATAGCGGGAGGTTATTTGGGAATTGGATTACCTTGAAGCCAGGGGTCACGACCGAGGTCTTTGAATCTTGAGCAACGGGAGGCACGCCGTTTTCTGGGACTGGGGCGGCAGGGGCGTCAGACATTAGGGGACGTCGAGAGGGTGGGTGAGAGGAATTGAGGGTATTCGTTCAGAAGAAGAGAGTGAACCGGTTTCTTTACTGTCGAAAACTTGGGGGTCGAAGAAGAAAAAGAGAGCGGTGGCAAGCGTGCGAAAGAGGGATGACCGTGGGAAGCGAATTCAATCTCCGACGCGGTGGTTGCCATCAGGGGTGAGAGATCACGCTTATTGGGGGGTTTTGGTTGTCGAGCGGGACGAGGGGGGGGGGCGTCTCGGCTGGTGATGGAGAACAGTTCTCTGCCGATGTGTAGGGAAAAAAAAAAGATGAGCGGTGACGGTAGTTACTGGAAAGCGCTTGGCGTGATCATTACCTAAGCGGCGGTAACCATAAAAACCCTCGCTCGTCCGTTCTCTTCCTCAACCTGTTCCTTTCCCTCTTCCTCGTCGTCGCTCTCGTCCTAGACACACAGCCACTCTTTATCTATCTCTCTCTCCTTTTGACGACCCTCGAAGAGATGCCTGCCATCAAGCTTCTCAACATATTTGCGCTATCCACATTCGCTATCCTCCTCTGCTCTCTCGCTCCATCGCACACCCTTGCTGTCTCGGTGCGGTCGGACCACTTGGCCAGGCAACTTTCAAACCACCACGGTGTTGCCAAGAAGAAGCGTACCACCCCGCGATGCAAACCCAGGTCTTCATCAAACATTCTTCCCTCAAGCACTCCCGCTTCCGAACCAACCAGCACTCCCCCTAAGGACACCAACACCGTGAAGCCCGATCCTTCTCCATCGAGCACCTCGTCTCCGGCGAGCATAGAGACCAAGCCCCCGACCAGCACCCCAACTGGTCCCGGAAAGCTTGCTATTGCTTGGGCCATGGGTAACGACAAGAGAATTTCTCTCATCGCCGCTTCCAAGCGCGTCAAGATGTTCCACCTTTGGACTGCCCAGATCCCTGATGCTGTTAAGGCCACTGGCATTCCCGTCAGCATCATGCTCTGGGGTGTCGCACAGGACAAGATCGACAATTTCCTCCAGTACGCCAAGCCCGGGTATGCTTCACACGCCTTTGGTTTCAACGAGTACGTATAGCCGGTTTGGTCCTCATACGTGTCCTTGAACTGATCCGCCCTTTCCAGGGTCAACGAAGACAGTCAGGCCAAAACGAGCCCCGACATTGCTGTCTCTGCTTGGTATAAATACCTCAGGCCTCTTGCCAACCAAGGTTATACCCTCGGAAGCCCTGTCACCACTTCGAATCCCAACGGCTTTCCATGGATGACGGACTTCCTTAACAAGTGTGGTGGCGATTGTCACGTTGACGAGGTGGCGATCCACTGGTACGATGTCAAGTTTGCGGACCTCCAGGCATACGTCGAAAAGTGGGCCGGTTTCGGAAAGCCCCTTCGTTTGACCGAGTTTGCTTGCCAGGTCTGTATTTCGCTGTTTGGTCTTTATTGACAAGGGCGCTAATTGCATACATCCATGTTTAGAACTTCAACGGCGGTGCCCAGCCCAGCATGGACGAAGTCTGGAGCTTCACCGACCAAGCCATCAATTACCTCGAGGGTAACGCCAATGTCCTGTCCTACGCCCCATTCGGTTTCATGGACGACATGAACAACGTCGCCTATACCAACAAGCTCTTCAATGACAACGGCCTGAGCGACCTTGGCTGGAGGTACGTCAACGGTAATTGAGGGATCCATAGCCGCTTTTACCCTTCAATCTGTATACCCCCTGCCGTTATTCGAAGTTTTCCGCGAGCCGGTTAAAGTGTTGTTTTTTTTTTACCGCCGTCCCTTGTATCGGCCGCGGAAGGAGAGGTAGTGGTGCTGGCATTCTCTTCATTTGTTTCTTCCAGTAACCGATATGTGTAAAGAGCAGTTACGGCGAAATCTATCACTGGTTGTTTTTTGTTTTTTGAATTTGGGTCACCTCGCTGTACAGCCGTTCGGGAGTCTCCGTTTGGTGCATCCCGCGCTCGCCGACGTAAGTTCCGGCGACTCCGATGAAGCTCCCAGCCAGCCTCAAGCAGTTACTTCAGCTCAGAGGTCCAAACCCTCCCCCACCACCGCCACTCCCAAGGCTCAACGCGATTCTCAAGTCTACCCTGCTTGACGCAAACAATAAGAACGTGGAAACTGCATGGTTGGTACTCACGGTTCGTCATTGGGTGTATCCTCGGTTCCACCCTCTGCACGGCCTCTCATCAGGAGCGTAGACCTGCACTCTGTTGACCTCGAACCTTCCAACATCTGTTGGACACCTTTACTCTTTCGCGACCAGGAAAGATCCGGCCGATATCTCAACGAGGCATTGCCTCGAACGGGCGGTCAACACCGCGGCGTTGATGCGTGAGAGCGCGTTCAAGAGCACCGTTTTTGTTGGAGTGCCCAGGGTGAGCCCAGATCAGGGCAGCGCAGGCGTGTGCGGTTTTATTGTCAGTTTTTGGGGCTCACGCGTGTTCGTCTCGTTTTTCGGGTCTCGCTCAGGTCATCCTCAGTTTGGCCGAGCTCACACACGCATTGGAGGATGACGTCAAGGAGCGTCTCCCCAAAATACCCAATAGGTCCGTGTTTCATCGTACATTTCGCTTTGTGTTGCACGAGATGTGAGATCATGACCCTCCTGAAATCACCAGGACGGAAGACAAGGACGCTACTGTCGCACGCGGTCGGATCCTGTGGAACTCGATTTACGATCCTTTCGCGGACAAGCTCCATGATAAATTGTGTTCATATCACCCGGATTTCATGGGTGAGTACACGCACCCACATCACTGCATTTTCCACCCCTTCTCTCTGCTTCATTCTTCGTCTCTCGTTTGTTCGCGATCACTCCGACCAACAGCAACATTCTATTCTCCATACTCCACTTCTGCGCTGGCGTCCGACGTAACGGGAGAAAATCTGCCTTGACTTTGCTCGAGCTTAACCCTCCCCTTCGCGACCCACCCACGATCTACGGTAGATCCCCGGGGAATGTCTGGGGAAGGACCAAGAGCTTTCTTTTTCTTCCGGGCCCTTTGAGGTACCCTACGCCTTGGAGTCATTCCTGATTCGATCTCTTTTCCTGCCCCCGCTCCCGTCCCACGTTGTTATGAGGTGGGGTCGCGAGACGAGGATTACAGAATCGCGATTCTGCAGATCTTGTCACGGCATCTCTTCTTTTTCCGGTTTCCTATCCCCGCTCTCCTCTTCACACCAAACAGCCGTTCCCCCGTCTGCCCCCCACCCCCATCTCCATTCATCCATTTACCGTCATCCCGTCCTGCGTCACACCATCCCCTCCGGTGTGGGCCGAGATACCATTATATCGTTATCTATCGATCGGAAATCACATTTTTGACTTCGTTTTGTTTTTCATTACTGATCTGCGTTCTGTTTGTTTTCGGTAATCGCCTTTTAAAAACAACACACTCACACCCACACGTACACGCGCTCGCGAACCTGCGGACTTCTGGAACGATCTCGGAATCTCGATTCTAGCCTTTATTGTCCAAGCCTACGGTTCCGCGCTGTCTCCATTCTCCGTTATGACTGACGTGAGCCGTGGGCCCGGCGGTGGAAGCGGGAGCGATGGAAAAGAGGGAGGGGGGCCGGAAACCCAAAATTCTGTTCACCCACCACCGAGGCCATCATCGACATCATCCTCGCCACCTCATCCTTTTCTCGCAGGGACGGGCACGAGTACAGACGAGCGGGGAAATCTGAGTCGTGTCATGACTTCCGTCGTCGGCAGCGCTTGTTTGAGGGCAGAGGGTGGAGTCGGACCTCAACTGACCAGCCACGTTTTCGGCTTATTGAAAGGTCGCGCGGCCCAAGGTCAGGGATACGAGATGAATGGAGAGGACAGGTGGCTGGCAACTGATGAAGGGACCGAGTGGGTTATTAACACCGTGGATTCAATCCTCGACGCTGTCGCACCCGCACCGAGTCAACGAGGACTCGAAGTCAAGGGGGAACTGTAAATACCCAGTTCAAATATCCTGAATAGACTTCTGAGCGGGTGAGGACGTTTTCGTTATCCCCCTTTTCGCCGCTGTGAAGGATTGTGAAGGGAGAGAGAAAGAAGGAGCAGTGTTCAGTTTTACAACAAGTTTCGACGTACACACCACAACTATACTACAATTGAACAATATTCACAGATCAGCGATGGGTTTTATCGTATATACAAGGAGATTGGATGGGAGGGCACGACCAGCGGGATTATGAACGCTGATCAAACAAAACGAGGACGAATAGAGAGAAGGGTGTATGGCAAGGACGAAGGGAAACCAGATCTGCAGATGTGCAGAGGAGGGAAGGGAAGGGTGACAGATGTGTCGACAAGATGCACGCGCGTGTTTTTGGTCTCATTGTTCGTTGGTAAAAGGGCGACGGGGAAGGGTCGCAGGGTGACGGTTGACCAGGTGAGATAGAAGGACGGGGGGCCAGAACTTCGTAGCTCTGGGCTCACAGGCCAAATGCAGTAACAAATTGATACAGCATCGCCGTCACCGTAACTGTGTCCATCAGCGGTGGGTGCATCTGAATAGAGGAAGGAAAACCGGAAGTAATCAGCGACACTGAACGGTGTTTACCTGTTGGCCGCAACCGCCGCTTAGCTACCTCCCGCGGGGTAATAATGCCCCGGGGGGTTGGGCACCCTTCGGCAGCCACGTCCAGGGAAGGAGGCATCAACAGGGTCCAAGCAACTCACCACGACGCCGGCACCAGCAGACCGTATGTAGTGAAGCTCACGGTAGACGTCTCCAACGTTGTACTTGGTCGGTGTAATGGTTTGCAAACGAGCGATGATGTGGCCGTTTGGGTCTTGGAGCTGTTTGGATGCGAGGGGCGGGGAAAAAAAATTGAAATGAGGGGATGCTGTGATTGAGAAGAATGGACCGGGAAACGTTTACGTACGACGATATCTCCGTTGTTGGACGGGCTGGGGCCCCATCTGTATTGGTAACCGTCCGGCCCGTTGAAAATTCTCCATCCCTATGAGAGATTGCCGTCCCAGTCAATATGAAAAGACAGCGAGCGAAAGAAGGGGAGCGTTCTCGAACGTACGTAAGCTCGAGGGTCTTGTCGCACAAGGTCGGCCATCGGGACTACCGTCTGCACACGATGGAGGTTTGTGTGTGAACAAGCGGTTGCAGATGCAACTGGTTGCGAAAACGGTACGATACCTTTCCAATAGTCGCACGTCCGAGGCCGCCGTTGGCAGCCCACTCGAGTTTGGCGACTCGTTCCTCTTTGGTGGGACGGATGGCGCGCCAGAGAGAAGTCACGTTCTGACCACCGCTACTGGTGTCGGTCTACACGAGGCGCAGCACAGAGATAAAAGATAACGGGCGCGTTATCAGTAAAAACGGTCGCGATACAAGATATCACAACGTGAAACGTAGCGAGAGCTCACCTGGAATCGATACACAACGCCCCATGAGCTGAAAAGCTGGCTCTGACGGGGGTCCTTGGACGTCCAGGAAAGGATCTCGTTGGCAGCAGAAGACATTGGCGTCGTATGAGCTGAAGGGGGGATTGGACACCGTGAAGACGGATGGGGAGCAGTCGTGTAAACGCATGACCGCTTTTATAGCAGGAGCAGCAGGGTTTGCCAACACCTGTAGTGACCTCCTGGCTGATGGAAAAATTTGAAGCGATCGGCAACGTGCAGTCTCGTTTTCAGGTTTGGTGGAAAAAGCAAGACATGCGTATGATGCGTCCCACCATAGGGCGCGGAGGAGGGTGAGTGATTCTGAGACTCCAACCTTTTTCGCTTTGGTTGGTGTAGATCTGGAGGCGAAATGGGAATTAAATAAAGGTATGTGCCGCGCAGGAGATAGGACGAATAATAAACAAAATAAAAAACAAATCTCTTCCTGGGCCGCGGGTAACCGGTACGCGGGCATCCAGAACTGACCTCTGACCTCACCCCTCCCTCATTTCACCTCCGGTGTTCTGGAGTTAAGGAGGCGCGAACGATGCGCGCGAACCCATTCCCTCCCTCTCCCTCTCTCTGGGGCAGAGGAGAGAAATTTACTGTGACCTGCCCAGGGTAACTCCAACGGTGGGAGACGGGAGGAGAGCTGGGATCCGTTTTGAAAATCAGACCGAGCACGAGGCCGGTCAAATCGTTTTCTGGAAAAAGCAAAAACCGGCAGAGAGTCTGGAACCGACGTAAAAATCACCCACCAGTGCGGGCTTGGGAGTGTGGATGCAGCATGGCCGTTACAAGGGGACAGAGAGTACAAATCCCATCGGCATCAAACGCGCTCAGAACAGGCAGAAAAGGGTCTAGAGTACGGTACCACCCTATCAACTCTCCGATGCGAACGTCCCGGTCAGAGACGCTCAATCTACCCGCCCAAACTCAATCCCTAGGTCCGCGAACTGTGTCCAATCTTGCCATTCGAGTAACAAATACACACCCAAACCAACCGAGTCCCCGCATCCAACCACCCGCCGAATGACACCTGTCCCAGGTCGGCGGCCAATTGGTATTTCTGCCGCATTGGCAGCCTCCGTCCTGATCGCTTGAAAGCAATCCCAGTATCAGTACAACAGGCCGTAAAATGCGCAAACGCTGCCAGGCTTCTCACGCGGTCACGGTATTACTCGGATACCGAGGGTTTTTGCCGAACCGATAACGGTGCTCGCGATGGCTTCTAACCGGAGGTGCTTGAGATGATCATCCGTGGCCTTGACCTTTGCGATCTCGAAAATGTGTTTGAGACTGATCGTTCCGACGACCTCATGACCGGGCTTGCCAGTGGCCTTCTCAATGTTTGCTGCCTTCTTGAGGAGGTAGGACGTAGGTGGCGTCTTTGTGATGAAGGTGAAGGACCTGTCCGGCTGGATGGTGATAAGGGTGGGAGTAGGAGTGCCAGGTTCGATATGTGCGGTCCGGGCGTTGAATTCTTTGCAAAAGTCCATAGACTTGACGCCACGCGCACCAAGTGCCGGACCAACAGGTGGGGTTGGTGCTGCTTTGGCAGCAGGAACCAAAATACGCTATTATTACCCTCAGTTGACGAATAACGGCCGGAGATGAAAAGGAGCGACGTACCACCACCTGTGCTTTCGTTTTGAGAGCCTTGGACATGATGAGGACACGTCGAGTTGCGTCCGTTCCCGTTCCCGTCCGTGACCACCGTCACCCATAACACACCCCCGCCGTCACGCTCCCCGACAAATTGGAAGGCACGAAGAATGATAATTAGAAATGGAGTACTGCATCGTCCAAACATAATCCTCGTCTGGGGCCAACAGGCTAGGTGCCCAACGTACATCTCGAACCCCTGATGTGTTTACCGCGCGAACTATCGACATCAGTGGTGGGTCAATTCGAAATCCCCCGATCTGCCCACCGATCTCTCCGCCAGCCAAAAGTCCGAGAGAAAGGGCGACAAGAAGCCCGTCGAGCGTGTTCCCTGGTCGGCCCACGTTGATTTACGGCGTCCGAGAGTTTTGGCTTTCCATCAGAGCACGCATATGGTCAAGCCCAGGCAGGATTTTCGCCGGCTTCCCTCCCCACGCTCGTTTCACTCTTTCGGATCTATTGTTCCGGAATCAGAATACTCGTTGTGGGACCGGGGTTCGACGATGCAATGAGGCAGCCGTATTTGATGCTCCCCATAGGGTCTCAGGAACATGTGTGGGGGACGGCTGCCCCGCCAACACAACCCTTGCTCACCCTCTACGTATTTGCTCCAGTCCCAGAGTCTGTGGGAGTGACGCCATAAGGAGCCCAGCATTCTTTAGACCCCCTTCCCCGCACAAGAACATCAAATGAGATCAGCTGAGGCGCGCACGAAGCAACTGTGGGAAATACAAGTTCCTCGAGTGAATTTGCCTGATGACTGCTTGCGAATCTCGCAAGGCGTGCCCCCACCAGATCACGGAGCTCCACCGTTATCGATAGAGATCGTGGATTTCGATGTCCCTTAGTCCGATATGACAAACCAAACCCAAGGAGGTTACAGCACCTGGTTATAAATTGTGACTACACCAGTACTAAATGCGGCGACATCCAATCCCGAGATCGCGGTGTGGACCACATTCTGCTTTTCTTCCCGAGACTCGAGCTTTACGGCGACTTTCTGTGTTTCAGGCAGGGGTGTAAGCGAACAAAAGTCGCTCCCGGGAACGCACAGAAAGTACCCACTTTAGGGTTTCGAAAATCCCACACAAACACGTACCCGTCGGCGAATCCCCGTGCGAAATGACAATGACTTAACGATCCTCTGGTGTACCGATATGAAGGCGGGGAATGACGCGCTGGTCTATTTGCCTGTGTCCGATGCCCGAAGCGAATGGCTGGTTGGGTTTGGAATCCCCCAGCTCGAATATCAAATAACTGCACTTGTTCGTCTAAATCGTCCACCTGCGGGTGCCGTAAGTCGATTGCCATGCTTTGAACAGATCAATGCAGTTGACACATTACCTCGAGGACCACAAGATCCGGTTCATGGAGATTGACATGGATACTGTTCACTTCATTCGAAATCGGCAGACCCTCGGCGTTGGCTGGTTTCTCCACTCTCAGGTTCCAAATCCGTTTACCAGACCCTACGTACGCTGTTTTGGTCTCGGGAGCGTATCCGATCGCCCTCGCAGGTGCATTGAGGTAGAGCTTCATGTCACTCGTCTTGACTGAGGTGTCGTTTGAGGAGAACGACCATAAATGAACTCGTTTGTCGTAACCGCCAGATAAGAAACGCCGATTATCAACAGGCGCCAAAGAACTGATCCCCCTATCACAATGTGGGGGGTGAAGCAGGGCGTTTCGAAAAAATAACCGGTTCTACACAAGTAATGCGCGTTAGCCCTTATGCGAAGGAAGTTGATGCGAGAGCAACACGTTTTCGTTGACAAACTCATTTAAATTGAGGGTCTCGACTTGCGTTTCGACGTTCCGGTCGGGGGCACCGTAGCCGATAACCAACGTGTTTCCGACGAGGCAAGCATCTTCGACGTGATGATGGCTTTCCCCCGGCATAGAAAGGTCTGACAGTTTGGTACTAGGCGGGGAAAGTCGTAATCGATGAATAGGGCGCGTGATTTGGAAAAGGGTCACCTTACCGCTCGATGCCGTTGATGAATTGGACATCACCACGCATTGTCACTGCGCACCATATGTCTAGCGCGGAGGAGCAGACTAGTCGGCGAGCCCTGCTGTTGGGAGGGAGGGGAAGCTGGATATGTTTACGGGAAGGTTGCGCGATAATTGTCGGACTGTCACGGGGAACTGCAACAGTACCAGGACGCCCTGTTTCAGGACGTTTTTTACGTCCTTTTGGAGGACCGGACTTCCGAGGCGGTGGAGGTGGTGCCTCGTTGGTGAGAATCTCTTGTTCGCTCAACTCCCAATCATGAGCGATGACGGGAAGAAGCTGAGGGCTGAATGGAGGGTGTGGTAATGGCGTTTGGTTCCTATCGGCGTCCGAGTCCTCGTCAATCGCACCGAAGTCCGGCTCTTTTTCCTCTGAATCGGAATCTTCTGACCTATAGTTCGTGGGATAATAATGGCTCCCGAGCTCATCTTGGTCTACCCGCGGCTCTGAGTATGATCCCTCTCGCCAGATCCCGAACACAGAATTCTCTTACCAACTATTCCAGCAGGTTCTGCAGGGTTCGATGCTACTACGCGACTGATCCCTGAGGGACCGGGTTCATTTACGGAATGATGCCTGGTGGGCTCTGCACTTCGGGAAGTCGTTCGATTTCCACCAGAAACACGACATAACGGCACTCACTCTTCTTCCGAATCGTCGATGACTATAGGATCATCCACTATCTCTCCACCGCCCAGAATCGTGGACAACAGTACCCTGGCACGACTCTGTTTTCCGGACACGACACTACTGCGATGGGGATGCGTGTCCGATGATGATTGTGTTTTAACTGGAGGAGCAGGTCTCCATAAGTTGTCTGAATCGTGTTCTCGCGGTTCTAGCTTTTCGCGGACCTGGTAATCTAGCAGCCTTTCGAGGTCCTCAAGTTAGAAACGAGCGCCGGACTATCCCCCTTCGTCTTACATACCATTCGAATGTCATGTTCTTCGAACCATTAATACTTTGCCTTTGGGAGATGAAATGAGTGCGGGGTCTGGGGAACGTCACTACGTAGGTTAGGGTGATGACTCACAGTACGATTGGGTCGGAGATTACCCTCCTCCCGTCCTGGTGGAGCTGCAGTATGGTATCTTGCATTACAGCGTTACGATCCGTGCCTTCGTCCATACGGACGGACTCAACACCCCTTGTAGCCCTTCGATAGGGAGGTGCCTTCCCGATTTCTGGTGTCTCCGGCTCCGAGCTTGCCGCCTGAATGTGAGGAATCGGTGGTGCAGTGGCCGCATCAAGCGAGTCGCTCCTCGGTCGTTTGGACATGTGATAAGTCACAGGGAGGAAGTGCAGAGAGATGGCCCGGTTGCCTCAGCTCCAGACGAGCAGCCCAGCCTCGTGTTAGGGATTAGTTTTGCAGCGGCCAGCGTTTAGGCCACAATTGCAGGCGAACTCGCCGATCACCAGAGTGGCAGGTGACGCTCAAGAGCACTCCTCCGCTGATTTCGGTTCCCCGGGTCTGGGCCCACTACCATGCAGGAGGATCGGCAACCCAACGAAACGAGGCTACAACGCAAAGGAGACCACCAGGTTCCCCAAGTTCGGTCGTTGGTCACCCGGGACACGCTTTCATCATCGGCGTCGACCAGGGCACAAGAAACTATCGCCAAGGGACGATGACGCAGGTCCTGTAGTCACTTCCAATAGCTTGCAGCTGGGGGACAAGTCACGGGTTGAATTGGAGTTGGGCGCGTCCGGCTCCCCAACTGCGAGAATCGAGCCCTTCCAAAGACAAACCAGCAACCGACCGATGACTCACAACTGACGGGGTGAGAATCCATGACATATCCCAGCAAAAGCACCGAAGCTGATAAGCCATCCGGCCTCAAAACTTCTGCCTCCAAATGACCCTTGCCAGGGGCCGTCACGCACAACACCCCCGGAAAGTGGTACATTGTTCGCGGTCTGTTGCCACACCCCAAGTTAGCTTATGAACTCGGGTTCCCTTACGATCCCGATAGCCAAACTTCACCGCTGATACTCAGAATAACCCTTTTGATTCCCCTCAACTCGAGAGCAAAGGTCGGGGACGTGATGTACATCGGGAATAGCTGCCACCACTCAGCTCTACGGGGCGTAGATCACACAGTTCCAAGTTTTCTGAGAATAGACTTCTGGGTGCAATATCGGAACCCCAGCTCACTCCTACCACATTGCTGCAGACCCCTCATCGAGAAAGATCCCTCAAGCAGGACCCCGACGACATCATCGACCTCGCTCCGACACCGAGCTCTTCGACACGTCGGTCGAGGAGCCCCCTTTAGCAAAAATCTTTGACGGCCCACGGAGTGTCTGGGCCAACCTTGCCTCTCCAACCCCTTCCTCGCCTGAAAGAACGCCTACCGTTAGCCCTATACACGAATTTTCGGCTGGTTCCGCTATTCTTGATCATACCTTGAACCTAGTCAAGACGCCTCATGACAAACCGCGATTGTTTGTACGGTACACATTGGACTTTGAGTCATGTTTGGCGAACATATCTGCACACCGATTCGTCGATCAGATTTGCATGATACCTCGATGGTAAGCCCCGTTGGAGCTCGCTCCGGTAACACGCTCTACAAAAGTTCACAACAGGGGGAGGGAGATGATTCGCTTACCTGAAGATCCCGCCTCGGAGTTCGTCGACGATGCATGTGTCCTGAATGTTCACGGTTCTGCTCTCTCGGTTTTAGCGCACGGTCGAGAAAACAATCCCGTCCCATCCATCGGCTGAGTTATCGGTCTCCAGTGATTCGTTTTTCAACCCCTCCCCTCCCCTGCCAGGCTGGAATTACTCACACTCTTTCCACTCAGACTCGCCAAATTGGATCCTATGACAGGCTCGTCGCACCTGGAAAATCCAAGGGATTAACGGCAATTTGTTTCATGGTGCAGCCTCTTTCGTTGCGACCGGAGGAGCTGATCACGCTGTTCACATTTGGAACATTGATCATGATCTCCGGATAACTTGTTCCGAGTTGCCTTTGGTGATCAGACACACTTCCCGGATTAATTCCCTCCTGCCCATCGTCCATCGTTCGGGAAATCCGTCGACCATTCTAATTCAAGTATGTCCGCTTAGACATTCCAGCGGGTTTGTGTGGGGCTGAAGAGTAGGTTAGACTGCGCATCGGAAACATCAGTTCGAATTACATGCCAGAGGTGGGACCCTCTCAATGACTAGTTGGTGCCGACAGCAGTAACTATTCAGGTGATATTGCACATTCAACTTTATTCGCCTGCGGGGATTTGGAGGGACGTGTTCACATCTAGAACCCACAGAACGTCAAACAGCCCGCAATCCAGGTTAGTCCCCATCCGCCCACCATCGCCGCAGGCTTTTTTACATATCGGACAGATCGAGTGCCCCAGACCAAGATCAACAACGTAACCTGGCACGAATCACACATCCTAGCGGCTTCCGATGATAACCGCATAGCCACTATCCCTTATACTTACACCAATTCAGTCATACAACCGACCTAGTTAATTTCCTCTTGTATAACGTACACAACCTTTTCCATGTCAAAGCTTTAGGATTGACGGATCTGCGACTGGCACCGGGGCGCTCGTGCGTCCCAAGATCTGAGCCCAGTCACGGGACACGCATGTGACTTCGATCGGAGGATCACCCCATTAATCCTCCATGACCTTAAGCCTGGACATTGTGACAATCGGTAAGAAAACTTGAACGCGGAACGACATGTCGCGACTATACAGCCAGCGTCAAAAAGACGCCGATGAAGCCCAACGGATCCAGGTGAAAGCAGGTTTTCTGGTGAGCCAATCACGAATATCTTGGCCTCGGCGAGTCGCGGAATGCTGATTGTGGGCCACAATTGCGTCCCGTTTCTTCTCGCTTCTCGACGTTTGGTTCTGGGTAGGGTGCTGCTCAAGGGGCAGGATTCGGTATTGGGGCTACAACTTTGGGACATGTCTACTCCCCGTTCTTCCGGTCAGCTAACCCCCCCTCCCCTGGTTTTCGGCGCTATTTCCACCTCTCGCTAACACCTCGCTCAGCAAACAAACGTTACCCCTCAAAGTCTTCCTTGTAACTGTCACCGCCATCTTCGGGCTCACCCTGTCCGCAGACAACGCTCTCCTCAAGTTCGAAGCTCGTCAACGAATAGAGGAGGCGGCCGTCCGGAAAGAAGCGAGGATAGAACTAGCGAAACGAGGCCTCGTACCCACAGAGACTGAGATTGCCAAATGGAGAGTGGTTAATGGCAAATAGTGTGTAAGCCACGATAAGTACCGATGCACAATGGGGTGTATGATATAAGGGTCTGAAAACCCAGATATTCACAACTTGAAGGTTGAAGTGGAAGGTTGCAATTCTAGCTCCGTGTCTTCACTACCGCTTTAACTAGGACTGGCAGGTGTGACCCTCCATCTCTTCCTGTCTCGCCCCACATAAAGGCACGGACGGGGGGCCGGAGGGGTATTGACGAAGTCTCATTTGTGCTCAATGGAGGAGCTCGGCACTGACTATTGTGTTTCTAAAGCCATACAAATTATTGAAATGGTCTATGGCAATGCCAGAATGACGGTAATAAATAACTTTGAGCCCGGAGCGCTACACCTATCGTGGCTTGCACGAAGACCTGTGTCTCGCAGAGGCGAATTACGAAAGCAATGGAAGGTGGGTTCACGAAACCAAAAGAGCGACATTCAATGTTGTATATGTGTGTGGTAGACAGAGAACAAAACATCATTGCAAAACACTGTAGCCCCATCGTTGGGAGATACTGACATTATTAGGAGAAAAGTTGACAGATTGGAGGTAGCCCGAGGTCGCATTGCAGGAGAATAGATAGTTGGGGTTCTGAGATAGGGACGACAGAAATAACAGACAGGAAGACCGAGAGACAATGTGAGATCGAGAGTCGTGTTCGTGGAGTCATCTCGTTAACGATAGTTCCACACGGTCCTCTGCCGGTATAAACCCCCTTCATGTGGCAGATAACTGTCGACCTGGTCTGCATATTTCATGGGAGGTTGTGGCAACTGATTAGGGTACGATGGAATGATAGCGGGAGTAAGAGGTGGAGGGGGTGGCACATAAATAGGTTGCTGAGTGGGTGGGTTATGGAGGGTAGGAGGCAGCGGCAGTCCCGACCGCCACGGGGGTAGGGCGGGGAAAGGCAAGCTACCCTGTTGTACTGGTGGCACAGGCAAGTTATGCTGACCGTTCTGTTGTACGGGTGGTATCGGTAAACCGTGCTGCCCGTTTATGGCTAACGACTGGGGCGTATTTGGAAGGGAGTATGAATGAGAATGAGAGTGTACGAGTGAGCGCTGGGGAGGAGGGGGAGGGAGCGGCGGCGCCTGTCCGGTGATATGAGATTGATTCTGGGGATGTGCTGCGTTGAAGCGTGGAGGAAGGGGCGGAGGGGGAGGAATGTTATTGTATTGGATTGACTGAACTGGTTGTTGGTAGTTGCCGTTCGAATAAATGCTCTCAGGACGAGGTGGGCCGCTCACAGGTGACATGGTAATTCCACCGCCACCGGGGGGAACGGGGAGAGTAGACCTCCGTCGAGTAATCATGGATGGCTGAGGTAAGGGCCGTGAGTTTGGATTTGACGCTGGCTGTTCACCTTGAAGCTGCGAATACACGTCCTGGGGTGGAGAGGGTGTGTGAGGAGAGCTTCCATGTTCCAGTGTCTGTATCGGAGAACTAGCGAGCTGATGCGGAGATGAAGACTTTGGTGGGAGGGGAAGAGAATACTGCTGTTGTGGGAGTGTTTGTGGAACGGGGGGCATCGTCATCGGCGGCAGGGATAAACCATATAGCATTGGGGTTTGGTGATGTGGGTTATGATACCCAGGTTGGAACGGCAGCGAGGCTGAGGTGGGCATGAAGTTCAGGGGGGCTGGTGTGGGAGAAGATATGGAGGCGAATCCAGTATGATGAGCAATGACCGAAGGCGTCCCGTAACTCCCTGGCCCAGGTGTGGGTCCGGTCCTAGCGGGCAACCCAGGATCCTGTTTCCACTGGTTCAAGGGAACGAAACCTGAAGAGCTTGGGGGATTCGGAAGGCTGTATCGCGGTCCCCTTGTTTGCTGTTGAAAAGAGGATGGCTGTAGGGTCGACTGAACATTCTCGTAAGCAGGCTGGTGGCTTTGGATGACGGGGAATACAGAGCCTTGATCTTGTTCATTGTGCCCATGTCCGTTGATGGTTTGGGATTGAAACCCCTGCACTGATGCGGATCTAGGGGGTTGATTGATGGGCTGCCAACATGCGTGTGAAGTTCTGTTTGACCGGGGACAAAGGTTGACGTACTGGGAAGGTGTCCCGTCGATGACGGACATCAGACACACCAAGGTTATTGAGCTCCATGGTGACACTATCAATGACGGAAAGGTTTGTTGAAGATGCCCGTTTCTCGTATGGCGCTTTGTAAAGATCCAATGGGAGAGAGTTGTTGGCAGCTCTGAAAATCGCTGGTTGATCTAGGTCACTTTCGGTGGATGGCATCCTAGACACAGGATGGGATCTATTTGGCGAAGAGTCGAACGGAGCGAATGATCCTGCGCCGCCGTATTGTGAAGTTCGTTGAGGATTCTTAGACTTTGTCTTTTTCTTTGGCGCTGGCTCCTGGAAGGGGTGATCAGTTGGCGATCATGAGGCACGTCTATCCTGGCGTACATTTGACCAAAAAGTCAACTCCAAATATACCTCTCCGGCATACTTGCTCTTGGAGGACAGCGCAAACCATTCTGTAGGATTGTCAAGGACAAAAAGCGCTGGAAGCTGAACGAACGCACCATCGGTTTCTCCTTTGGTCAGCACTTCAGTAAGATCGACGTTGGTTTCCCCAATCTGGGTGGGGTCCCGTGCGTCATCTGCGAAGCAGGCTATCTTCATGAAATTTCCACCCACGATACTGGGCGGACCCTTGGGGTTTTTGGGAGGCAACGGAGGCGGAGATCCGTCGTCATCCGTAGGGCGACCAAAGCCGTCTTCGATCTCCTCAAAGAGAGTGAATCTTAGTTCCTGGTCCCATTCTGGGTGTTGGCCGCCTCGTTTATCAACCTTGGTTCTCTGTTTCTCTTCATTGAGGGTAACGAGACAGTACGGATCTTGCTTTCCGATGTTCCTTTTATTCGGCAGATTTTTCTGTGAATCATGGGTCAATAACGGGGCGTAAGGGGGTTGGCCGGTGGGAGCCACATACAGCCTTGAGTACGACGACGACGAGGGTGCCAATTTCGCGGCCTATCGTTTTCATAGAAATTGCGGGGGGTAAGATAGGATAGAGAAGGAATGGAAGAGTGTCTTGCGCTCTGTCGTTGTCGAAGGTTGCTGGACTGGCTCAGCAGGGGAGGTTCGCTTCAGGGACTGACGCCAGGTCACCTGACCGCTTTGAACTTTTATCGTGTTTCATCATGATGGCGTCCTCGAACTGCGCCGCCGACTGCGACCAACAGCCAACGCCGGCCATTCCGAGAGAATCCCAGACAGACCCCGCGACGTTCGTGGCGCCGACCGTGTTGGCGCCCCCGAGGATCGTCATCGAGTTTTGCAACAGAGTGCGTATCGTACACAGCAACTTCCCCCCGGGTCATCAGTCGTGATTCGCTTCTCCAGTGTAGATGGTAAAACAACCAGGGTCTCTTCAACGGCTATTGTACTCAGATCCGAGACAGGCTTCACAGAGCACAGTGGGTAGCGACGGAACTTTTCCTGTCGTTCCCTCCTCCCGAACTCGCCTCGATCACCGTTGTCCCGTTGACCTCGGACGAGACGGCGGGGAGGTTCCGCGTATGGGTCTTTGTTGACTCCAGTCCCGCCCTTGTGTGGGACCGGAAGGCCGAGGGGGGCTTCCCGGAGCTCAAACTCTTGGTTGAGGGCTTTCTTCCCCGTTCGTTCCGGATGAGCCCAACTCACGATCGCGTCTGGACAGAAACAACGAATAAGAGACAAGATTCTGCCCGGAAAGTCTCTGGGTCACTCGGATGCTGGAGCACATTAGTAGATAAGCACGGCGTGTAGATTACTGTAGTGCATGGACTGCAAATGAGTTGTTTGTCCCTCACGTGGCCGGAGATCGCGCTGTTTTTCGAGCTGTCAACGTCGTCATAGGTCGCGACCACCAAGTTCCACATCCTCAATTCTCCGTCCACACAACCAGGCCTCCGTCTCGTAAGCACCGCGCTTTGACGCACAGATGGATGACTCGCGAGTATCCCAACTCATCAACAAGGCAAAGTCCAACGGTCAGCCCGAGTTCCTCTCAACCTTCACCTCCGCCGGGCTGACGCTCTAGCCGTAGATGTTGAGGTAAAGGTCGACGCTCTCACAAAACTCCAGGCGGAACTCGAGACTGGGGCCGAGGTACGTGCATAGGCTCTCGTGCCAGCTCGATTCTGACCATCTCTTCAAGATTCCAGATGCCGAGGGTGTCATCAGTACCCTCAAGGCATGTCTCAAAGTCTCGCATCAACACTTGACCACCGCTGCAGTCTCTGTAATACCTACACTCCTACCCCTGATCATCGCAACTGGGCAACCCAATCATCGTCCAACTCACCAGAGGTCACTATCCAACTCCACTTCGACATCCTCTACAACAGCATCGATCGACGCCTTTAACCTGCGGCAGGCTCTGACTGCTTTCTTGACCCCCGGCGGCCTGTTTGAACGGTTGGGTGACACTCGTGAGAAACCCCGAGACAAAGCTCGAGAGTCTCTTGTCCTCCTTGGTGGTTATGCGTTCAAATTTGCCGGTGGAAGCGCTTTCGCATCCAAGAGCACCTCGTCCAAGGGACCGGAGACCCCCCTTGCTATGTTTGAGCGTTTCATGAAGGATAGTGGCTTCGGAAGTAAAGTTTGGAGAATCCGAGAACAGGTACGTTACACATATCCACCCGAGGCTCCCCTTCTATGTGCGCGCACGAGTACCGCGAATACAATCTCTCACAACTTAACCGCGGGACAAGCTGTCATCCATGCGGGCATAAACAAACATAACGACATAGCTGACTCTCCGATTGTAGAGTGTTCTCGTCCTGGTTCATATCCGTCGATCACACCCCTCCTTTGCCCTCCGATCGTATCTGCCGTCCCTAGTCGCCGTCCTCGAAGATAGTGATAGTAACGTTCGTGAATGCGCAAAGCAGTCGCTCGTGGAATTATTTACCAGTCCTGGCGTCACCGATGCCGCCCGCGCTGACCTCAAGAAGGAGATGGCCAAGAAGGGTGTTCGAAAAGCCACCATGGATTCTGTCCTTAGTCAGGTCTTGTCCGCTTCGACTAGCAGCCCCACTTTAGCCGCCAGCAACGAGCTTAGTCAGTCGGGGGGAAAGAAGGAATATGTTCCTCCGAGTCTCGCGCTGTTGGGGAAGACACCTTCCACACTTCCGAACGGATCTAGTTCGACACCTGGGCCGAGCGTAATGGCTCGTGTTCGGACGACAAGCCGTGGAAATACTGGTCCCAAGGTTCCCTCGAGACCCCCCAGTCGCGCTGGGGTGGCCTCTCCCACTCCAACGGAGGCCTCTGGCGGGGGAGGAACCGGTAGTACCATCACTGGAGGGACAAGTCTTGGTGATATACGCAATGTATACGTTAGTATATTTCCTCTTCGCTGTTGATTCGTTTCCTTATGCTCTGCTACCTTGGTAGGTCGCTTCGAGTCGTGACCTTGAAAATGAGTTTGCAAAAATGGAGAAACCATTCGAGGTAGCGTCTACACCCCTGCCACTGACAAAACCGCTCTGATGTATTCGTTTAGGGTAAAGAAACGGAACACAACTGGTCGACTAGGGAGCAGGCGATTAACCACGTCCGCGGAATGATCAAGGGTGGCGACGTTCTTGAGCGTTATTACGATACGTTCATGGCACATCTGAAACAGTTCTTGGAACGGTCTCTCAAGACAGTAAGCTCATGTTTACCGACACTTTGGCGACAACTGACTTGCTCTTAGCTGCTTAGTTTACGCACAACAGTGTCAGTGAACACTTGCTTATTGTATTCCGAACTCGTGGTTGCGCTCGAAACCGCATTCGATCATGTGTGCGAACTCGTTCTCAGCAACTTGTTGAAAATGGCAGGCTTCACGAAGAAGCTGGTGGCTCAACAATCTCAAATGACGGTCACTATAATCCTCAACCATACCTCTGCCCATCCGCGGATGATCCCACATATGCTATGGTCTACCTTACAGGACAGGACAGTTCAGACTAGAACTTACGCTTCGGCGCACATCAAGACATATATCGAAATCCACGCTTCAACGGCCAAACATGCCATCGAGACCTCCGGTGGTTTAGACACACTGGTCAACTCTATAAAGAAGGCACTCGGTGACCACAATCCTGGCGTGCGCGAGAACGCTCGAAATGCTTACTGGTTATTGAACGCCGTATGGAAAGACAAGGGGACTGCGATCATGGCAGGTTTGGACACCACCGCTCGCAAACAGCTTGAAAGGGCGTGTCCTGATCCAAACCTGTTGCCCGGGTCGACGGACTCTACATCACCAAAGAAGAGCAGCGTCGCGGCTGCGATTGCGGCAAGCCGAGCGAAGGCGAAAGCGATTGCTACCGACCCACCTACGCTACGACACCAAGCAACCTCCACCGCGAGGACGACTACTTCCCCCAAACGGCCCCTATCACCATCCCTGTCGAACGGTTCTGTTGGTTCACCTCCCCGCTCCCGTCCCGTCACGACAACCTCCCACACAAGGGCGGCTACTAATAATTCGACGACTTCACGCTCTCCCCGGAGAGACCCTACCACCGCCACACCACTTCCTCCGTCGCATTCCTTTGATTCTGTGCGACGCCGTACACCCACTACTTCCCCAGTATTGTCTACCGGCTCCAGCAGCCCGACTTTCAGACGTGCGGTTTCAACTGCCCTGCCAGTTTCACCCCCTTCCTCTTCTCACCAACTCCCCCCTCCTTTGACACCACCAAAACGAGAGGAACACGCGCGCTCCTCCATCGCTAACTGGTCCAAACTGATCGAAGATGAGTCTTTGCTAGTCGCCACGACGGTTCCCATCCCCGAAGACGACAGCGACTTCGAGGACGATGACATGAACGCTGGACCGATCACATTTTCCACTCCGTTCGAGATGTTCCCGCCCAAGAGGACGAAGTCGAGTCCTGTAACTCCGTCCTGCACTACCTCATCTATGGATGAAGGCAAACACCAGATGCCCCACTCCATGTCGTCCAGCTCTTTCTCAACTCATTCGCCCCCAGCTACGACTCCGCAACCCATTGTAGAAGATGCTATGAGGGCTAGAGCCGAGCAAGCGGCTAGCGCAGCTGACAGGTTGCTGGAGCTTGTCGATCAAGATCTAGACGATGATACCACAGTCCTGATGGACCTGGATGACGAGAATGACTCCCATGCTACCAATAACCCTCTTCTGCTCCGTACTCCCGTCGGAGAGGGGGACAGAAAACCCCGTGGAGGGACGACAGAAAATATTAGGGACAACGTTCGCATCGCCGCGACTTTACCTCTGCGGATGGCGAAATCGCAGGTGCCAAAAGTTACAAACATTTGGGGAGGCAAGATTCCTACGGAGGTCCCCAAAACTCCCGCGGTCGATCGGGGAAGCAAGGAGGCTAGAGATCAGAGGGGTGCAGAGATCATGAAGCAGGCTGCTTTGCTCCTGGATAGTCCGGTTGCCGCTAAGAATAGTGGGTTGGCAGCGGGTGGTGCGGGGACGGGTGTGAGGTCGACTGGGTCAGTTTTGGACTTATTGAAGGAGAAGAAGACAGGAAGGGATTGGTGGGTGAAGAGGATGAACTGTTAGTTCGCGTCGTTCGACTCTGCCCTTTCTCTAATAACTGACGTGAACGGCTTATTCTACCAGTGCACAGGCAGAGCTTGGCTATCAACGGCTCCCAATTGGATCATGCAGAACAGTTCGATGAGCTTCAACGTCATATCAGGTTGCTAGAAAATGGCTCCGCCGACGTGGACTGCCTCCAGAAGCTCGCGACATTTTCTACGTTGTATCCTGTTCCCGAAACACTCTCTTCCCTCAGTCAAGATTCCAACTTTTCCATCGCTGGGTTACCGCAGTGGTCCATTCCCAAGGGAAACGAGTTCTGGGCCAAGGAGAGGAGTTGTGATCGTTTGTTCGAAGCTCTCAGAAGGTTTTTGGATCCCTCAAAGGTATAGCCTAGCGTTTCTGGTTGTTATCTTTTTGACTTCTGAGGTTCGTTTCGTGTTTTTAGGAGGGAGCCCTCCTTGAGTACGGGTTGATCGTTTTGTGGGAGTTGATCGAAAACCAGACTCCCTATCTTGAAGGGAAGGAAGCAGACGTCTTCTCACTCTTACTCTGGATCCGATACTCTGGTAAACCAAACGTGAGTTATCAAAGTCCGCTCGAGTAGATCTGGTGGGTCTCAATACGAGCTTTTAGGTATTTGAAGCGACGTTTGCAATTCGCGACGCTCTCACAGACAGAATTGAAGCCGTGTACGGTTTAACAACCATGCACGGTTGTGTCAAGTCGTTTGCCTCAACTCCTCCCCCTCCCGATATCGAGGATTCCGCGGAATTGAAGACGATGAGTTATTGTTTCGGCTTAAGCGCTTTGGGGAAGTTCATTAGGAGGTTACCTGGTGAAATTTTGGAGGAAGAGTTGCCACGATTGAAAGATACACTGATTTCGGTAGGGAGCATATTGGTTGTCCTACCGTACTTGCCGATCTGAAAGTTCCCTTTCCTTAGGCTCTCACGGACACCTCGTCACTGTTGATTCGTGAATCTGCAGCAGCGGTCATTATCACTGCCCAATTGGTCCTACGAGACGAGGCTCAACTCTTCTCATTGCTTGATGGGTTACCTGACGACAAGAAAAACCTTTTGACCTACCTGTTCGAGAGGCACGACGCGAGGAATATTTCCCCTTCGACTTCTGGTGGCGATACCACCATAGGGAACAATGGAGATAAAGGGTTTGAGAAGCTTTCGAAGGAGTTGAGTCGGCTGGATCGGAGGATGAGCACACCCCTCAGAGGCCGTGTTCCTTAACCAGTGGGCGTGTGTTCTGCAGATTCGATACCCATGTTCTGAAATCTGGAATCCGCCTCTGTTCTCCCTTGCCGGTGGTGACGTTCTGATCGAGGGCACGATACCTGTTTGTTTCGCATTTGTTGTCTCTTTGTCTCCCCTCTTTCTATACCTCCCCTCTTATCCCTGTTAGTTTTTCTATGCTTGCGATGACGCATTATTGAATATTGATTGTATGTTATATGCGGTCTCTGTTCTCTTCCACCTTTCGACCATTCTCGCTTTCTACTTTCTTGTTCTCTCTCTCTCGCTTTAGATTGATCCCGATACCGGAGTTCTGACCAGACCCGGTTCTTGTGGTACGTATACTAGCGCCCCCTTTATTATAATAAAGCCAACTTGCGAGGAGCGCATGGCACTGGGAATTTGACCCGTATTAAGTCAGGTGTGGAGGTCATAGTCACACAAAACTCCCTGGGGACCGAGAGATGGGGTTCTATTACAATGAATTTATAGACGAGAAATTATATCACCGAGTGCGACCACCAGACCCGTTGCTTATATGCGTAACCTCATCCTGAGGATGTAATATCCGATCCCACCCAAAAGACCTCCAACATGGCCAGCGGTGTCGGTACCCTGTCGGCTTCCAGTGAGAGCGCTATAACCGTCCCAGACAAACACCCCGGAGATACACAACCAAGCCGGACAGGGGATGATCCCGAATATGAGGAAGGTGGCTCGAGGAGCTAAGCACGCGAAGAACGATAGGACACCGTACAAGGCACCTGATTACCCAAATAGCAGATGGACCGATCAGGGATCTATTTTTGTGGGGGTGGAATTCGGAAGCGTACCGCTGGCTCCGAGGGAAGAGAACTTTGGGTTTTTCTGCACGCTAGAGTGCCACCAAAGGCTGGATACTGAGGCTACGAGTCCGGCACCGAAGTAAAGGGCGAGAAAGCCGGTGTTTCCGAGGACAGAGAGGATGATCGGGACGGTAAAGTAGTAAGAGACACCATTGAAGAGCAGGTGACCGACATCCCTTTGTGAAAAAGATGAAGTGATGAGGGTCCAGCTACGGAGAAGGAAGTTAGCCTAGTCGCGTGGATTTTTTGGGCGATAGGGCGGTCACGTACATCCGACCATTGTTCACGTTCCACGCACTCGTGGTGAAATGCTGAAACATGAATCTCAGTAAGGAAGGATCTCCTGATTGTTGCTGACAGGGCCGGATAACACGTCAGCCTTTTATCTGAGTATTTGAAGGAGAGGACCGTGGCTGACATATTGGGTGTTGGCTACCTGCCACAACGCAAAGATTGCACCATTGATGCCAAAGATTCCCCAAAAGACTACGCCGGATGGTATCCTGTTGATTCTCTGAGAGATTCTCTGCCAGAACCCGAAGCGTGGGGGCTTGGGCGCGTTGAAAGAGCCGTGTCCTGCGGAAGTCTGGCCTCGATGGGTTGCGTTCCAGCTGCGCGAGGGGCTGAACATTTGGAGAACTCCAGATGTCGGTTTGGCCTGCCATGCCGCCGTGAGGTGTGTCCTCGTCGCCAATTGACCAGGACGACGTGAGAGAGGGAGCGGGGACAACAGCGTGCGGGACAACATGATCGTACCGGGTAGAAGAAGCCTGTCGATCGGACCGAAAGGGCGGATGAAGGCAAATCATCCCCTCGAGTGAGACCAAGGACATGTCGCACCACATATTCATTCTTTCGCCGACGGACACGCCGTTGTACAGTCTGACGCACTATTCATCCAAGCCGGCACAATCGACGGGGTCCTCATTGTCGTCAAATCTGCCATCATGGTCGACGTCGGCATTCGCAGGGACATTGACGGCGTTATCGGGAGCGTCGAGCGCAACGCAGGTGTATCACACGAGCGGAGGGGGTGGGGTGCGGATGGGAGGGGGCCAGGACAGACATGTTATCCAGATGATTGCGAATGCGAGCTTGGACGCCATCGAGGAGGTGATGAGGAGAGAGAACACGATGTATCTCAAGTCTGTGGACAAGTTTAACGAGTGGATTGTGTCCGCCTTCGTCACCGCCGGCAGTCAGTGGTCGTTTCCCTCTCGCTCCCTGTTTTCTTAAGAACAACAGACATGAAGTTTATCATCCTGCACGAGACAAAGAACGACGACGGGATCAAGGTGTTCTTCAACGACCTCTGGGAGCTGTATGTCAAGGTCCGTGTCCTCTCCTTTTTATTTTCGGTTTTTTGACGGATTTCTCAGACGGCCATGAATCCGTTCCATACCGCCCACACGCCGATACGCAGCACCGTGTTCGACAGTCGGGTGAGGGCGAGTGCGAAGAAACACCTCTAGCGCCTGTTCTCTTCCGTTGTTTTCCTCCTCTTCCACTCTCTCCCATCTCCCTCCGCCGTCTCTTTCTTCTCTCTCTTTCTCTCTATTTGTTCTCCAAATTTCTTGCTCTTTTTTCTTCGGTCGCTGTTTATTATATCACATATCTCCTCCAAACAACAAATAATCCAAAGTCGGGTCTACGACTCACACAACGTCAGTTGCACCTCCCAACCTCTTTCTCTCCTCACCCTCCGCTTCTGCGTCTAGTCGTTCCCCCTCTTGCTCTCCACCCCACGTGGAACTTCTTCCGTCTCCTCCACCCTTTAAATAGACCACCAAGCCTCCCGCACTCCCTCCCGATCCCCTTCCGATGGCCGTATCGCAGCAGAACAACCGTGCTTCCCTCCTCGCTGGTCTTCGTACCGGTGGTGTCCGTTCCACTTCCGCCAACATGCCCCACACCGCCGCTCCAGGTGCTACCTTCAATTTCCCCCGTTTTGCCTCCTACTCCCGCGAACAGCCGATTGATGAGGAATTCGACTACAACTCTGAAGCCCAGGACATCTACGTTCCTAACCGCACCCACCAAGGTCCTCTCACCTCGGGCGTAGATGGCACCAGGTTCTACCAGCAGAACCCTTCTCCCCAGTTCAATCCTGCCGCTCTACCCTTTAGCCCGAGTGTAAACGTTCAGCAGGCTCAGAGCTTCCAAATGCAGATGATGCAGATGGAAATACTCCGTCTTCAGGTCAGCGTCATCTCTACCGCCCAATATATTTTCCGATCTGTTAATCCATTGTTCCATGTATCAGGCGCAACAGTATCAAGTCGAACTTCTCGCTCAAGCTCAACTTCAGCAGCAGCAGCAACAACAACAGCAGCAGCAGCAGCAACAGGTCCAGCAACAGGTTCAGCAGACTCGGGACTGGCGCGCTCCATCCAACCCACCCGCAACTGCTGGCCCTCGGGACCTCCGCTTTGCCGCCGCCATGAACAATCAGATGCGTGGTAACCAGGCGGAGAGTTTGAGGTCGAAACTCGGTGTTTATGACGAACCAATGACTGCCGCGCTCAGCGGAAGGTTCGGAAGCCGCAAGGCCCACGATGATGACGCCGAAGAGCCCCCTATTCCACCCCACACTCCAAGCCGCACCACCGTCATCAGCGGAGGTACCGTTATTGGCAGCCCCTTGTCCAACAACATGAACACCGGTTCTACTGGTCCTTCCAAGTCTGACTCTGCTGTTTCTTGGAGGAGGGGCGGAAATAATAACTCCGTGTTGAGTGGATCAAACAGGGCAACCTCCTTGACCACTTCCCCTCCTTCAGTCAAGATCACCCCACCGCCTGGAGAAGGTCCCTCCGAGTCTGTTACTCCCTCGTCTGCCGGAAATCCCAAATCGCGGCCCCAGCCCCTTCGGTTCAGTCTCGCGGTGTCGCAACCTCTTCCGGTGATCGCCATTGATTCTTCTGAAGTTGATGCGGATGATGCTTCATCTTCAGGATCATCGAGGTCTGCTGGCTCCCCAACAACTCCGTCCTCGCATGATATGCCACCTCTATCCCCTCGTGAGGAGGCTACCAAGAAGCTGTATGAAGGGTTGGGTATCGGACGCCCCGTTCCTACTCCGTCTCCTGTCGTTTCCGTTTCCCCACCTCCGCCTCAGCAGGCGGCGGCTATCAAGGTTCTTAGTCAACCTGTAAGACAGCCGAAGGGTCCTCCCTCCGGCGCTGATGAACTCGGCCCCAAGAACTTTGCGACAAGGATTCGCAGGAAGGCCATCGGCGGCCTCGGCGGCCTATTGGAGACTCGCGAGAGAAGAGATATCGAAGTTTGTTAAAGACATTGGAGGCGATCCTGAATCTCCCCCGAATTCGGAGACGGAAAATGGACGTAACCAACAACTCATTTGGACGTGCTCTGGTTCCTTGCATCTCCACCCGCACCCGCCCACGACTCTTGTTGTCACCCCCAATGTCATCGGCAATCGTGCATCACCCCACAATCATTGTTTCTCACATCAGTTTTTTCCTTCAAGGGTATATCATGGTGATTATTATTGATGTCGTCGGCCGGTGTCAGCGCCCCCCTCCTCATATCCTCCCTCACTCCCCAGGGCAAAAGTCCACTGGTTTTTTGCTTCACGCTGGACTCCTGTTTTATTTTATTTTATTTCCCTTGAGCTGATTCCATTGTCATGCAAAAACGCTCACCTCCCCTACTGTTCTTTTGTATACCTTTCCGGAGTTTTTGGAGGCCCCTGCACTCACGACGGACGGACGATCTCTGTTACCCTGACTCACATCCCTCGTTTCAACCGTACACACATTCTTTTCTGTCCATTTTTCTGTTTTCCGCCCTCTTAACATATGACTTGCCACTTTCGTGTCAATATTTTCATGTCTGGAATTTGTTTGTACATCTTTCCATCACACGTTCGCCACCCTCCCCCATCCTTCCCACTCCGCACCCCTCGCTTCACAACCCAATCCGTCTTGTTGGCGTTTTCTTGGGGTTTGGCCGTTCGGACAGCGGCTCGTGGACGTGATTGGTTTTTCCTGGGGATTCCGTCTCTTGGCCAGTCTCCGTGTAGTTCATTCATCTCCTGCGGACCAGCGCTGTGCCCTTTGTCCGTATCGTCCTTGTTCCGCCTATCTTGTAGACGGGCGATCATTGACCCAGTTCACCCTTTTGCGAATCGGTAGTTTAGGTGCCGTACCTTTCTACTTAGCCTACGTATGCCCATTCACCCCCGCGTTTTCTTTCTCACCTCTATATAACTCTGTAGTTTGCAAAATATAAGACGAGAAATCGGTCTGTATTCATTCACTTGTGCCCGCTTGATTTTTGACTCTGGGATCCCTCAGCGAGGGGCTGTGCTATTCAATGGGATGGGGACTCGAGTTCGCGCCTCGACCTGGGGTTCCGGTCGGGAGCTGGAACTAAGTTACAGTGAAACGCCTGATCCGCCGGCTGGTCTCCTTTCATTTCGCCCGGCTACTAGATGAAACGGCTCGTGCCGAGAGAGGAGTGGGATGGGCGTTACTAGGTTTCCAGATATCGCAATAAAACGTGGGAGAGGTCGTGGACAAGGAATGCATATCGGAGGGGTTGGGTTTTGAAATTCGAGACAATGTGGCAGAAAGTTGGGTTGACGTTGAAGACAGCGGGGGGTGTAATAGCACGTAGAGAAAGCTGTCAAAACCCCCAAAAAAAAAACTGGAGACGTACGTATTGCGAGCTCCAACCTGTGTTATCGAACGCTCATTGTAGGTAGGAACCCTCGACCCTGCAACTGACGGTTTCGAGGATTCAAGCGCTTCAGGGCCTATTAATGTTCCTTGGTTCTCCGACCGAAGGTAGCGATGAACGCTGAATGGAGGTCTGGGGGTCATCCTCAAACCGTTTGAGGTGCCATCTGCACGAGATACCGGTATTACTCACCGTGCGCCGGCCAACATATGAAGAGGCCAATTTGGGCACAAACGGGGATCCTCATAAGGAGAAACATCGCGATATCGCGCGGGCGGGTGTAACCTTGGAAATTCCCACTGCATGGCATGTACATTAGCACATGCTCCAACATTCCGTGGTGAACGGCGACGTTGACGACGATCGTCGTTCATGATGCATGATGCATGAGTGTTCACTGAAGTTCTTTCCTGGTAGGGTGCCCGTCCGCTTGGAGACGGTTCCAGGGAACGGAGAGGACACGATGATCCTGCCGGAAGAACGTAATAACCCGAAGGTAGGGGGAAGATCAGGACGCTCAACCATCCAAGCATTCGGAAACCACCCCGGCGTTCGATCCGCCAGGTGCCTCCAGTGGCTTTCATCGGAATTGTGCTCGTGAGTTTTACGTGTTCCTTACCCTCTTTGATGACCTTGCACATGAAACCGACTGCGGGCAGAAACAGGACAGAGGTGAAACAAGGATGCAGGATCGAGATTTCCGGAGTCCGACAACTCAGGCTGTCCGCGCGAAAAAAAAAAAACTCGGACAGGGCAGAGTTTGTTTCGATGACACGCCAGAATAGCCCAGACGATTCCGCGCCTGCTCTCCGTACAGAGCGAAGTGGACTGCGCCTCTGGGGAAGGTTCCCGCATTCGTTCAGATTATGGATGTGGTTGGCGTTGACCATTGTAAATGGCTCGTCAGCGGCTTCCGCGGGCAGACGATGCATCCACCGACCTCCTTTTTTGTGTAAGATCGGCAGCACCGGTCTTGGGCTACCTTCTAGCATCGTACCCCATACAGAGACTCAAAGGGGCGATGCGAGTCACTCTGTTCGACGCGTTGAATTAGGTCTGATCCAGTCGACCGCTGAGGCCCCCAAATTCAAAACCACATGGCTGTTTGCCTTACGATCTCCATTCCAGTACAATAATTTTCGACGGTATATTGATAAACGAGCGTGTATATACGTATCATGAACCGGCAAAAAGAAAACCGAGACGTACGAGGAAGCAGGACACGGGGGACACCAAAACGAGTTGAATGGAATAGGGCTATCCATCATGCGAGGCAAGCTCCTAGGACGGAAAAGCGACAAGAAAGGTTTTAAATACAATTAAGCTGTAAAGAGGTCGGGGGGAATGGTCGGGAATGTGTGAACGAATGGAGATCCGTGGGTTATGTGGGGTAGTGGTAGTGTGGAGGTCAAACGGAAAATGGAGGCTAAACAAAATATGCTAGAAAATGGAACAGTGCGAGCCAGGGAAAAGCACACTCTAGATTTGTCGGCCACCCCCCTCCTCAGGTTCGGTCCGGGGCCCAAAGTTAAACAGCAGACGCATTTTTGTCTGGTGCAGAATAGGAGATCACAGATTCGTAGTCAAACTTGCTGTCTGGAAACTTGGCCGCGGGATCTATCGCCGCCTTCTTCTTCGAAGGCGAGGTGCAAGTGAAACTCTCGTTAACGGCGGTCGTAGGGCTTTCCCTGTAACGAATGAGAGAAGTGTTGGCGTCGGTTCCCCCCGGGAAACCACGGTCTGGAGACAAAGGGGCGCTTACATCTCCTCCTTAACCATATGGCTCGTCGTAACCCTAATCTGAGAGAAACCAGCGGGCGAACGGCGAAACACCGGCGTGGCGACCGGTCGCGACCCACGCCCTTCGCGATTCTTGGAGTTCCCGGTACCGTACTCCCCGCCGATGCACACATCTCGGTTGCGGAAGTCTTGCAGACGTATCACAAGTCGACAAGCGGCGATCGCTCTGCAGTACAGCGCGATCAGGATGATGGAGGCGTCGAGGAAGTTGCGCAAGGCACTCACGCTACGGTGGCCGCTGGGACGGTTGCGATCCTACATTGGCGTCAGTTTAATGCCCGGGGGATACCTATAGAGTTCTACTCACACATTCATCACAGTGTTGAGTTGAAGAACGTTCAATATCGCCGGCACCGCGTTGAACGAGAACGTCACCAAAAAGTATACTAGACCATCACGGAACAACAAATTCCAAAGATCTGATCGTGCACCGCAATAGGATAACCGGTACAGTGCAACGGTCGTTAACAACAGGATGATGAAGTCGAACGCCATCGCTGGAAGAGAGTATCAGAGCCGACACTTCGTCGTATATTTATGAAAGTACTGACTTGAGAAGAATGTGGTTTGCAAGAACTTATTATCGAGCTTCACGATGAGGCACGCTTTTGTTCCTACGTCCCAGACTGCCTCAATAACGAACATGCCTCGCCAGAGAATTCCCCAATGAGCGAGGCTCAAACAGATGAGGGGAATCATGATGCATTTCTTCCTTTCCCAGAGCGCGATGCTGTTCGGTGGATATATTGAGGGCCAAGTGATAAGGATAGAAGGGAGGAAGGCCTACGTCCGAATCATCAACGAGGTCGACGCCGCAAGGATGGCCAGATTCCCTGTCAACTTCACTCCGAATGTTGATTACATCCGGCGGAAAACCGGAGGGGCGGGCACTTACGGAATTGAATATATACAATGCCTAATACGCCGTCCTTCAGCTCTGTAGGGGCGTAATTCTTATTGGGATGCTTACCTGGCAGTTGATTCTGCTATCCAAGTTGAAGAGGAGGATCCTATTCGCTATTCAGTTCCTAGGTCCGCGGGGCCAGATTTGCTTTCTATCACTTACATTCCGATGAGCGCCAAAAGGATACAATAACGGGTAAGGAAGAAGAAAACTGATGAGGGTTAGTTAGTTCCCACGAACAGGAAAGGGGGTGCTCCGACTGACTTAGCGGCCAGGTAAACTTCCTGCGACCTGTGATCAACGACCACTCAAAGTCACAAGTGGTGAATAGTTCCCAGATGTGTATCCCGAGGAATGTAAACATCATCTGGGAGAAGACGACTACACGAACAAACGGTTAACACATCGAGCTCGGAGTAAAGGGTGAAGACAGCGGACGCACGGCCAGCTTTGGCGATAACCTCTGGGGAGTTCCAATCTGGCATATTTACTCAGGTGTCGGAGGGAGAAAGGCGAAGAACGAAGTAGAGAGTGGTGGGCCGAGACACAGAGAAAACCAAGCCCAGGCTCCCTGCTCGACCCTTTATAGTGGACAACCCAGTGACTTAGCGTTAGCATATTATCCTCCCGCTCGGGCTACCCGCCGCAACGCATGGTTTTCTGTCCAGAAGTGCAGTTACGAGAGGGGTACGTATCGATCCTACCCTTCCGCTTGTCTTGTG
>Ga0307515_10002813_pt1 | contig 37024 bp, 33 predicted proteins | sample 17_EM_MG_FD_194513 | JGI IMG/M metagenome (GOLD analysis project Ga0307515, IMG submission 194513) | Populus trichocarpa ectomycorrhiza microbial communities from riparian zone in the Pacific Northwest, United States - 17_EM | ecosystem: Host-associated > Plants > Roots > Unclassified | place... | reverse complement strand
TTAAACGGATGGTTTACTAGTAACCTTAATAGATTGTATATAGTTCTGCCGTTAATACTAAAGGCAGCTACCCTAGTAGGGGCGGCTTAAGCTAATAGCGATGGCTTGCTATTAGCCCTTACTATATTACAGAGCGTAGTAGAGAGGATAGTAATAAGATATAATTTGCTAGTTCCTGCCTCTCTATTAATATTAATCCGCAGTAGGGGGGGGCTAAGGCCTATTTAGATCTGCCTATAGTAATTAACTATAGTGTTATAGATATGACGCTAACCTAGTTATAAGGAGGACGGGGTTACTATTTAGGATAGGCGGCTTAATAGTAGAGGCTATAGCCATGCTTCCTACCAATAAGTCCTCTTATTAAGCTACGGGTACGTACCCTAATATATACTCTAGTCGTAGTTATAATTAAGCTCCCTATTACTAAGCCTATTAGGATTCTTAATTTTAACTCCGTTAGTATTTTAAACGCGGGCATATAGGGCCTTAAAGGACTAGTATAGCTCTAAGTCGTCTACAAAATCGCCCTTAAACTTATTAATATTATTAGCAGTTTTATAACCTTCCTCTAGTTTCTAATTACAGAAGTAGTCAGGTGGGTGCTAATAAGAGTTAATATAAGCCTAATAGGAAGCTATATAATTAAGGGCCCCGAATCTATTAGTATAAGTAGCCACTTCCTTATACTCCCTCTATGGGTAATAAAGAATAAGCTTTACACGGCAGAACTTAGGATACTATGGATAAAAACGATCGCTATTATATCGCGGAAAGTACAATATAACTCGAGGCCTTGCTCTTAGCCGACGCTTATAAGTAGAGTGATTAAAATAAAGTAGAAAATTGAGGAAAGTAATGTCCTCTACCCTATCTAGACGGCGCTTATATTTCTTATAGTCAGACAGCCTATACCCTTTTAGTTGCCTATTATTAAGCTTATATATAGCGCTTTAATCGTCCTTCTAGCGGTAGTCTAAAGTTACTATATTCCTAGAGCCTTCGCAAAGGGGAATATTAAGAAGTAGATAGCATATCTCCTATGCTAACTAATCGCGTTTAGCAATAAGCTTATTTATAAACCTGGCCACGACCAAACTAAAGGCATAAAGGCTATTAGCGTACGGCTATACTAATTAGAGTAGCTCCTAGTAGGAAGTTAACTTCTTCTCTTCTTTACTGTAATATTTGCCTATATAGTTAACTATTACTAATACGCTTATAGCGGGTAACGTATTAATATTCGCCATCTATGCTAATATTATAGCTGCGTTATAACTATTAAGAAGCTTATTATTACGCTGCGGATAGAACGTCTAGTAATGTAGATTTTAATCTTTTAATACAGCGGCCTTATTGCGGAGAGAGCATAGAAAATAGAAGCGGCACTCCTTTGCTCTAGTAGAGCCTTTCTTTAATCTTAAGCAGTAAGATTTAGTGCAATTGCGGTGCCGTTAAAATCGATTAAGGTAGGCAGTAAGAAGCTTACTGGTATTAAGCTGTTCTTTATAGCTAAAAGCAGAAGGATATTAAAGATCGGGAGGCCTAGATTAATTAGGATTTATTATAGATATAAAAGTAGTCCAGTACTCAGCAAAAGCCGCCCTTAATTTACTAGCTGACGGATCTGGCCTTAGGGCTATTAAACTCTATAAGAAGCTATATATATGGCCGCTACCTTATACCTATTACTTAAATTAGGACTAAAAGTTAGTACTATTAAATAGACCTATAAGCACGTGCTTCCTGAACAGATCGAAGCGGTAATATAGCCAGTAAGTAGCAATATACGGATTATTATTAAGATTTTAAGAAGCAATTTAGTAGCGTTAAGCCTTATTAGCAGCCTTATATTCGTTAAATAGAGGTATATAAGAGTGTAAATCATACCAATGTAGATTAGTAGCGCTAAGTGTAAAGAATAAAGACCCGCTCTTAATATTCTTAGTATAAGCCGTAAGCTCATTTCTCTTCTGCCTCTAGTAAGGTCTAGTGCCCTTAAGGTTCCGTGTATACTATATAATCTTATTTAGTAACTAGCTACCCCTATTACTATTTATAAGATTACTAAGCTTATTTAAAGATAGACTATTCTCATCTAATCAGCTGTAGAGGAAGTGGGTAGTATTAAGGGCTTACTCTTTTATAATCCGATTAAATATATAGTAGCGAAATAAGGGGTAGCGGCTAAACTAACCGTCCTAATACTTAAGTATATACTTGGCGTACGCAGCTAGGGTAACTATACGGCTTCGTAGCATATTAAAATCGGCTTTACTATAAGGAAACAGAGTAGGAAAGGCGCCGCGTATAATAAAACTAGCTAATCGCTTAGAGAGAGGTGTTTATTGTACAGTAGGAACCTCTAGGCCCGCTTATAGGTCTTATTAGTATTAAACCTCGCGACCCAAAAGCTCTAATTTATTAAGGTTAGGTACTAGATTAGGAACCAAAGTATCTAGTACGTCGTTATTAAATTCGCCGTCCGGTATATTAGTGCTAAGCTTAGTAGGTAAAGGATTAACAGCAGGATATTATATAGGAGCAGTAGGGTAAGCCGTTGGGCCACTAGAATTAGACTCTAACTTATTAATATAAGGTAGCTAATCTAATATAGAGCTATTTTTAGGTAAGCTAGTAAGCCGGGTGCTATATATTTCAACATCGCGATAATTAGGATAATTAACCTTTAGAAAGTAAAGCCATAGTAATATAGCAAAGCGCCTTATAGTATACCGCTTAGTAAACCGTCAACTTAGGTATTCACCACCCTTTACTACTATAGGCCTCACGACTAGTATATTAAGTTTAGTAGGTAGTTATAGTAGCTGCCTTTAAGTCTTTAGTGTGTTCTGGCTAAAGTAGTAGACATAACTAGTATAGCAATATTGCTGGCCGCGTATACGCACGACTTGTAGATAAACGTATACGCGTGTAATTAGAAGCTCCTCTACCGCGGTAAGTATAGGTAAGAAGCTAGGAATAGGCCCTAGATTAAGCTTATTGCTTTTACTAAATAGGGGAGGAAGGGTTAGATATTTAAGGCTATCGGCGTCCTTAATATAGGCTTTATATATACCTATATTGTCACCCTCCGTAGCTAGGCCTATTTAGAACCACTACTCCTTATAACGGCTGCACGTCTCTATATATTTAGCCTATAGTATACTCCTAAACTTCTTAATTTACTCCTAATCGACAGCTGAAACGGGTAGTAGTGTGGCTGTAGTCGGAGCTTGCTGCGACGGAGCTTACTATAAGGGAGCTTGCTGTAAGGGAGCCTACTATAAGGGAGCTTGCCGTAAGGGAGCCTACTATAAGGGAGCCTGCCGTAAGGGAGCCTGCTATAAGGGAGCCTGCTATAAGGGAGCCTACCGTAAGAGAGCTTGCTGTAAGGGAGCCTGCTATAAGGGAGCTTACCGTAAAGAAGGTAGTATTAGTGGTAGAGTAGGTATTAGAGGTAGGGTAAGTATTGGCGGTAGAGTAGGTATAGGAGCTAGTTCTAGTAAGGACGCATTTAGGCTATCTAAAGTATCTCTTTTACTATACGGAGCTTCATCTATAGTATATAGCGGAGGAGTAGGCAAGTAAGCTTTACCCCGCCAATTAAGAATGCGGTGCTCCCGTTATATTACCCTAATTGTCTTCCATTGTTAAGCCATTTTAGGGGTATCTTAACTGTTCTAGCCGTGAGGCAGGAAGGCGTTCTTGGTATCGTTTTCAGGTGGAGTAGTTCGCTGGCGCCTTACAGGACGATTCTTAGTAGTAGAACCTAACTCTATAAGAGCTCTTCGCTTATTTAAACTATATTTAGAGGCCTAGAAAAGTAAGCAGAAGTAGAAGTAATATATAGGAAAGACGCGCCTTTAACCGATATAACTGGCACAGCTTTAAAATCTTCTTTAAAGGGCCGTCTTTAATAAAGTTAAGGCGGGGCTTATAGATATGGCACTTGCTATACTTAATTACAGTAAAATCTACCATATTTATAATATATACATTGGTATTAATAGAGGTATCAACAAAAAGGAAGGCGTAATACTACCTTAGTAGGATATTTTGATATTTATAATATTTTAATATTCGTCACGTGGATTCTGCCACAACTTACTATGCGCAACTTTTTTTCTAACCAATGAGAAGCCGGCTTTCTAACCAATTAGAAGCTGGCTTGGCGGGAGTTTGAATTCCAGGACCCCCCAACCCGAATATATAGACCACTTATACCTCAGGTCAAACATGCGGATCGTTGGTACCCCCTAACGAAAAATTTGACCCGGGGGTAAGCTTTAGGCAGAGCCTTATATAGAGTTTTAGTAAAGCCTTATATAAAGTTTTAGTAGAGCCTTATACAGAGCTTTGGTAAAGCCTTATGTAGAGCTCTATGCAGAGCCTTGTACAAAGCCATGTGCAGATGTGCAGACGTGCAGATGTGCAGACATGTAGACGTGTAGACGTGCAGATATATAGACGTGCAGATAATTATAGAGCCTTCTTAGTATATCAGTATTGGAGCTCCGTATTAAGCCCAAAGTAGAACTTTAAGTAGAGCTTTGAGCTCAAGGGGGAGACCCCCTTGGACCCCCCCTGCGCACTGCGTGCTCTATTCACTACGTGGGCAAAGCTCTTATAGAGGTTTTGGTAGAGCGTTTGGTAGAGCTGTTGCAGAGCTTCGCATGGAGGTTTGTGTAGAGCCTTTATAGAGCTTTTGCAGAGCTTCGGTAGAGCTTCGGTAGAGCTTCATGCAGAGCTTTGGTAGAGCTTCATGCAGAGCTTTGGTAGAGCTTTATGCAGAGCTTCGGTAGAGCTTCGTGCAGAGCTTTGGTAGAGCTTTATGCAGAGCCTTATGCAGAGCCACATGCAGGCATTCGCTTGGGCGATTAACTGCAGACGTTTGTAGAGATAATCGTATGGGCAATTATATGGACGTTTGATTGATTAATTATATGCGTTTGATTGATTAATTGTATGCGTTTGATTGATTAATTGTATGCGTTTAATTAATTAATTATATGCGTTTAATTGATCGATTATATAGGCGTTTATACAGGCGTTTGTATAGACGATTGATCAATTATATAGACGTTTGTAGAGATGTTTGCACGGACGATTATATGGGCAATTATAGAGCCATTGTAGAGGCGTTTGTAGAGACATTCGTAGAGACAATTGTACGGCGATTGATTGTATGGGTAGTTATACGGCCGATTGCAGAACCTTCCTGCTGCGTGTTAGTAGAGCTTTGGAGCTTTGTATAGGGCTTCGAGCAGAGCTTTAAGGGGGAGATCCCTTGGGCCCCCTGCGCACTGCGTACTCCATTTACTGCGTGGCCAGTACACTAGGTGGGCGGAGGTGCTGCAAAGCCTTTGGTAGAGCTTTTGGTAGAGCTTTTACGGAGCTTCGTGCAGAGCTTTTGCAGAGCTTTGGTAGAGCTCCGTGCAGAGCTCCGTGCACTTCCCCCTAAGGGAGCTCTCGCAAAGCTTTAGGCCTCTATACAGCTGCAGAGCTTATAATCACTACTCCTCTACCCAATACAGCCCGCAAGAGGCTGCAAAGTAGATATATTAGACGCATATAAAGTCCTCTATAATTCTACATATTAATATTCATAATATTAATTAGACAACTTATTAAGATGCAATACTAAGGGGTCGTTTGGTTGCAAGTTCAGATCAAAATAAGGGCTTCAGAATGGATCTGATCTGGAGCTCCAATCTAATTCTAAGGCGACCGTTCGGTTAAATTCCAGTTTAACTTAACTTCAGCCACAAATTTTTGATGTTCCTCTGACCGCCCAAAAAACACGCTAAAAGTTACTAAAAAGTTGGCAACTTTACCACATATAGAATCTGAACTGAGGTCTTGGCGTCAGTTCAAATAAGGAGCTTTAAGCTCCTCATTTAAATCTGAAGGCTTCAGATTGCACATGTCCGTATAACCCATAGAGCCACAGACGCGTATCAAATTGGGAAGGAACGCGTTTATTCTGCCGGACTTTCAGTTCAGATTTAATCTGACGCTTTTGCAACCGAACGACCCCTAAGATATTTTAACGTTTATAATATTTTGATGTTCGTCACGTAGATTCTGCCACAACTTACCGCGCGCAGTTTTGTTTTTAACCAATGAGAAGCTGGCTTGGCAACCAATCAGAAGCTGGCTTGGCGGAAGTTTGAATTCCAGGACCCCCAACCCGAATATATAGACCACTCGTACCTCGGGTCAATAAAGTTAAAAGGCTACCTTTTTAACCTTTTTTCTTAAAAAATTTATTGTGACGTGACAAGCTCCGCACTACTTAGCCATCGCACAAACCTGCAAAGGTAAGCGAATTGTTAGCGACTCAGTCAATCGAGGCACGAGCACGGCAAAAGGGTCGCGCAAGCCTGTACGATTGGATTGTCTATAAACGAGGATCCAAAGCTAGAGAAAGGAAAAGGGAAGAAGGGTAGCGCCGCTCGAGGTTTTATGCGATCATCTGGTCACGTGACTGCGACTGTCTGAAACAGTAAGAAACTATCTGCGATTGTCCGCCACAATCCACCGCCACAATCCACCGTTTTCCACCAGCGCCGTAACACGAATACTGGTAGGATGCCAGGCAAGCCGTGCGGAACAATATATATAGACGAGGTGACTTTGTCACCTGACGTTTATATAGAAAATTGTACCTTATAAACTTTATAACCTTATAACAATTTCTATATTTTTTAAAATAAAAATTTAAACAGAGAGAGTTTTGATAAAAGTAAATCTCTATAAGATGTTAAATTTTTAAGAAATATTTTTAATATTTAGTGGTAGAAAATATATGCTAAATTGTAACGTGTCCCGCTCCACGCCGCCATATAGCCAAAAGACAGACAGTGCTCGCAAATCTAATGCGACTGTTGCGGAATCTAATATCCCATACGCTGGTGACATCCCTTTTTAGCGTGTGGCCCGTGCGCGAACATCAAAGTATTAACAATCGGCCTCAGCAAAGGCCTCCAAAGAGCTTCCTACCTCAATTATCCACCACAATGGGCCGCAAACGTACATCCAATGATGCAGACTTTGTTTAACCTACTTAATATATCATTCCAAAAAACAAGAAGGCGAAAGAACACCCCCCCGAGCCATGGCCACTGCCCGAATTCGACCCCCTTCCTATCAGCAGTCCCTACATTAATGGCAGTGCAAATCTGCCCGACGACGTAGATGCGAGCAATCCTTTTGATTTGTTTAAGCTTATATTCACGGACGATATTATAGAGGAGCTTGTTGCCCATACAAATGAGTATACAGCGCTATACCCGACCAAAAAAAAGAACGCAAAGAGAATTCGCCCATGGGTAGAGACCTCTGTTCGGGAGCTCTACGCGTACTTTGTAGTAACGATTTATATGGGTATCTACATAGAATCTAACATTAAGGACTACTGGAACAGAGACCTTAAGAAGGGACCGCCGCATACTGAAGTTTTTAACCATATATCGCTCGTTCGGTGGCAGCAGCTTAATCGCCAGTTTTATATATTAAAACCAAAGCCTACCGATGATCCTAGGAAGGAACCCCCTTTCGATAAGATTTATATACTTAGTAAGCACATACGGGACCGCTTTTGACGCTTCTGGAAGCTAGGAACGTACCTTGCTATTAGTGGGGCGATTAAGCGCTTTACCAGTTAAGCATTTAAAACTTCCAATATACTAAGCAAACCAACACCCGAGGGCTTTAAGATATGGGTTGTAGCCAACCAGGGCTATGTATTAGACTGGCTGTGGCATACAAAAGGTGATCGCAAAGGCCCTATTGATCTAGATAAATATTGGACGAAGGATAAGGGCTTTTTAAAGACTTAAGTAGTAGTAATGGATTTACTAATGGAAGAGCTAAATAGGAAACGGTATTTTAAGCGCGGTAAGCATATTGTTTGGTTAGATAACCTCTTTATAAGTGTTAAGCTGCTTACCTAGCTTCGTGAGGAAGGGATTGGAGCAGCAGGAACAGTACGAACTACCAAAACGAGATGTAAGGTGGTAGAGAAGTGGGACGCTGAGCATACGGAACCAACTTCGGGCACTAAACGTCCTCCTGAGCAAATTAACCGATCGCTTTCGGACCTTAAACTAGTGTATTTAAGCCAGATTGAATAGGGGAAATTATACAGCAGGCTCTTATAAGACGGCACTGTTATGGAGTTTGCCCGGAAGGATGCCGATATGGTGCTTTTTATAAGTATAGTTGATTCTGGTAAGTTCTTACACCCAGAATAAAGCTCTGCGGATAGTAACGTTATACATTACTAGGTAGAGTAAAGGTTCGACGATAGCGACGATGTCCTGCTTCTACCGCTTCTGGAGCCAGACAAACGCGTAAAGTCTTCAGCGACGAGGCTATAAAGGAGCTCTCAATACCACAGTTCATTGATATATACAACCACTTTATGGGGGGCGTTAATTAAGCTAATTAACTGAGGTCTTACTACACCAGTTAAGGAATTAAATGCAAGTCCTGAAAACCTCTATGGCACTTCCTCCTTAATACAACTATTGTTAACTGCTTTAAGCTATCTAAGGACGCTACTGGCGAAGCATGGCCTTGTTAAAGCCCTCATAAAGCCTTTCGGAAGGCCCTCGTTAACGCCTTATTCGAATAATCAGAACGCCTTGTAAAATCGACCCACCCAGCCTCTACAATGAAGGATAAGGATATATATAAGGCACTAGCTAAGGAGCACGGGTAAGGGCCTATTTAGGTGTTTAGCAGGTTTAAAAGCTGCGCAGCTTGCGTCAGTGCTGGCAGGAAGATAACGAATAAGCCAAGGCCCAAAAAGCCTCTTATGGAGCTTTCAATCAACACTATAAAGAAGCCTCGCGATAGTAAAGATTAGGTAAGGCCTACGAGGCCTCCTAGGACGCGTATGGGCTGCGCGCTCTGTAAAATAGCGCTTTGTAAGGAAGGACCTTGCTAGCAGGAACACCTTGATCGAATTAAGTCTCTATAGTATCAATATATATTAGATTTGGGCTTCATTGCAGCTCTATTAAGCTTCAATTAATTAATTAAATCTACGGCTTCAATTTAATGATGGGGATATAAAATCTAAGCGATCTGATTGGTCACTAAAAAGGGACGTGTCTCACCAGCGCATGGGATATGTACTCTTACATAAATACAGTAAGTTTTGGTAAGACATCAGCAAAACGCAGAGACTTTTTGACGAGAGACTGTGAGTGCTAGACTCCAAAAAAAAGTCGCGATCGCTCGAATGTATGTCTGCAGGGAGCTTTGACCTTTTGGGGCTCTGGAGGTTATTGCGTGGTTGTTGCATTGTAATTTAGCAGGGAGTGTCATTTTTAATATATGCTTGGCACGGGGGCTTTTGACGAGGGGCCTAAGCGCCGCCGAGCTATGCGGTTGTGGGGCGGGGGTCGGTTTTAGCCTTACCTGGTGGGGTGCTATATATAAATCAGGCCGACGGCTTGTTCGTTTCACAGAGCTAACACGTTGACTGGGATCGTCATCACGAGAGACCGTTGATCAGATTGTCTCGCCAACCCGAGCGACTAAATCACTTATTATAGCAGAGCATTGAAAGTTTCTATCACGCATTCACTTTACCGCAGAAGCGAAGCGCTATCCCACGGACAAATCGTTCTGCCATGTAAGTTTGTTTCGGTCACTTTATACCCCTCTTATCTCATTATTTTGCACGGTTCTCACACAACACTACAGGTGCCGTACCACTCGCAACGTCCAATCCTGCCCTGGTTGCAACAGGCAAGGCCGAGTGCTTGCGGAAAACTTCCAAATGTGCCTCCGGAGGCAGCGGAATATGAGAGGCTGCCCAGGGACGTATGTCAATATAATTCCTGTGCCTGGTCTGTGCCAAGCATGTACGATGCGGAGACGAATGGCTATGATGGCGGCAAGGGGAAGAGGAAGAGGCGGGATGAGAAGGTAGAAAAGCTGTCCGCCGTGTTCGGATTGACTTGTTGGAAAGAATGAAGTAGCTTTGTATTATTGAAGGTTTTGCAGTGGCAGTTTTCATGGAATTATGAAGCAAGTAACGAGTCGATCTTTATATATTGCCCGTCTGCTGCCATACCCGTCACTAAGCGAGCTGAATGGGAGGATGATGCAGTAGAGGATTGTTCTCATCTCCTTCCGGAGCATCCTTCTAGAAGGGCCATCCTGACTCATGTTCATCATGTGGCATCCTAGCTTCGATAAATTGACAGGACTCGGGAGCCATGATAGGAGTAACATCGGCGGCCATCGATAGTGCTTCCATGGGGAATGATTGAATTAGGTCGATTCGAAAGGGAGGGAAATACTCACGCGCAATTCTCAAGTCCTATTGCCACAGCATTACCGTATATCCCGCCGGTCGTAATACCAAGCACCGCACGGACTGCTATGAAAGACTCAAGGGCTTCGCAATAGATGCCACTAATTTATAGAGCCCCTGTGAATATGAGAGAATAGACCAATGGCCACTTGCAACCACACATATCACTAGCAAGTCTCGCTATTACAGCGCCAACATACTGAGTGACCAATGAAACGGCCAAGCAGCATGAGACATGAGTTGAGCTTGGATTGTAGTACCATGACAATTTATCGATCTGGGTAGTAATGGAGTGGAAATCATAATCATCAGTGGTAGAGGTAGCGAAAGCAATCATGCACATCACCAATTCATGCTCTCCGAGTTCCCGTAGGAGCCTGACTGGATTTCGTGGGGGACGAGGAGACCGGTATTCAGTGTACCGATCCAAGGACACTGGCCGATGAGAATGCGCATGGGTTTTTTCTGGTGATCCACCGCCATCGGTGTCTTTGAGTTGTAGGATTGTATCCAAGGTTCCGAGGGTTGTTGATGTCGATGTATTGCAAAGATATACTATCCATTGTTTTTGTGACGATCCTGTGATGACAGGGGAAGTATATGAGAGGATTTCCCCACAATTGCAAGCTGTGGGATTGGTGAACAAAAGCTCACTCTTATCTGGGCACAATCACAAGAAAGGAATGGAATTTGATGCCATGGAACGTCACAAATATCTGACTTTTCGATTAGTACTTGGAAAGGCGGATAATTGAAGCTAATAAGGGACCCAAGGGCTAGTAGAGCGTGCCCCAAAGTTGTTATCTCGATGAAAGCGTATTTTCATGGATTGAATGGCCCAGAGGGTTAGAAATGATATTGCTTCCATTCGTCTACTAGAACTAACTTATGAAGTGAGACTAAATATAGGGTATTTCGAAGTAGGTAGGCCTGTACAGAAGCACCAAAGCCTCCAAAATACATGGAGAACAAATGTCCCTGACAAAAAGAGTTCTGATCTGCACAATAACTGGAACGCCGCGATATCAATTTCCCGTAAACGCCAGCCAATGCACCTATTGATATGCCCTCCAGCCATAAACCAGATCCATTACAAGAAAAATAGTCCAAGCTGTGATGAGAGTCACTTACCTAATCTTCCCCATCATCATCACCCCTAACACCACAGAAATCCGTCCCGAAACAAGAGTCGACCATATGCCAGAATTTCCAGTAGGCGCTAGCATTTTCATAGTCAAATGTGCCATCCTCCTTTCGAGGAACTTGATTTCCAATAATTTCGTGGCCGCTACCAAATACCCAACCGATGATCGGCCAACTTCCGAAGGTCTGCTGCCATCGGGGTGCAGCAGGAAGGAAAGCCTGTTCAGCGGGCAGCATCACTGCAAGCTTAGCGCCTTTGATGCGCAAGGTTGGTTGTTGGTGTTCTTTCTGCTCAGCTCCAGTTGCTGTTGCCATGGCAGTAGATGTATCACTTTGGGTTTTTACTTCTTGAGGAGTACGCTGGGATTTCATGGAAGTGAGTGATTGAGAAGAGCGTTGTTGAATAGAAGCCGGTTGTGAGGCGGTCGCGGTGGCTGAGGATGCCGTCTCGGAAGTAGGAGATTGGGACGTTCCAGCAGGAAGAGTGGTTGAAGATGGATTTGGAGAGGCCGTATGAGATGATAGAGCAGCTTGAGAAGCTGGAATTGCTACATCGGCATTAGGGCCGGTGCCTCTATACCTCTCAGCATAGACAAGGTAGCCTTGGATAGTGTGAGGAGAGTAGTGACAGGCTCGCTCGGCTGCTTCAGGTGAGTCAAATGTGACCTTGATCCAATGTTCGCCGCCGATATATTCGTTCTTTTTGCGCAGGGCTGCTTGTGAAAGACTTCGCTGTGCGGTCACTCGGTCGAGACTGAGAGAGAGATTGTATTTCGAGTTAGGAGGATGTCGGTCGTAGTCTTCATAAATGGCGCCGTAGGATATGCGCTCATAATAATCTATAGCAGCCCATTGTACTTCGCAGCCAAACCCGTATAATATGACTTCTGTGGGTTCTTTTGCAGCTGAGGGCTGGGACGAAGGCCCAGGAATAGAGGCCGCTGCGCTCTCTAGATTTGGAACCGACGCGGATAGAGGAAGCGATCCCGCATTTCCTGAAGGTTTCCGTGCGCGGAGAGATTCCTTCGCCTTGAGCTCTGCCTTGTAGGCCGTAAATATGTCGTCGATGACGCGGATGTTCTCTAGCTTGACTTGGTCTTCCTTTCGCGCTGGTGTCACCGTCTTGCTCCTTGACATACCACGCCTTCGTGTAGCCTTGCCAAATGGTCCCTTTTCTTCCGGTACCCGACGCTGATTGAAGTCGGAGCTGTTTTCGGAGTTAGATCGGTCTGTCATCTCGAAATCCGGATGAAGGAGAGAAAACGGGGAACTGACTCCGCATATTCATAACCCCAGGGCAGCTGTCGCCCTTGGGAATCGAAGGCGCGCTCTGCATCTGGAACGGCATGGACTTGCATGTTGAAAGGAAGTGATGAGAAAACGCGACACGATTGATGATGGAAACTGCGACGTCCCAAAACTTTTGGGTGTTTGTTTTGGAGATTAGGAACAATGAATTTCCGCGTTGGGCAAGAAAAGTTCCCATTGACGAGACTTTTTAATCCTCCATCGTACAGAGAAGGAACAATGGATTTCACCCCTGTTAGGGTCCGCGGTAAACGCAAATCTTCCAAGAGTCTCCAAGGCAGTCGTTCAAGCTCAAGGGCTTCCTCCGTTGCTTCATCCCGCGCCACTACACCGTCTTTCATTCAGCCTTCAAAACGGGCTCGAAAATCCGAATCAGTCTACGCGAAGCCCAAATATCATCACCACAAAGTCAAGGTTGAGTCATCTAGTCCTGGCCTTGAAGAAATGCCTATCGAACTCATCCAAACAATCTTCCTCTACAGCATGAATATTGCTTTGCCTCGTAGCTCCCGCTCCTTAGCCATGAATCTCTCATCCGAACATATCTATCTTGAGTTCTGCATGCGAGCTTTCTACATTACTCGTAATAAGCCGGAAACATTTCCAAAGCTGCAGTCACAATTGTTGCAATGTAAATTTTTCGATTGGCCATTTCTCCTAGGGTACGCCCGAAAAGCCTTCCACGAAGTCCTTACCTTACCTACCGGACCATGTGATTACTTATACGGGGATTGGTTTCACGGTGATCAACTCTGCAAAGAAAGTACCTCTGAGTCCACCCACGCTCCCATGGATCCCGGTCTTCTTGCCAATCTCATTCCGCAAAGAATGTACCCTGTAGGGCATGTTATTGGACCTAACATAAGCCGTTTAAATTATCTTGGATTTGCCTATGGTTTCTTCATCCCAGAAAAACTGCTACGTGGCCCTTGGACACCGGAAAAGGCGTCCTTCCTGTACAGTTTAGTGTGTCTCCATGGCCAGATTGACTTGGAAGGTTCATTAGCTGGAGAGACCGCGAAGGAAGGACTTTACGATGCAATAAGGCAGAGTTGTCAGCGAGCGGTTGCTGCTTTAGCTACCCTCCTAGGCTCAAAGAAACTATTGACCACGGAAGCCCTCCGCGTTGCAGTTCTGGAGAGCGGTTGTAATGAGTATATTGTGCGGCATCTGTTATACAATGCACAAATCTTTTCCACAATGGATTTTCACGACCCTGCATTATGGAACTGGGCCAAGCGGACTGAAGAGCTTGAGAGTCCCAAAGGCTCTTGGCTGCGGGATAGACTAAGAATGGCGGATTACTTTGATTTAAGCTGGTGGGAAGAGAGAGAGCTGGAGACTAAGGGAGCAGAGCGCCTTAATTCAGAATTAGTCCCACTGCCATACTGGGGACCAGGTTTTAATCCACTGGAAGTTCAACACGAATACCTCGTCAAAATTTATGGCCAACATGGTCGAGAATTCGAGTGTGATTCAAATTAGAAAATTAATAACAAGGCCGTTTCATGTACGCAGTGCAAGGAAAGTGGTCCCAAGGTAGGCTAATCGAATTTTACTAAATAGTACGAACGTACCCATGAACTAAAGCTCCAGAGCCATTTATGATCACATGATGTTTTGATTACAAAATAGCCAAGTTAAAATGTCGAGAAAAGCATTTGCATTATCCCTTCCTTACACGTCAGGGTCCTCAGAGTAAGTAGTCCGTGCGGAAACACCGTTTTCCAAACAATGCGTATATTTATAGAATTCAATCATCAATTATACCGCCACCATACCTTCCAACCGTGCTAGAATTAATATGGACCTTATTTAGAAGACTCAATATAACGTTCCCCCAAATAAGACGGCGAAAATAGCTCCCCCTAAACCCTAACCGTTGCCCGAATTCGAACCTCTCTATATTAACAATTGGGACAACCATAGCTTACTAAACCTCCCTTCTAACGCTAATATACACAATCCTTTTAAGTTATTTAGACTATCCTTTACGGATAATATTATAGATAAGCTTATAGAGTGGATAAATAAGTACGCGGAGCTCTATCCGTTAGATAAAGAAGCAGAATACCTACGTATATAGTAGCCAACATACAGGTAGGAACTCTACGCGTACTTCTAAGTGCTTATTTATATAAGAAGTATTATAGAGCCAGCCATTAAGGACTACTAAAAGGATTTAAACATACATAGCAGCCTTATATTCCTAAGTACGGGCACCAAATTTAGCTAGTCTGATTGGCTAATCTTTATCGATAACCTGAGGTCCCGAATTGACGTGTTAAGAGATAAGTCTATAACACATGTTGTCTGCAACAAGGCCCTATAATTCACAACATACAAAGATAGTCGCAGAAACAAGATAAATATGTATAACTGATATAAAGCTGTTAGCGCTCCATTTCCTAACAGATGGAGAGATGTAGAAGTTGAATATGCAAGTTTCCTCAGTGATCTTGGTGTAAAAGGTAAATCATGCTCAGAAGAGTCATTTACTATCTAGGCGTGATAAGGTTGTAATCATAGGAAAGGTTCCGGTTGTTTATTGGGCGAATTGAAGACAAAGCAAGCATACCTTACCTTACTAACAAGACCTTCTGCCACCATTTCTCGAAGATATCCTCACTATGCCGTATCGTGATAGGAATAGGCACCCAAGGATAGTACGATGTTGGCTATGCATCAGTAGGCTTGAACGAAGAGTCAAGCACTGGGTATCGGTGTCCGTACAACACTGACAGATATCTTATTATTGGTTAAATGGGCATTGTCCGGGATACTGGTCCCTTGTGTGTATCTACGACTCCAGAGTTAGCGGCTGTTAGCGCAGAAATCTTTGTTTGACAAGAAAAGATTCGTGAGGATGGTTCAGAATATGTAAGAAGTGAATATCATAGCTCCAACGCCGTTAAGAAACCCCGGCGAGGGTGTCCGGCCGCTAGAGTCAATCGCAAATTATGTCATCATGAAAGGGAAAAAGGGCAGCTGCTGGGGCATTTGTGAACTTACATTTTCGTTTCTTAGGGTGAAGAGGTTCGTTGACGCTGCGGAGCAGAAAAATCGCAGCGAGAAAATATGCGGCTCGCTTACAGTAAGGTTGTCGGCTTTTTATTATTCCTTCGCCCACACAATTTACGGGCTTCAATTCAACGACGACAATCTGAAATCAACGACCCACTTCAGCATCCCCTTCTCCTTCCGACCGTACGTGGAATGCTTCGATGAGCGTGAGATCAATCAACTTCTGACCTGCAGAAACAGAATTATCCGTCGAAATGGGTGACGCCGAGATCACAGAAAGCCAGTGGAGACTCGTCGAAGTTGGCCGCGTCGTTCTCTTCTCTACTGGCCCCTTCGAGAGCCGGTTAGCTACCATTGTTGAGATCATCGACCACAAGCGCGTACGTCAGAGCTCTCAGAATGCGTTCGGGGTGCTGGAAATGGAGAATGAATTGAAATGGAGGATACTTACGATGTCAAACAGGTGCTCGTTGATGGGCCTACTTCATCCAAGGACAAAGTCGTTCCCCGTCATGCCGCTGCTCTCTCATATCTCTCCCTCACACCGATCGTTATTGCCAAACTACCGCGAGGTGCCGGCAATGGAACCGTGAAATCAATGTGGGAGTCGGAGAAGGTCGAGGAGAAGTTCGAAAACAGTAACTGGGCTCTGAACCGAAACCGATTCGCGAAGAGGAGGCAACTGAATGACTTCGAGAGATTCAAGGTTATGAAGCTGAGGAAACAGGTGGGTGCATGATTTATTCTGGCCCTGTTTACGGCGGAACAGATTGGAGGGTTGTGGCGTGTCTTAACACTGGCTACATGTTATGTTTTCTTAGTCTCGGAATAGCGCATGCTAACCACACATGCAGGCGCGCTTCCAGGTCCAGAAGAACCTTGCTAAGGTTCGTGCTTCGGCGAAGGCGTAGGAGGTTGATGATGTCAGGGTGGGCATTGGTGGTTGCATGATACTGGGAAATGATCCTTGGTGTTCACGAGCGTTTCCAACTTCTGTTAAATGCATTCGAATTCAAGATTCAGGTCGGGCTCTTTGTGGTCGAATGGTGCGATCTGGGCTTTAGGGATAAAAAAACATGGATCAAGCACTGCTTCATACTGCTAGTGAATGTAGTAAATGATTAAAACCCACCAATTCGTGAACAGTTGATATTGTTGATTTAATTTCGAATGTGAAATACTAAACCTCAAATTCGTGGTTTTCAAGCTCCCCTCGCCTATTTGCCCACAAACGAACGGATGTGTTCGCAGCTTTCTCTCAACGACAACATTTCTTCAATCTTCCACAACACACATACACCATGTCGAACCCACGCATTGAGGAGTTACCGGACGAACCTGAGAAGAAGGGTGCTGAGGTCGAAGATGCCGAGTCCAGCTCTGACTCTGAAGTTGAGGCAGCAGGTGGTGAGGTTGGCATCCCCGCAGGTGCATCAGTAGCCGTCCACTCCCGCAATGAGAAGAAGGCTAGGAAGGCAATTGCCAAACTTGGATTGAAGCATGTCGAGGGTATCACAAGAGTCACACTAAGGCGGCCAAAGAATGTGAGTTGTTTGCGTGCTTGCATCAATCGAGAAGGAAAAGGCGCAGTGCATCCAGTTTTTCGGCGTGAGCGCCTGCGTATCGTCATTGCATTCCGGTTATTTGAAAGCTAATTCATCTTCCCTTAGATTCTGTTTGTCATCAACCAGCCTGATGTCTACAAGTCTCCATCAAGCAACACATGGATGTAGGTCTTCCCCGCCTCCACAGCGATATCTAGAAGCTTGCTAAATAGAATCAGCATCTTTGGTGAAGCTAAGATCGAGGACCTGAACTCCCAAGCACAAGCATCTGCTGCCCAGCAACTCGCCAATGCTGAAGTTGCTGCCGGCCATGACCACGCAGGCCACGATCATGATCATGACCACAAGGGCAAGGCCGTTGAAGCAAAGAAGGACGAAGATGAGGATGATGGGGAAGAGGTTGATGACTCTGGTCTCGAGGCAAAGGACATTGAGCTGGTCATGCAACAGGCTAGTGTTTCAAGGAAGAAGGCTGTAAAGGCCCTTAAGGAGAACGATAATGATATCGTCAACTCAATCATGGCTCTTAGCATATAGACTCGACCGAGGTTTCTGACTGAACTTGGCTCTGAGCTTTAGATTTAGGCCTGGGCAGGTGGACGGCTTTTGTAAAAGAATTCTCAACCATACAGCATCCGAGCATTGCTTCTAGGACCAAGAATAGTGCATATATGCCAATGCTCTCAATATCTTGGATTATCTTCAAGGCATGATTACTTTTGCTTGATTGACCTATGCCAATGCACTCTTTCCCAAACGTGCAACTTTCATAAGTCTTTTGAAGATTATGACAGCGGAATTCTTGGCATGCCAGATTGTTAACAGAGATTTATTATTTAAACAACAAGAGTCTCGCAGCATTACTGATAATCAACGTTTGGGATCATGGGCGGAAGATTTGATGCTGACATAATCAATTTCGCCAAGCTCTGCGATGCGGAAGCTCTGCAATGACCCGGCTTCATCCCTCACCACCGAATACACTCTCCACTCTTTACCGTCCCAATCCATCACAATGGCAGTCGGAGTATGTTTAATATCTCCCATCCTCCTCTATTTCCCTCCCACAATGCAATTTCGATGACAACTCGCCCGGAACGCTCTATTTGCTTGCCTTGTATCAATTCTATCACAAAGCTGACCTTACCGGTTTACCACAGCGCAGCGCAGCCCTCAAGCTAGACTGGACAAAACTCGGCACACAGTTGGGTCTGAAAGGCTCAACTGCGAATGCTCTCGCCGCTTTCAAGAAGCGCAACGACGACGCACGCCGCAAGGTAACGGTTCTCTCCGAACAACCCCAAACCGTCGACTTCGCGCATTACCGCGGCATCCTCAAGAACACTGCTGTTGTCGACGAAATTGAGAGAAGCTTCAACGGATTCAAGCCGGCTACGTACGATGTTGGAAGGCAGATCAAGGCCATTGACGCATTCGAGGCTCAAGCGATAAAGAGTGCGGAAGAGACGAAGGGCGTGGTCGACAAGGAGTTGAGGGACTTGGAGAAGACGCTAAAGAATATTGAGGAAGCACGGCCATTCGAGGATCTAACTGTGGTGCGTATATGGACCCCGAATCAAGATAGGCGAATAGAAGAACAGCTCTCAACATAATGCTGGCCAAGGATTCGGACTATGCTGATGAAGCTCGCACAATACAGGACGAAGTTGCTGCTGCCCGCCCAGACATCGATGAGCGCACAGCTCAGCTCGTTTCAAAAGGCCGCTGGGCCGTTCCGGGCTATAAGGCAAGTCGCCAATTTGATACCCCACGTCGAGAAATTTTATGAAACTCCTACTGACACCAAAATAGGAGAAATTCGGTGACCTTTCCGTGTTATAAAAATATCTTTAGCACCCACTCCAACCTTCATATCCCCCTTTGGGATTGTACTACTGTGAATAGTCTCCTTCATCCGTATTGTCAAGATAGATAGCACAATCCACGTGTTGAGCTTTGATTCTTCTAGCGTGTGCTACGTTATCGGCATGTCGAATACTAACAATTCAGATTTTGGACCAACGCAGTCCATGATTCCTACACTACGATTTGCCTGCTAGTTGAACTTTTGCGTATATGATGGAATATCAAAGTTCGTGGCCAGGACATGCCTGTTTCTCCACCAAAGTCACCAATCTCCACTTTACATATGGAGACATCGGAGTACCGATATAAATTGCTGTCAGTAGAGGATATGCACCTGTTGTAACATTAATTTACTCGCATGGCTACTAGAAAGATTAACAGGTGGAATTTATGATATCCGTATATGGTTGAACATCCGAATTCACCTTTCTAAATACTGCTGAAGACTTAGATAGACCTAGATGAAGCAGAGGCCTTTCGATTCGGAATACTCTACATATGGACGCTAGACATACAGCTCCAGCGAGCCTTCGTAGGCGCTCAAAGGGAGCTTGGCATTTCCACTCTATCCTGAAACAACCAATATTAACACAATAGCCGTGCTATTCGCTACAAAGCGACTTTGTCACTTCATAAATCCCACCTATTCTAAAATTACCCAAGTTACCCTCCATTCCTCTAACCATATCCACCACCCGTAATTACTACACCAGTCTCACATCACAGGAGGCATAGACGCGGACATCTAGCCAGCCCGCTTGCCACTATCTCCAAGTCTTAATGTATGACTTGCGACATACGAAAAAGACGATCAACTCACTTGCAGCAGGAGCGATAACTGCTCGCTACTAGTCCATGTCCGTCAAAAAGCTCCCCGAGACGCACGCATTTGGTTAGGATATTGTTACCATCAGGTTCGAAGGGGGGTTTTTTTGATCTCATCATATCCGAGATGTCTCCATGAGTGTCGCCACCCCCGAGGATTGCGGTGTTGCGGATATTATACCATACTTGAGCAGGATGTAGCTGACTTCTTAAGGAACGCTTATTGCATCTGCAAAGATAACCTTCATGCCTTAATAGGCCAAATAGGACGGGTTGTCATAATTGGCATCTCGGCTGGCTTCCGGCAAGCAAGCCCATGAACCGCACCACGGAGAACCACTCATTGCACAATCAGTCAACATCTATCTACCCTACGCAGACTGTCCTCGCAGACAAGTGCAACGACTACTTGCCCGCTTGCTGTGACGAGCGAAGATGAGATACTAAAATCAGATCAAGCTAATCAATTTTTTCCCAATACATTTTGCCAAAAATTATGGCGCCCTCTTCTTGCGCCACTCAACGACGACGGCTTCATCTCCATATTGTACATTTTGTAATATCTAATATATTCCTTGAGGGAGGAATGACCATCTAAATTTACTCTATTTCTATATTCGGTCATTGGAAGTGCCGTCCATAGGTTACTAAGTTTATCTCGTCTCTCGAGATTCTAACCAGGCTTGCCAATCGTCGTCTAGCTTTCTAGGGCGTACATGGAATATCATGTTGCGGTGCACTGCATCAATTAAACCCCTCGTAAGTGCTAAATTACAGTGAACAGTAACTTATACCCTAAGACCTAGCGTGCAGGAGACTTTCAGTGAACAAATCCATTTTTTACAACTTCTACAAATTCTTCTCCGATTAACTACGACTCTGCAACCGTATTTTACCCTATTTTGGTTGCATAATGGCTGGCGCTAACAATATAATGCACGAAGGTTATCTCAGTTAACTCATCCGCTTCGCCGAGGAAATTGAGGAGGCCACCCCCCTGCTCCCGCCCCACTTCAGCGCGCCACAGCCTCATGGGTACTTATTAGCCAATAGAACGCCGCGCTACCCCTACTACCCCTACTACCCCCAAAATTCCTCTGCAAAGCGTCTGAGAGATTATAGGCGCGCGTTTGGTGTAAACTGGGAACTTTTTCCAACGTATGTTAATTTTAAACAACTCTAGCGGCGTGAATATACTAGCTACGGTCTTAGTGCGCGATGCATTTAAATTATAATCTCTTCTTTTATTTAATTATAATAATTATAACTAGCTAACTACCGTATTAGGGGGCGAGATACAGCCTTAAAGTTTAAAGACGTGTTTTTGAAACTGGGTACTCTCCGCTGGCCGCATCGAAAAAACGGCCGTACTCTACCACTACCACTCCGTTTCCTTCTAAATTTATAGAGGCGCCTCTTCTATCCTATAATAACTAGCTCGCCTGGTTAAACTATACCTATACTAGTAGGTATGAATTTGCTTCGCAGTAGGGGGGAAGCTTTAGGTAGAGGCTCGTGTAGAGCTTCGTGTAGAGCTTTATGCAGAGCTTCGTACAGAGCTTCGTACAGAGCTTTGTGCAGAGCTTGGTGCAGAGCTTGGTGCAGAGCTTGGTGCAGAGCTTGGTGCAGAGCTTGGTGCAGAGCTTGGTGCAGAGCTTGGTGCAGAGCTTGGTGCAGAGTTTGGTGCAGAGCCTCCGCAGAGCCTCCGCAGAGCTTCGTGCAGAGCCTCCGTACGCAGAGCTTCGTGCAGAGCTTCGTGCAGAGCTTCGAGCAGAGCTTCGTGTAGAGCCACGTACAGAGCCACGTGCAGGCGTGCAGACGTGTAGATGTGCAGACGTGCAGACGCTCGTACGGGCGATCAATTACAGAGACGTTTGTAGAGACGATTATATGGGCAATTGTTTGGACGTTCGTACGGGCGTTCGTGTGAGCGATTAATTGATTAATTAATTGTATGGACGTTTGCAGAGCCGTTTGTAGAGACGTTCGTACGGGCGTTTGTATAGACGTTTGTATGGGCGTTCGTGTGGGCAATTGATCGATCGATCGATCGATCGATTGATTGTATGGGCGTTCGTACTGGCGTTCGTGAAGACGATTGTAGTCTTCCTAGTATATAGAACTTGTATTTGGGCTTATTTTTGAAGCCTTATAAACGGCTTTGTATAGGCGTTTGTGCAGGCGTTCGTGCAGGCGTTCGTGCAGGCGTTCGTGCAGGCGTTCGTGTAGGTGCTCGTGTAGGCGTTCGTACAGACGTTTGTAGAGACGTTTGTAGAGACGTTTGTAGAGACATTAGGGGCACAATTAAGCTCTATTGCGGATGGATTCTATAGAGCGAGAGGAGGGCTTTTAAATGGAGGCATCGGCGAGTCGAGCGGTGGTATATTAGGGGGCGATATACCGCGATAAAGGCGATACAACCGTCGTCTACTAGGCAGGTGGCCTGCCTTTACAAATCGCGCCCATTTTCCCTCAGACCCTCGGAGAGGAATCCACCTCGGGGCTCTGTAATTGGCTGCTAAAGCTAGCGCAAACGCTAACGCCTGTGGCGTACGTTAGGCTGCGGCGCCGGTTGCTGATTGGCTTAGGAGTTTGCAGGAGGCGAGGTGGATTTTCTCTCCGAGGGTCTGAGTCAACTGAGATAACACGAAGGGGCTGTAGGTAACATTATAGTCACGGGACATAGCTGCAAGCCTCCAGTTGCACTGAGGATCAGTCCATGCAGCAGTTCAAGCACAAACTTTCCCCACATAATGTAGTCGGCGTCGGCCCGGATGCAGCTAAAGTAGAGTAAAAATAAGTTCGTAGTGCTGTATACAATCATTGCAAGAGCGCTTTTTACATGAGAAGCCTCCCGAAGACCGACCGTATGATGTGGGAAGACACCTCTCTAAATAGCAAAAGTGATTGCATGCCTGCCATAGGCAATAATAGAGGCTCGATGACGCTACTCATTCAGCCTTCTGAATCTCGCGATTAAGTCAAACTGCAGTGCGAGAACAGCCTATGCGTATCACTAAGCGTTGGATGTTGCACAATATCAACCTTCCTGCATTCCATTCATTGCTCGAAAGCACTATTTTAACGCTAACAAGAGCGCTCTTCGTCAGCGAAAAAACAGGCCGATTTAGGGCACGTGCCACACAACACCAAAACACAACACAATATATTGATTTCTATATACAATTTAACGCTTAACAAGCTCAATACTGCGTTATCTGCCCTTCTGCCCTTCTACAATCATACAGCCGCTTAATATAGTACTTGGTGTAGTTGTAGTAGTTTAAAGATGGTGTTGTTTGTTTTAATTTTCACGAGTATAGCGTTCTGGCCCGTGCCCTAAATCGGCCTGTTTTTTCGCTGACGAAGAGGAGCGTCGAGTACCCCACCTTCAAGGACGCCGAAAGCCGCGACGCGCACATCAACCACCACGACCGCCCGTTTAACTGCACTTCCCTGGACTGTTCCGTCGCTGAGTTCGGCTTTGCGTCGGGCAAAGAAGCATATGCGGTCTTTTCACCCCGAGATCAGTGACCAGGCGAACTCCTTCCTTGGGGCGAGTGCAGTGCCGGCTAAGACGTCGTGGGCGTGCCATTTGTGTGACAAGAGATTCACGCGCCACTTTCATCTCAAGAGTCATATTCGGAACCATAATGGCGAGCGTCCGTATGCTTGCTCGGAATGTGGAAGAGCTTTCACGCGTTCAAATGACTGCAGACGGCACGAAAAAATCCGTGCAAGACGATAGGTATACCATGGAATCTGCTGACAATACTCTGTCCGAGGCTCGGATATTGCATAAATATAAACAGTAAATACGCTTTACCAGATTTTGTATCTATGCTACGGTTATAGGGTGCCAAATCTAGTAGAACATTAAGGCCATTCTCACACTGCCCATTAGCCGGCTAGAACTCTACGGCTACGCCTGGGACAAGTGGAACAGTTCCGGACCATCACAAATTTACGGAGGGAAATATAGAGAATGTTTTCACCTGTTGTATTTCGGAGACTTCTGAGCTTGTAATTACCATTCCTCATGATGTTAACAGGAAGCGCGCATGCTACGTGTAGGAGAACCTGCGACACTCATCAGAGTGCTTCATCCAATTAAAAAAAGCAAATTCATAAACCCATTTGGGGGAATATGGTGGAAATGGGTATCCAGTAAATACTCCAACTATCTAAGCACTTTTGTCTACGTACAGTCATATCCGTCATCATCGTATTACGGGCTCGCTCCCAAGATTTTCTTTAGCACCGCGATCTGCTCCTTCACCGCGCTCTTGCTTGTTCCTCCAGTGGCATCCTTGAGCTCCACCGCCCGCTCGTAGTCCAGGCAGCTCTGCACGTCCTCGCCGAACCGCGAATCCACCTCTTTCAGCTGCCCCAATGTCAACTTATCCATGGGCACGCTGTTCTGCTCCGCCAGCTGCACCACGCGGCCGGAGATATGGTGGCCTTCGCGGAATGGGACGCCCTTCCTGACCAGGTAATCGGCAAACTCTGTCGCCAACATTTCGGGCGCTAGCGCCGCAAGCATCTTGTCCGGGTGGATCGTCAGTGTCGACAGCACGCCTGTGGCAATCTGCATGCTGTCCGCAACAGTCTTGACGTGGTCGAGCAGCGGCTCAACGCTCTCCTGCAGGTCCTTGTTGTAAGTAGTCGGTAGTCCCTTGATTGTGCAGAATAGGCCTGCCATCTGGCCGAATGCTCGGCCAGATTTTCCGCGCAGCAGCTCGAGAGAGTCTGCGTTCTTCTTCTGTGGCATGAGCGAACTGCCAGTCGAGTATGTATCCGCCAACCTCACGAATCCGAATTCCAGAGAGGAGTATATGATCAGGTCTTCTGCCCATCGTGAAATCTTGAGCATGAATGAACTGCCCCACTGCATTGTTTCGAGGACGAAATCTCGGTCTGCGACTGCGTTCATAGAGTTGTACAGCAGGCCGTCGAAGCCTAGCTCTTTGGCCATGGCTACGCGGTCGATTTTGAAAGGGTTCCCGGCAAGAGCACCACATCCAAGAGGACTGCGGTTTACGCGGGCAATGACTTCGCGTAGACGCTCGAGCTCTGAGGCAAAGGCGGTGGTGTGAGATAGAAGCCAGTGAGACCAGCGGACTGGTTGAGCTTTTTGGAGGTGGGTGTAACCGGGCATCTGAGGTTATGTGAGCACAGTGCCTTTCAGCTACCAGAAGAGAAAGGAATGCTTACCAAGACATCAATCTCCCTCTCAGACCTCCCAATCGCACACTTGATGAAATCTTCCAAGTATCCCTCCAACACCCTTAGTTCATCTCGCAACCAAAGCCTCATATCCGTAGCAATCTGCTCATTCCTGCTCCTGCCTGTGTGCAACTTGCCGCCGACCTCCTTGCCCAGCAACTCGCTCAACCGTCTTTCATTCCCAGTATGAATGTCTTCATCATTCTCTTTCTCGACGAATGTCCCAGTTCGCCATTCTTCCGCGATCTGTGCGAAGCCCTTCTCAATGGCACTGAACTCAGCTTGTGTGAGGATCCCGGCGGCGAGGTTAGCACGAGCAAAGGCAATGGAGCCTCGGATATCTTGCGACCAAAAGACCTTGTCGTACGGAAGTGACGTGTTATACTTGACCATAAGTGGGTCAAGGCCCTCTATCTAGCTATCAGCAATCCGATCTCCAGCCCCTCCGGTGATAGATACGAAGCATGATTTGGGCATTTGAGTAATTACATACGCGTGAATCGGCCACCCCATAGCATGTTCTCTGCGGGCGCTTGTTTTGAGGCCATTGTGTGTGTCTGGGTACGATTGGAGGGATTGTGGGTTGGTGAGTGGGATGGCTGCTGTCCCCGCCAAACATTATATCTGAGCTTCACATGCAGCGGAGGAAGGATTATCCGGGGCTTGCAAGGAAAATAAAATCTCTGGCGGGCTGATGACTTTTATGACTAAGTGCAGAGAGATCTGAGAGCTTTGCATCTGTGTTGTCGCGAGTTGGGGGGTCAGTGTGACCTGCAGCCCATGAAAATTGTATCTAAGGTATATACGGGAGAAATAGTTCAGAGGTAATTGAAGTTAATGTCGATTTTCTAGAGTATCCCTTAGCACAGTAATTTGCGTCCTACCGGTATCGATAAGAGCTAGCCAATTAGAGGAGCTGAATTTAGTATCTGTACTCGGGAATTCGAAGCTTTTACGCACGGACCACGCTCGTAGGACGCTACTGTACGAAGGGATAAGTTCGGGGAGGTTCAATGGAAGCGTTCACGTTCTAATTGTTGAGATCCTGCTTGAAATCCGTACTCATTTAGACCGTTCGTATATGTCAGACGTTAAGAACAGGAAAATGGTTAAGTATGATTTCACTGGGTGGCAATATTCAGAGTTCATGGATGGGTTCAGAATCCTGGAAATCTAGCAGAAGTCTAGCAGGTATTATCAAGGCATTCAAGAAGCGAGCATCCGATGCTTGTGATTTATTTCAAAATCTTTCAATGGTAGTTCATGGGACTGTTAAGATTGGTATCATGAGGGGGTAAAACAGGTTGGAAGGAGGCGTCTTCCCACTCCCATTGGTGCTACAATTAGTGGGGCAGGTATTGTGAGATCATATGTTAGCGGCGCTCGGCATGTACATTGTGATCTGATCGTGCAGCAAACGTGGTGGCTCTGAGAAGACTATCCGGGTAACAAGGCGCAGGATGGTCAGGTGACTCCGACTTTCAGAGCTTTCAGAGACGGGCCGGGGAAAAAAACTTGAAAGAAAAAAAAAAGAAAAAGAGAAAAGAGAAAGAAGCTAGCGAAAGGTTTTGCGTGCAGAACTGCCTTCTGGATATAACTCGAATGATGATGGTACCACATTCAAGGTTAATGGGACGTGGAAGGATAGGGGAGATAAGTGTGAGAACTCGAGGCGCTTTTCCTTGGGACAAGTCTCGGGCGAAGAAAATAGAGGAATTGATGATTCATACAATCGGATAACTACTGCAGGAGCTCAAATTGCTGAATCCTTTGCTTGATGGAAAGATGTAGATCTGGTTTTGAAGCCAGAGCTTTTGTAGGCGCATAGATCTCGATGATTTAAACCTGCACGACCATCTGCACGACCTGATCGTTGTCTGCGAACGCTTTGGACAGGAAAAGACGCAAGTTGGCGGTTGGTGACGTCGCACGGGCGTTTATTGAGCGACACGTAAGCTTTGTTGAACGTTTCGGAAGAGCGATGCGAGTTTGAGGCTCCTAAAAAGGGATTGGACGAGTGGCTAGAAAAGAGTGGCAGCGAAAAGCGTCTGACACGATCCCTCAAGTCGCCCTTGATCCGACCGCATCTCCTTGTTATCCGATTGGCCGTGTTTAGTGTGCGTCCTCCAGACGAGATGGCCCCCTCATGAAGCTTGGCGATCCAGCATTGCTCAGATAGCTAGTATATTCTCCTTATCATTCCTGCGTGGGGCAAATGTGCAGGGAGGGCTCAAGCATTCTTTTAAAAAGCGGAGTAGCGGAGTAGTGGAGCCGCTGAAGCCGAGGAGGGATAATTTCTTCGCAGGGCTAGCATGTGTTGTTTTCGGATACTATAAACAAATCAATCTCACGTTGAATACGCGGCCAATCAGCAACGCTTGGGGTTTTCCAATCGGTGTATCACCGCGCGCTCTCCTTTGCTGACGCTGCCCCAAAGCGGCATAGACTTGTCGCTGAGCAGGGAAGTTGGGTTCCGGGGCGAGCCAGCACCTTCCCATCCTCAAGGTTGAACACCACGTCTGTCGTTTCACTCTTCTTCTCTATTAACAACTTTTCGCTCTTCGCCATTTCGTAATACCTTCACCAGGGTCTCTGCTACCTGGACGATGCCCGATTCACTCACTGTCCTGCGTCCTCAAGGTGTTCCGTGAGCTGCGGACTCTCCGGAACCTGAAGTTTTGCTCGCGACAAAGGAAACATCGATATCGTTACTCACCACCCCCCGCAATTGATTCACCTTGTCATTCTCTCCAGCTCCCCGAGAGCCTTCTAAGGTCTCTCGTCTTTCGTTAAGGTCGCATCGATACGTAGGAGAGCCAATCCAACGTCTTAGGAATTTTATCAACTACTCTCGGCCTACCTATAAATTCGGAGGCTGGAAGACAGGCCGTTCACAGCACGACAGCCACATAACTCTCCAACACACTCGTCACATAAAACCTCTCATTCAACACCCTTGCCAGGTCGTCTACAATAATAATAATGGCATTTCCATTTTTCTCACGGTCGGCGTTCGTCGTTCTGGTCGCGTTTCTCTCATTATTCCAATTATCACTCTCCGCCGAAGACAACCAATATGTTCAGGGAACCGATGCAGAGGGCAACACAGTATATCTCAAGGACAACCGTAGACCGGCTCTGTATACTGGAAATTTTGGGGATTGTTTAGGTAGCAGCAATGTCAACGTCACTCGATTCGATGCTGCGTATTACAAGGACAACATGACTGTGTTGTTTCACCTGGCAGGAAACACCGCGATTAAGAATGAATCTCTCATGAGTATGGCATGTTGCGATTTATAAATTGGGCAGCAGCTGATGATATACAGTGTATATTGGCGTCTTCGCGTATGGAGAGAGTCGGTTCGACTTGACCTTCAATCCATGCTACGCCAACATCAACAGGTACGGATAATTGCTCCATGGTAAGCTTCGTAAGCTAACCATGCACAGTTTATGCCCTATGAGGGCCGGAGTCCCTATAGAAGCAAACGGCATTATCCCCATTAGCCAGAGTGATGTCGCTGGAATTCCCAGTAAGTCATAAACAGTCAGGAAGCACCGGCAATGCTAACAACAACCAGGTATCGCATTGACCATTCCCGACTTTGAAGGAGAAGCTATCCTCAGAATCTTTGCCAATTCGACCGAGACCGAAATCGGTTGTTTCTCCGCCGTCGTTACAAACGGAGCTACTTTCTCCCAACCTAGGTCGGTTGGTACTGTTCTAGGAGTATTTACAGTCATTGCACTTCTAGCTTCATTCGCTACCGCAATTTACGGAAACAACATACCAGTGATGCGCACACACTATGCACACTCCATATCCGTCCTCGTCATTTTTGCCGTGTTTCAACACATTTTCTTCACTGGAGCACTTTCCATGAACTGGCCAAGCGTTTTAGTGGCCTTTTGGAGCAACTATGCCTGGGCTGGTGGAATGATATACGCCGAATCGATGCAAAACTCTATCAACAAATTCATTGGATCGAACAAAGGCAACACTACTGCTGTTGGTGCTGCTGGTACTGGCGTTTTGAATGAGGATCTAGGAGGTGGATACGACATCCATCAAATATACAAGAGAGCCCTAAACATCCCCGGACTGATGCGTCGGGCTAAATTCAACCGCGTTGCTCGACATCTCGAGCGGACTCTAGCCAAAAGAGATCTTGCCAACAGCACAGACGGTTTCAATTGGTATGGTCAACCAGTCAAGCCAGGACTTCCGCTTCCAGGAAATTTCTCCGGGTTCGCGGGTACTTTAGGTCAAGAGAGCATCGCTGCTTCAAATGCATTCATGACTGGTTTCCTCTGGTTTCTCATTCTCTTGGCAATTATCGCTGCAGCTGTCGTGGGCTTCAAGTGGCTTCTGGAAGGGCTAAGCCGTGTCAAAATCATCAGGAATGACCGTCTCGCATTTTTTAGGACTCACTGGCTTGGATATACCGCTGTTGCAGTCCTCCGAAGTGTCTTCATTGGGTTCTTCATGATCATCTTCCTATGTATCTTCCAGTTCACATACATGGGAGCGGCTGGTGTATTAGCGATTGCGGCGATTGTATTCCTCATCGTGTTCGTCGGAATGTTCGGGCTTGCTGCCTACGCTTGCTTCTACCGAATCAAGTTTGGCAATTACATATCAGAACCGGACCGTCTCAACCTAGAAAGGAAGAGGGTATTGAAGGTTATTCCGTGGTATGGCTTTGCGAGGGCGAGTGAACAACTAAACGATGAGGAGAAGATTTACGCCGGTTCCATTCCGTGGTGGCGAGTTTCTCCAGTCGCACCAGAGTCAACAAAGCCAATACACGAGGATGAAGACTATGTCAAAAAGTTTGGTTGGCTAGCTGCTCGCTTCCGTCGAACTCGATGGTGGTTCTTCGCCGTGTGGCTTGTCTACGAGTTTGTCAGAGCTTGTTTTTATGCTGGTGCATCTGGCCATCCTATGACCCAAGTCTTCGGTCTCCTTGTCGTGGAGTTCATTGCTTTCATCGCCATCATCATCATGCGTCCGTTTGAAGGGCAACGCCTTAATGCAATTGTCGTCTATCTCCTGGGCTTCAGCAAGGTCGCTACACTCGCCCTCTCAGCAGCCTTCGATATTCGCTTTAACCTACCGCGAATTTCCACAACGGTTATCGGCATTGTTATAATTGTTATCCAAGGAATTCTCACCATTGTGCTCTTGATCGCTATTGTCCTTGGTGCCATCTCCAGCTACATGTCGGTCATGCGTAATAGGGATGAGTTTAAACCCAAACGATGGATCCCGCTCCGAGAGAAGTATTTCAAGCATCTTGATCAAGCCGAAAAGGATGTCCCTCTCCCCCTACCGCCTCCACCACCAGTTCCGGAAGAACCGAAGGGGCCATACTTCAATGTCAACTCCATTAGGCGAATGCCTAAGATCGAGGATGAGGATCCTGAATTTGTTGCCGAAATTGGTGGAGATGCGAATGCTTCACAAATTTCGCTAGGTATGATGGGTAAGCATGATGGGTTGCCAGATGTTCCTACCCGGGCCAGCCGAGCTGGTAGTATTCGCAGTCAAATATCCTACACCAGCCTTCCGTATGGAGCACGCGTCCACCGTGCTAGCTGGAGTTCGCGAGAATTCAGCGAATTCCACGCACATGAACGCAAGCGAACGACAAGCTCAACGATACCGCTTGTACCAGATTCAGAGACCCGGCGTGTTAGTCAAAATATTGGCTTGAATGCTCGATACATGAACAGCAGGGAGAGCATTGTACAGCGGGGCCCAAGTCCGCTTTCTGGCATAATCAGCAGGCCACTAACACCACTTGACGCCGATCGAGTACCCAGCCCGCTACCTGTACCTAGGAGTCGGAACCCGACTGCATCACCTTCCTCACCATACCGACCGCCATTAAAAACGCTGGTTAGCGAGAACGAGATACCCGTTTCGAAGCAATAAAACTAGCCGGGGAGTGCGATATAAAAGTTCTCATAGGCATTACATCGATGTACGAGCTGGAGAGATTAACGACTCTACGAACAGGGAAGCGAAGTCCAAAAGTACGGATTCGAAGGGACGGTAGGACCATTTGGCCTTCATGATGTACACCATTTTGGGTGTTTTGATTTCACATTGGAGTTTTGGGGAGTTCGGACTTTGCATGGAGGCATTGCTGCATAGAGGCAGCTCTGAAAATCACGCTCATTTTGTCTACTTCTGCATCTATACAATCCATTCCTTTTTACCTTGCATTAGACGCATTGCGCATCCCATAAAGGGGCCATTGTGTGGGCGTATGGCGTCGTCCTTTCTAGCATTGGACAAATTGATAGGAGGGGTGAGTAGATGAGTAATGGATGGCTTATTGGAGCAATGCTCAGATAAGAGATAGGTGAAATGAATTTGATATGGATGCATAGGAAATCTTGAACCTTCTTGAATCACAGTGATGTGAATGTTAACATCCTTGTTAAAAACAAAGACCTTTATCGAAATGTCTAGAAAACACGATGGGTATGGAAAGATGGCATTTCTACCATACCATTGCTTTCCATCCGTGCATGTAATGGGTCAAAGCTTTCCAGCCACCGAAAATGTAACAAGAAATGGAAAAGTAAAGCCGCATCTACGTCATCACCAAAACTGTCAGCAATATCACAAATCACGGCATTGGACAAGTGCCCATCGGGCCTCGTCTCAAAGTGTACATCGCTCAGTTGCCGATGAATAAGAGAGGCTCATGATCTCGATCACTAGCCACAAGAGCGAGGATCACTACTGTATTTGCCTGGGGAAGAGCGTGAGGATGCAAGCCACAGCAAAGCCAACGACGTCAGAGGAATTTAAGCATGTGGCGCATATCCTCGTCCTCAAGCCACATTGCACCGATGCGGACATGAGGGCAGATCGCTGCCGCGTTAGGTGAAACCGGAATTCGCAATAGTAACGTCAGACACGCAGGTGAGTGGTGCAGAGCAGGTTTTCTGAGGAACATTTTGCTGCTTGCGGTTGTAATGTGTGAGACGCACATCGTCGGCTGGGGGCAGGTGAGCCCATGTCGTGGAGATTGCGAGAATCGTGAATGGGATGCAGGAGCGATGACGTTGTAGTGAAGTGGTCATTTGTTTATAAATGCGGCATCGTCGTGCTTGCCGTGACACCACTCTAATACAAGATCTCAACCCGATCTTCCACACTAACTTTCCAACCACCATTGGTATCTTGCAGAGTCACATCGCAATTCATCACAGCAACTATCAAGAGACTTTTCTTAGTTCAAGCACAACCTCCATCTCAGTTCCGAAAAGAACTTCCTCATAACTCAGACATCATGGGTGCCGTCGTATCTTGCGTACGTATAATCCAATTCACTTACATACGAATATAAACTATCATTCAGGTACTAAATTTTCACAGGTCGAGGCCATCTTCCGAACCATTGGCAACTGCCTTATGACAATCGTCAACGCCATTGGCGCCGCCCTAAAAGCCATCATCAACGCCATTGTCTCCCTCTTCGATATCGTCATCTCATGCCTCACCTGCGGCCGCAGCGGACGAAGGCGTACTCGGATGACGGGTGGGCATCACCGCCACATGACTACGAGTAGGATCTAGTCCGCGCCAAGGAGGAGGGGAAGCACACAATCACTACCTGTTCCCGTTTTCATGCCATGACGAGCGTGTCCTGGGTGCGTGGGTCATGTTCGCAGCGGATGGTTGATGGCGCGGGCAGGACGGAAATTTTGAGGACGCCGTCCGGACGGCGGGACGACGACGGGTGTACGACTTCACGACTTGCACGCGCGGGGATATGCTTGAGCGACGGCATCAGCATCGGCTTCTGCAGCTAGAAAGGCAGCCGCTACTTGGCTCTTGATCATTGGTGCTCTTCGCCTACGCAGTCCTTCGATGTCTTACAGCTTTCGGGTTCGACGACTGGATCGCTTTTTTAACTTTTCCTACTACTACATTGTGCTTTTGGTCTGTACTTTCCCTGTTTTTCCCCTCTCCCTTCATGGACTTGGGGTTCGGTTTGCCTCTTCTTCCCTTTTCTTTTCAGCGGGTGGTTCGGTGGATTGATGGCGGGATAGCGGATGCTATGGTTGCTACGCTACATACCCCTTTCTTGCTCAGCTCATGGACTACACAAATTTTAGAATTCAGAAAACCTGTGTCTTGATTATGATAATTTGTAATGTTAGAGTGACTCCTTGGATGCTTGCACATATCCAAATCGGAAATTGTGGGGTATTCTAGGTAAAGCCGTAGTGAAAAAGCCCGGTCCCTCGGTGTTATCTCAGTAAGCGACTCAGACGGCTAGGGCAGAGCTTACAAGGGGGTAACCTGAGCGGGCTGCCGCCCTCCCTGCTAGTACTTCCTGCTAGTGCTTATATTGCCACATCGCCACATTAAAACAATTGCTTATTTAGTATTAATACTTCGTTATTCCTCCTCTACGTACCCCCTAACTTCCTCCTTCGTTATAGGAAACCTCGGTTATCTTCTCCCCTTTAACAGCCTCCAGATATTCTTAATTAGGTTTAAATTAAGGGAATTCACCGGCAAATAAGATTTAGTATTTTAGGATATAAGATACAAGGCTCTCTTGCTCTCCCCCTGTTATTTTATATTATCTTTCTATTCTAGTAGCTTCTGTATGCATTTATAATACGAGGAACTATACTTTATTTGGCCTAAACCCACGCTAGCGCTAACAGGGAGGGCGGCAGCCCTCAGGTTACCCCCTTGTAAGGCGCACTCACTAACACTAAAGTGTCACTAGTCTCTACCTAAGAAAACGCCACTTTCTTTTAACTAGTCAGCTACTACTGGCCTTAAGTCTGCCCTGCTGTCTAAGGGCCTTTAGTGCGGAACTCTATAGTACTTAACTTTAATTTTTGTAATTTTATATAAGAGACACTTTCTCCTATATTTTTAACACCTTAATAATACTAATTTAACCTAATAAGCTAATAAGTTAAGTTAGACTAATCTTCTTTATAATTAATTACTTTTCTATAATAGGAATATATTAATAAGGGGGAAGATACTTAAGTAGTCTCCTTAAGCTTAGTAATATATAGGCTATTAAGCCCCTTAAGTTCTTCCCTATTAAGCTTTTTATATTTATTCTACTTTCCGCTTAATTAGTAATTTAATAAAATACTACTTCCTTACAAGTTACGCGCTTTTAGTATTTAGATAAACGCTAACATATTATAACAGCACTGTTAATAACTTAGTTAATTAAGACACTAATACGGCAATACAATGCGCGTAAGCCTATATAGTTAGTAGTTTATAAACAAGAATCTAAAGCTAGAGAAAGGAAGGGAGAAGTAAAGTAGCGCTAGTTTGTTACGGACGCTTTAAGTATAATATTATAACTACTTAGGGAGGAGTTAGAAGAAGCTAGTTAGTTAATATAAGTATAGTTTAGGATAGAGCCGATAGAGCTATATAACGAGGAATGGTAACTAAGGTCACGTGACGTAATCTATATAATTTATAGGATTTATATAATCCGTAATAGAGTAGATAAAGTATACGTATATTATATATAAGAAGGATTTTATAGGAATACGGTTGTGTATTTAAGGACCCTTAGTCCCTACCTAGATAGTTCCTTCCTTATAGTAATTCTTAGAATATAATTAGAGTTAATCTATTAGGCAACTACTCTACTAGTTATTATTACGTTATTAACTTTAACTTATGTTACCTATATACCTAGCCTAATAATAAGCCTATTATAGTCCTTGCTATAAGGTTCTATTATATAATTATTACCTAGTTACGGTACTAAGTACGAAAAGTTAAATAATATGCTACTAAAAGCAGCCACTATAACGCTATTAACGGCGGCAATTACTTTAAGGTTAGGTAATACTAGTATAGCAGATACTAACTTATAGCAACCTATAATAGTTGGATAACTATAAGAGATAGTTAACTAGTTAATAATAAATAATGCAGTATTAGAAGAAAGGGTTAACGGGATTAGAGTAGTAAAGATTAAGTTACTATTAATTAAAAGGTATTTAGGAGAAAGATTAAAGCTTAAGGGGTTTCTTACCTAAATATACTTTAAAGTTATATAAGAAGGGGTAAAGCTACCAATACTTATAGACCGAATAGCCTATACGGGACTATTCCTATTAAGAAGGGCACTTAAGTAGTTTAAGTCTTACCTTATAGAAATATAGGCAAATGGAATAACAACCACTAACTAGGAGGTATAATTTATGTTCTTAAGCTAGGAAGGATTTACGGAGTAACTTACGTAAATATTTAGAGATCTGAAGGCAGTAACTACAGCAAAAAAAAAACTCTAAGATATTACGTAATAAACCTTAGTAATTAAGTATATAATGCAGTTTTAGACGCTAGCTATATAAGTTAAGTGGAATAATAGGGCGCTTATAGCATAGTATAAATAGGGACTTAAGGCTAAAGTCTAGGACGTAATTATCCTAATGGAAGATATAGATACCCTAAGAGAATTAATAGATTAAGCGATTAAAATCAATAATTAGATCTACTAAAGGGAACAGGCTAAAAGAGGTTAGAATAGAGTTCTATAGTTATATAAGGTATAGAGTATATAATAACTAAAGCTAAATTAAAAACTATAGTATAGTGCAGAGCTAATAGACCTAAGTAATACTAAAGAAAAGAAATAGTTTAAAGAATAACTATAAAAACCTAAAGGTTAAGGATTTAGTAATTATAGGACTAAGAAGCGGAGGCTAAACTAGGGATCTTAGTAGTAGAAGACGTTTAGGCGAACTCTATAGCAAAGTTAGTAGTTTAAAGATAGAGCTTATATAAATTGCGGAAAATAAGGTTACTTTATAAGGGATTATAAAGATAGTTAAAGTTACTATATAATAAAGGGAACTAGACTAATAGTAGAAGATATATACATATAGAGGGATAATAGTATACTATAAAGAATAAAAGAATATTTAATCTAAAGTTTTGCGTTTTATTATAATAACGCATACCAAATTTATAAAGACGCTAAGTATAGCGTAAGCTATTAGCTATAGGAGCTAAAATCCTTAGAATATAGAGGAACTAACAAACTAGTTTATAGATTGGATATTAAGGATAATGAATTTAATATAGGCGAAACATTCCGTAACGATAAGGTAATAAAAGCAGCTTACTAGGAGTATGCGAACCTTAGAAATATTATATAAGAGGTAGAGGATAATTCTACTATAGAGTAGGGAACATTAATAGGGATTAAGACCCTACTAGATATAATCTCTATTACTTTATAAGACGCAAGAGAAGTAGAATAGAGAACTACTTTAGCACTTAATAAAGGCAAAAGGCTAAAGGCTTAAGATTTTTAAGATAAGATAAGAGACGACTAAGATTCTTAAGATAAGATAAGGTAAGCTTAAGGACCTATAACGGATGATAACTAATAGAGTAGAGCAATAGCTTAGTTTAAGAATATACGAATAAGCTTAGGATAGAGTTTCCTATAGGTATAAAACTCTTAAGACGAGATAAGTAAGATTTAAGACTCTTAAGACGAGATAAGAACACTTAAGCCTAGTTAGACTAAGGTAGAAGTAAAGCTTAAGACAGAAGCAAGCTTAGGATTAAGAATCCTATAGAACTAAGACTTTAAGACATAAATAAGGACTATTAATAAGATTAAGAAGTAAGAAGACTTTAAGGATCTACTTATAAGACGCGAAAAGAAAGAAACTATAGAGGAATTTAGGG
>Ga0307515_10002812_pt1 | contig 37029 bp, 28 predicted proteins | sample 17_EM_MG_FD_194513 | JGI IMG/M metagenome (GOLD analysis project Ga0307515, IMG submission 194513) | Populus trichocarpa ectomycorrhiza microbial communities from riparian zone in the Pacific Northwest, United States - 17_EM | ecosystem: Host-associated > Plants > Roots > Unclassified | place... | reverse complement strand
CGGTGGTATATTAGGGGGCGATATACCGCGTTAAAGGCGATACAACCGTTGTCTATGAGGCAGGCTGGCCTGCCTTTACAAATCGCGCCCATAATCTCTTAGACCCTCGGAGAGGAATCCACCTCGGCGCTCTGTAATTGGCTGCTAAAGCTAGTGCAAGCACTAACGCCTGTGGCGTACGTTAGGCTGCGGCGCCAGTCGCTAATTGGCTTAGGAGTTTGCAGGAGTTATAGGGGTTATAGAGGTGTGGCGGTGCCAGCCGCTGATTGGCTTAGGGGTTTGTAGGAGGTGAGGTGGATTTTCTCTCCGAGGGTCTGAGTTAACTGAGATAAGAGCTCGATTGCCCTTTAAGGTAGCCTACGCACTGTCACGTGATCTGTCACGTGCACATCGCCGAGCTCAAAGAGACGCCCATGTAACCCTTATCTTAGTTGACTTAGACCCTTAGAGAGAAAATCCACCTCACCTCCTATAAACTCCTGAGCTAATTAGCGGCTAGTACCGCCACACCTCTATAACCCCTATAACTCCTATAAACTCCTAAGCTAATTAGTAACCGGCGCTATAGCCTAATATACGCCATAGGCGTTAGCGCTTGCGCTAGCTTTAGTAGCCAATTATAAAGCGCTGAGGTAGATTCCTCTTTAAGGGTCTAAGAGATTATAGGCGCCTTTTATAAGGGCTATACAGCCTTACTAGTAGAAGACAGTTCTATTGCCTTTAATATTATATATCGCCCCCTAATATAGCGCTACTTAGCTCGCTAATACCTCTATTTAAAAGCTTATCTCTTACTCTATATATTATATCCATAATAGAGCCCGATCGTGCCCCTAATAGGCGTCTATTCGAGTAGGATACTTAAAGTCCTCTCTCTAGCTAACCTACTCTTTCTAGCCCGCTAAAATAGCTTATTAATATATTTAAGGGTTCCTCCAATAGCGACGACTAGATAGATAATAATAGCTAACCTAATACTAGCAAGCCCAAACCTCCCTTATTAAACTAAAGTATATAATAGTAAAGGCACGTAAGGAAGTTATAAGCCGTAGTTAATACCCTAAAATAAGAAGGTTAGAGCTTCGCATAATTCCTATCTACCTAGGTTAGAGCAGACGATGCAGATAATAGGGGGGTTATAATTAGGCACCGTCGGTATAATCGCGTTAAAAGACAACGATAAGTATTATTAAATGCAGTTGCAAAAAATCCGCAACTTAGCTATATTTAAGAGGCAGTTATACTAGTAGGGTCTTTTACTATAGAGCTAGACCGCCTTATCTAGGAGCTATACTTTAATATATTTAACAGGATATCAAATATAAAGGACTTAGACTTTAAAGTCGCCTTCCGTACTATGCGAGATATTGCCCTAATATAGCATATAACTTTGCTACAGCTACTTGGTAACCAGCGCGCCTATAGAGTAAATTATTAAGCGGGAGGTTAGAAGGCGAAGGGTTAGGACGCTTTAGTTAGGTAGACATATACTATTACTAGCATAATCTATTCTTCTAGAGCGAAGAAGTAATCTAATTTCTTTACTTCGCTTATAAATATCTATCTTGTAGGCTCTGGGGTAAAAAGGAGGGTGTTTAAAACGCTATCCGGCTTTAGGCTATATTATAGCTATTATTTAGCAAATCGCATTATAAATAGTATTACTAAGGAGGCAGAGGTATATTAACTATCTTATATCTATCTCCTACGAACTCCTAGGCTAATTAAAAGAGCTTCTACAAACTCCTATAAGCTCCTGTAAACTTCTATAAACTTCTAAGCCAATTAAAAGGGCTTTTATGGACTCCTTTAGGGGCTAATATTTGTAGAGGCATCTTAAGACCCTGGCGTACAACCTATAAATAGTAGTTATATATAATAATATAAACTTTAAGGACACAAAACGCGATAAATTGCTTAGTTATACGTCTATTATACATTCGCTAATAACTACTGCCATTATATTCTATCCGGAATTACCTTTATCTAGGCTACACTAATTAATATATAATCTAACAAAACCGCTATAACTTAATAATATCTTCCGGTTACTTAGCTTTATTAAAGACGAGTTAACAGTAAAGGTTAGTTATTACCTTATCGCCAACGCAATAAAGGGGGTTTATCTATATAGGGTAGAGCGCGTCTTTACTAAAAGTAATCTTTTCCCTTAGATGCTAAATATACACTATATTAACACCAGGAAAACTAAGTTCTGGCAGTTTAGTGCTATAATAGAAGATAAGGGTACTATCTAGGGTATATACGGCGTTTATAAGAATATCTTCCTTAACTAGCTTAGACTTTAGGCTCTAGATAACCCTTATGGCTCTATATATAACGACTTTACCAATTAGCTCTAGCTTGCCTATAGTAACTAGCTTACTGCGTATTATATTAGGTTAGTAAAATAGGAATAGGCCTATACGGGTTATCCTTTTAACTGTCGGGACTAGCTCCTTAGTATACCTTTATAGTTCTATATTAAGATAAACCTATACAATACTATTATACGCACGCATTTGGCGCCTAAGGACTATTAAGAGAAGGCGCACCATTATCTAAGATCTGACGTTACTCTATAGAATTATGCACTATTTATATAGAAGAACGCTAAGTACTATTAAGTGGTACTAATCGTTAAATAGGGCTTTATAGCGCGCGTAACAGCCCTCCTCTATACGGCTATATAGCGCCGGGGTCTCCTTACTATAATACCTAAACTGTCTAACCTATTTAATCTGTTATCGTTAGAACGTATAGAGAATATTACTTAGGTAATTAGTTACCTTACACTAAAGCAGTTCCTAGAAATAGTTAAGGATATTTAATTTACTACTTTTACTATTAAAGCATAGAGCGGTATAGACTTAAGTAGGCGCGTATATAGCGATATTAAGTTTCGGATAATATATCGCCTGCTTTAAAAAGCTAAGCTACTTCTTACTATTTAGTATGCCGTTAAACATGCCGATATAGGTATACTATAACGGCTTATTAACCCCCTTATTATCTACTTCTTTAGCGCGTCACAGCATAATTATGGCCACGAGATACTATTCTATTGGTGGAATCTTACTTTAGTAAATTCGCCTAAACTCTAGTATATAATACTAGCTTCGGGGGTTATAAACTAGCTTAGGTCTCCTAATACGTATAAGGCCATTAATCTTAGACTAAAGCACCTAAACGGCAGCTATAAAATTGAGATAAAGTATTATAAGAACTCTACCTACGATACTAATATTATATTCAATCGAGTATATCTATTAAACGCGACGGTTAGGACGGTACGTGGTAAAATAGAGTATATATTTGGCGAGGAGATATTAGGTGCTTATACGCGGGCTTTTACGGAACTCGACATGTTCCTACTTACTTATATAATCTATTTAAGTAATCTAGCTATACCGCGAGGCCCTAGGCAGCTGGTAGGCTTACAGCTATTTAACTCCTATAATATTCTCCGTACTGGTATAGACGTTTTAGTAAAGAGGATTAAGTAGTTTAACCAGCTTTATATATAGGACCCATATTCGGCTACTATTTCTTATCCTCTTCCAGATACCGATAACCTAACTAGCTTTACGGATATATAAGAGTTTACTAACATTATCGGCGATAGGTTAGATAAGGTAGATCTTACCTTTAACTAAAATATAGGCTAGGAGCTGGACGTCTCTTAAGCTCCTTGCCTGGATATTGCCTAAACTACTATAAACTCCTAAGCTAATTAGAGCGCGCGCTAAACCCCTTACTACTATTATTCCCTAGGGTCTCCTAGTAAACTATTATAAACTCCTAGGCTAATTAGAACGCGCGCTAAGTTCTTTACTATTATTATTATTTCCTAAGGTCTCCTAGTAAACTACTATAAACTCCTAGGCTAATTAGAACGCGCGCTAAGCTCTTTACTATTGTCGTTGTTCCCTAAGGTCTCCTAGTAAACTGCTATAAACTCCTAGGCCAATTAGAACGCGCGCTAAGTTCCCTACTATTATTATTATTCCCTAAGGTCTCCTAGCAAACTGCTATAAACTCCTAGGCTAATTAGAACGCGCGCTAAGTTCCTTACTATTATTATTATTTTTTAAGATCTCCTAGTAAACTGCTATAAACTCCTGGGCTAATTAGAATACGTACTAAGTTCCCTACTATTATTATCGTTCCCTAAGGTCTCCTAGTAAACTACTATAAACTTTTAAACTAATTAGAGCGCGCGCTAGGCTATAAGCTTATATACTTTAAGGGGGCGGGAATAGTTATAGCACGTTTAAGCGGCAGAATAAAAATAACCTCTATTTTAATACTACTACTCTAAAGCAAAGGCCCGCTATACTTACTCTCTCTATCCACCTACACTAGAGCAGAGGCCCGCTATACTTACTCTCTCTATCTATTTATACTAGAGTAGAGGCCCGCTATGCTTACTCTTTCTATCTATCTATACTAGAGTAGAGGCCCGCTATACTTGCTCTTTCTATCTATCTATACCAGAGCAGAGGCCCGCTATACTTACTCTCTTCATCTATTTATACTAGATACCCCTCTAACTTAAACCTAGATAGGAAGTAGAATAAGGGCTTTTATAACGCCTTATAGTTGCCTATAAAGAATAACTTATAGTTAGGCCCGCCTAGGATACTAGCTTCTTTACCTATATAGAATCTAAACTAACTAAAATAAGGTTAAAGCTTACCTATAAAGAGATACCAGTCTCTACTATAGCCGTTAATCCTATACTATACCTTCTTACGCTATTATACCTAAACCCCTAGCTCCCGGAGGAGGTGGCGGCGGCCCCTTTAAAAGAAGAGATTAAGGGGGAGGAGGTAGCGACCGTAAGCCTCTCTGGGACTTACGCCGCTTTAATAGACTATACCTACTAGAGCGGGCCGCTATATAATAGCGAGCATAGGCGTTACTAGGCCTGCTTACCTACTAGGAACCCTTTTTAGAGTAGGCCTAGCACTCCTTATCCCTTACTTAGCAAGCCAAGTACTAATCCTTTTCTATAAGCTGCTTACCTAGCTCCGTCTCTATAATCCTCTTAATATAAAAGGTGTTTTTAGTACCTACTAATACTAGGAGGTTTAACCACTATTTACCCGCAACCGTAGGTATATAGTCGGCAGTAGCCTTCCTATAGATAGCCCAGTTCTATAGGAGCCGCTATTAGTCCGCTTACTAGGCGGCCGTAAAGCTAGCCTAAGTAAGGGGCAGCGGCGGGGCCGCGAGCGACAGTAGCGGTGGTAGAGGAGGTAGTAGTAGTAGTAGTAGTAGAGGAGGAGGAGGTAGTAGTAATAGTGATAGTAATAGTAATCTATATACTATGTTAGCTAACGTTTAAGATATAAGGCATTATAAAATATACAATAGATCAGGCTACTAGCCAATACCGTTATTATTATCGTTGTCATTATTATTATTGTTGTTGTTGTTCTCCCTACTAGGAGGTAGTATAGGAGGGGGATAAGGGATAGGGATAGGGATGGGGACGGGGATAGGGGGAGCGCGAGCGCGGTAAGGGCGAGGAGGAGGGCTATAGAATTAGTTAGCAAACGGCCTCTCTAAGTAGGGAAGTAGTTAGAAGCTTAGGTTAATTTGCTAAAGCTTTAATTAACTACTTAGTATAGGAAAATACTTATAGAGGACGCTAGACGCGACCTAAATATAGGGCTCCGCGATAGAATATAAAGGCGGCGGCGAGAATAACCTCCTTATTAATTAGAAAGTTTACTAGGTATAAAAGCACCCAGGCTATAGGGGGAGTTATTATAAACAATTTTTTAAAAAAAATATTAGTATTAGTGTTGTAGAGAGAAATAAGGGGCGTAAATAACTATAAGTACTAGCTTATCTACTTTACCTTTGTAAATATTTACTACAATCTAACACTTATTCACCTTATATTATTAATTAAGTTACTAATATAAAACTTCTAAAGACTTCTATAAACTCCTAGACTAATTAAAATACTCCTATAAACTCCTAGGCTAATTAAAACATGTTATAATACTCTAAGTAGAGGTTATAGGTTAATAGGTAAGATTCTATATAAAATCCACTATATAAACTCCTATTAACTCCTACTAATTCCTAAACTAATTAGAACACGCTATTATATAAAACCCTAAGCTATCTCTATCTACAATTCTATAAGGAAATTCTCTTTACCCCTTAGTGTCGCTTTCCTAATACGCCTAGATTTAGTTTTTGGACTAAATATAAGTACTATATCTATATTTGCATTTGCATCCCTCTCCTATATAACTATCTAATATTTAGTAGGCGAGTCCCTTTAGTTACTAGCTTATCTTTTCCAGCTAAGCGTTAAGACTACCTATAACTAAGATATAACTAGAACGGTGGGCTAAGAATTAAGAATAGCTATAACTTAATAATTAAGACCGGTCGTATCCTAGGAGTTAAGAACTGCGGTATTCTAAGTGTTAGGAGTAGCAATATCCTAAGAACCTATAGCGAACGTACTATACGTTATAGGCGTAGAGATTAGTCTCTAAATATCCTTAAGTACCTACGCCGCGCGTTTAATACCCTCCGGTATAGTTAGAAGTAGAGTACTAGATAGAGAGCCTAGTATATTAATTCTACTAATAACCTAACTTCTAAGTGGCGAAGCTGGTATATCTACTACGCTCTATACTACCTTCCGTATAGCAACCTAGACGGTAAGGCTATTATCCTATTACTAAACATGCGTAGTATACTCCGCTAGTATAGAAGGCTGCTCTAACAATTTACGCACTACTAAAGCCTTACCTTAAGTAGCTTTTACCCATCTCTTTTATACTAGATTGCTTTTATAAGTAATCCTAACCGTCTTAACTATATTCCTTAACCGCTTAATTAACTAATCGCTATAGGTATTATAATGTCGCTATAAAATAAATAAGGGAGCTACACTTTTTAGTAAATCCGCTGTAAGTGTCTCCTAAAAGGTATTAGGCGTAGTCCTATTATACAGATACGCAAGCTACTAGCGATATTTCTTATCTATAAATACAGACAATAGTATAGGGAAGCGTTGATATTTACTAGTATATATTAACTCTACCTACTTAACCGCCTACTTATTAATAAACCCTAATGCAATATTAGGTTAGGTGCCAGCCCTTAGCTAATAAAGCGGTGCTAGAGTATTAGGGGCTAACGTAAACACAGGAAATAATAAGGGATTATATTAATTATAGTACTAATTAGTTAGGGCGCAAATAATATAGTTTAAAACTGCCGGTAGTAACCTATCCTCTCCTAAGAAGGTAAGGAAGGCCTTTTAATAGCATTTACCGTTTACTATTTCCTTCTATTTAGTTAATATCTTCTTACAACTAGCTATTTTAGCCTTTAACTAGAATAGAAGGTCGCTATTAGCTATAAAATCGTAACTTATAGCTAATTTCTCTAAGGCGACACTCTCTGCATCACTAATATCGCTAGGCGTACAACTTTAAATAAGTTAACTCCGTCTATATCTAGTAAGTAGGCTATTACATCCTCTTTAAGGCGCTTAAATGGGCCGCGGCTTTATACGTAGTAGTAGTAGCTTTCGTCCTAGCCTATTTACTCCCTCTATATTAAACACCCAGTACAGTAAGAAGATAAAGCCTATACTAGTGCGATTCTTCTCTTATCCGCCTTAACTAATTCGCTGCCACGCGTCACCTAGGCTCTTTATAATTAGAAACCCCCAAACAATTACACACTTAATATTAGCGACATTTACGCCTATACTAAGGGAGGTTATAGCTATTATAATTCGGATAATAGAAGAAGGCTTCTTAAACTCTATATACCGTTAGTTGCGATTATACTCCTATATAGTAGCGGTAAACTCCTAGATTACGCTACTAATACAAAAGGCCTTACTATTATTATTAGCCCCTTTTATATACGCCTTAGACTTCTAAAGCAGCATATTCTAGAGATACTTTACTATATCCTAAATAGAAATTCGGCTATTAATAAAGACTATTATCTTTGGTATACGTGTAGGTGTAGGTATTCCGTCGCCGTCTATACAGTTATCTAATAGAAAATATAGGTTTTCCTATAGGTCTACCTTTTACTTAGAAATTGGCTGTATATATATAGATATATCTAGACGATTAATAAATATTTTTATAACCTCGGTCTAGTATAGATAAATGCTAACTACTTAAAACCTGGCGCGTAATAGGACTAATCTCTCTACCTTCTTATTAAGTATTATAGAATAGGTAAACCAGATAATACTTAGACGGAGGATTATCTGTAGCTTACCTAGCATTAAGTAGGCTAGTTAGAAGCTTTTCTAATCCTTTACTAGATAATATTTATTAATTATAACTAGCCTAATTTAAGACTGCAGCTCTAGCCCCTTTAAGGCGTCCTAAAATAACTTTATTAACGCCTACTTAGGTCTAAGAAGTATATACATATATACCCCTTCCTAAATCTTTATAATTAGATCCTTCTCCTAACTTCTTATCTTAGCGTTAACAAAAACCGGGTTAAACCTATTTATTTTCTTAATATTATCTAACTGCTTATCGCTAAGCTTATTTAACGGTATTATCTAAATAATAATCTTACCGGTAAGGACAGAATATATATAAAAGATTAGACTTTTACTAAAGCCTATACGGGTAATAAGAAGAGTGTTACCTTTCCTAAATATAAGCTAACGTAGAGTGCGCACCTATTTATTGCGCGGCTTAAAGTTTTTAAGCTATAGACAGGTTTAAAGAATAATTCGCTAAAGGCAAAGGCTAATAACCTTATACTAAAATAGTACATTCTCTATACACCCTGCCTATTAGATAACTAATAGTAATTACTTTACGCTTAGACTCTAAATTAACTATAAAGTCTCTAGGATAGAACCACGATTAGCTAATAGTTATAGTATAGGCGACTCTACCGCCCTACCCTAAGATCTATGCCATTAACCCTAACAGTTAGCGCCCTTCTTCTTCTTCTTCTTTAGTTTAGACCTATATCTTAGCATCTATCTAGCTTAGCCTAGGGGCTTATATAAGCTTATCTAATTAGCTTAAGAGTTTATAGAAGTTTATAGAAGCTCTTTTAATAGCCTAAAAGCTTATAGAAATTTATAGAAGCTCTTCTAGTTAGCCTAAGAGTTTATAAAAGTTTATAAAAGCTCTTTTAATTAGCCTAGGAGTTTATAGGAGTTTATAAAAGCTCTTTTAATTAGCCTAGGAGTTTACAGAAGCTTATAAGAATTCCTAAAAGAGCATACCCGACTAATAACGCGCCACAAATATTATATAGGTGTATTATAATTAGGTAAGCTGTTTATAATAGGGTATAAGAGGCGCCTTATAAAGTTTAATAGTAAATAGAGTTGTGGTGGTAGAGTACGGTCGCTATATTAATGAGGCTAGTTAGGTATAACTAGGTTTAAAAACGCGTCTTTAAACTTTAAGGCTATACTTTACCCCCTAATACATTAATTAGCTAGTTAAATTTACTAGAATATACTAATAGAGGATATTACAATTTAATTATATTTGGAACTATAGCTATAGCCGCTATATTAACCCTATTGTAGTTACTTAAAGTTAATATATATTAAGAATCGCGCCCGGTTTATAGCAAACGCGCGCCTATAATCTCTTAGACGCTTCGCAGAGGAATTTTAGGGTTGTAGGGGGGCTAGGGGGTAGCGCGACGTTCTATTGGCTTAGGAGTTCGCAGGAGTTAGTGCGCGCCGCTAATTGGCTCAGGAGTTCGCACGAGTTGGCAGAGTGGGGCTGTGGCGGGAGAGTGGGGCCATGCAACGCCACAAATTCCTCGGAGAAGCGGCTGAGGCACCTGAGATAACGTAATTCGGCATTATTGGCGATATTAATCTCTACGCGGTTAGTTAGCGCCATCTTATATAGTAGGTATAATAGTAGACGTGCTACCGCGATTAAGGATTAGGTAGGGAGGACTTTTTTATATATACTTAGGGCCCTAATGGCCCTAATTACCCTACGGTCGGCGTCGATCAGCGGCTCGATCAGCGAACGGCCCTTGATACGCGTCTCTCCACAGCTTGGCGCTGGTGGCGCTGTGGAGATCCTCGAATCTGCCCCAGGTGGCTGGCTGAACACGTGATTTTTCGGCTGACCGAGGATCAGCCGGTCCTCGAATACCACAGGTTCCGCAACCCTTCCACAAGGCTACAGTAATGGCACCCTCTCAAAGCCTCTACCCCCGATCAACACTCAAGCGCATAATTAAAGCGCACAGTGACCGTACTCTAAGCAAAAATGTCGACATCATGGTACTATCCCCACCTCACAACAAGCCGATCGCCTAAACTTGAAGAGTTTACCATACGAGACATGAATACAGAAGCTAACCACGATAACAGATCTTCCTAGACTACACACTATTTCTACAAGAGTACGCATCTGATTTCCTCATGACAAGCCGCCCTCACCTTTCCTTACCTTAAATCATATCCACCCGCCCAAAATCAATCCTTCCGCTTGAACGACAGTTGTGAAGGGTAGACAAAGATAGCTTACTATACGCAATTAGTCTCATGCGGGAAGCATCTATCCGTTCGAAACAAACTGGAGAGCGCGGTATATCAGCGAGATCGGTGAGGAGGGTTAGGGATGTAAGTATCCCCTTCGGACGTCATAATCCATCTCTAGGACAGAGGGGGTGAATAGATGCTAATAGAATACCATAGATGTCGTTGAGGAAGTTCAAGGGATGAACAAGAGGTCTACTAGAGGCTATTATGAGCTGAGGCGTTTGGCGTGCAATGTGTGATCTTAGACCAGTCTGATGAAGACCATAACCGGGGGACACTAGGGCAACATTTGGAGTTATGGGGGCTTTGACAAGGGGAAGTAGTACAAGACGCAATACGCTTTTGTACTCATTAAGCAATCTATGATGCCCGGTCTTTTTCCTCTCCCATTATCCAAAAGACCGCGAAACCAATTATCTCACAACTTCACAACCTTGGGCACAACCCACCACTCATGGTATCTCTTTCCCACTTTGTCTCCTCCCGCCTCCACAATCTCAACTCTCAACTTATTCTTCACGCCCTCTACGCCTCCTCCACCTTCCTTGCTGAATCCTTTGCAGATATCTTTCACGGTTGCTATCGCCACGCCAGTAGCGACGCAGCTTAGTAGATATCCTTGTACGCCCTCCTCCCAGCTTCCCTTCACCCCTTCAGCTCGCGCCGCTTTCGCGCCCAGCTTTTTCAACCTAGCAAATTCTTCCTTCGCACTTTTAACAGCTAGATCCATGTATTGCCAAATGACAGGATCAGAGAGTATTGTAGACAAGCTGGGTTTACGGTTTGGTTTATCGTAGGGTCCGTAAGGGTGAAGCTGCGCGGTGAGTTCGGCGAACGGGATGACTTCGGAGGGTGTAAGGGTTAGGAAGGGCTTCATTCGTAATTCATAGCGTAGGGATGGGTTGGAGAGAGGGCGCGGCGGTGTTGGCAAAAGGTTAAGGTAGGCGAGGTGGGCATAGAACTGCGGAAATCTTATTAAGCTCCGAAATTTTTCCCAGTACAAAAGAATGGAAGGGAATCTGACGACTTACACTGCTCAAGGCCTCTGCCAACTCCTTCGTCCCACTAGCCTCAGCTAATAAGCTTTCGATATATTCCTTCCCTTCTTTCACCCTTTCTGCTTTCTCTATGTCTGCCTTCTTACCCTTCTCCATCTTAGTCTGCCGCTGCTCGAAGAACTCTAGTAGCGTCATGAGTAATCTTTTCCGCGTCTCTGCAATCCTCGATAACCAGTAGTACATGCTAGGCAACTCATCTGGAAGATATATTTCTTGTTCAAAACCAAGCTGGACTACCCATTCGATCTGACGGAGCTTATGGTGGTAAACCCATGTTATTAGGGGATATTGCTGGATATCGCTTGCTAGAGCGTGAAGATCATCGTCAAGGACACCGGCCTAGTAAATGTTAATGAACTAGCAATGGGGCGTGAGATCAATGATGGAAGTGGCATACATCTGACTGTAGTTGGTCAAAAGCTAGTATACTGTGGCAGAGCATACGGCGCATTCGGCAGCGGTTTTGGCAGAGCGCTGTCCAGAGTTCATGATAGTTCTAAGACCAACATGCATCAGCTCCAATACGGAAAAATACCGTATAAATACGCCAGTGAGGCAGCTTACCTGAATAGCCCTATTGGTAAACTCATCAATGAGGGAGGCCATTTCTAGCCGCTTGTCCTTCGGCATCATAGGATTACGTGGTGCATCAATTGTCCAGTTTACAGGGTCGAGCACTTGATCTTCTGGAAAGACTAGCCCTCTCAAATCTTCCCGCAGAAGGTGCTCAAAGACTTCGTTGTTGCCTGAGAAAATGAAGTTCGAAAGATATGATCGAGCATACGCGAGAGGTTGCGGTTTTCGAGAAGCGAATGCCCACATGAATGACTATTTCGAAACCGAATCAGCAAGGGCTTCTCAAGAGGATTAAATATAGTACATATGGTGAAGGAGCCTTAAAACTATACGTCAAGTATTGCTAACTCACCTGATATTCCTGCGGACTCGGCTCCAGGTAAGTGTACCGCACGGCCTCCTCACAGTCTACACAAAGCTGTACCAACCTCTCCAATGCATCCTTGAACTCCAACTCAACAACAGGTCGTGGAGGCACAGTGCTAGCCAATCGCCGTTGAAGCTTGGTACTGAACGAGCCAGGCACAGGCCGGCCAAGGTTGTGTGTGGTCTCTATTACCGGAAGTGTACCGGACACTGGTGGCCAATACTTGTCCAGATAGTTCATGGAATAGTCTGGTGAAAGTGCTATGAGTAAGGCCTTCCTGAACTCCAAGCGGACCACCAAGGCAGATTTGAGCTCAGCACTTATACAGGATGCTTGTCTAAGAAACGTCAACAGATGCTCATCAATCGCTCATTTGTATAAAATATATATATCAACATTCCCATGCTTCTGGAGACACGTACTCTGTTTCTATGAACTTCATGGCTAGTTCAAGCTCATGCAAAATAAAGTCAAGGGGCACTTGCGTAAACAGCTGGCGATTGTATGTATGTGTACAGAAGTCTTCTTCTTCGAAGTAGTCTCTTGAAGTGATCTTGGTAATGACGAAGTCACAGCATTTGATGGTTGCCAGGCAGTAAGCTCGCAGAATATCGTGCATTGCTTCCGTTGCTACCTTTATGTCGCCACGGTAAAATTGAGCCTCTTCGAGGGATCGTGGGTCGGGCCATAGAAGTTTGTCAATATAAACGGAAGTAAACAAAGTTTGAGATAATGGATAACCCTGATGCCATGCCATTTCGTAGCATAACAACTGATCCATAATTCCTATCACCTCTTCGGGTAGAAGAGGTTTGAGGGCATCATAGTCATCTTCGAGAGTCTCGCCGGGTTGCAAGAAGCCACTATCCATTTTGGGGTCCATAATCTGCGAATTCAGTATCATTGAGAATATGAGAGCAAGTGCAGACCTACCTCCAGAGCCCCGATGGACTCAAAAAGAGTAAAGTATTCATCTTTGACGAGCTGACCGATGTCCACAGCTATAATCAATCAGATCACAAACAAACAAACAGTGGTCATGGAAATAGGCCCGCGTATCCGACAAATAACTTGAGATATGAAGGACCGCGAAAAACCGTTTTAGGAAGATTGCAGGAAAACGCTCAGAATCTTGAAGCATATTGAGGAAAAGCCCAGGCTATTTAAATTACCTGAAGAAGCCTGGGTGAACTTTTCAGTGATATCCCAGGCTTTGACATCCCTGTTAACTGTCGGTTTCGGGACCGCTCTTAGCGGTAACTGACACGACACTGCGGATTTAGGCTGATCATTATCGTCGTCGTTCGGAAAATCTTCAAGCTTTTCAGCGTGGCATGAGAAATATGCGCTCCGGAGATACTCACCAGAGATAGCGTTCAATTCTATTTTATTGGAAGGGTCACCGAGCCGAGAGGGGTCTGCCATAGCTGAGTATTAGAAACGAACGGTTTGGGGATTTGTACGACAGCCGAAATCTCACACCCTTATCGGGATCTTGTCGATCATGGTAGAACACATGCATGGTATCATTTCAACGTTCAAATAAGTTAAAGCTTGGTGTTGTTGGGACGAAGAGAAGAATCAGGTAAAAGCATTCGCTTGCATTAGGCTTTGTCGCTGGCCTGAAAGATTGATACAGAATGTACAGAATCACGCTTCCCAGCTCAGCCCACAACATTGCCCAGAGCTACCCTTCCCGAATTCATCACTGCCCCAACTGCCCATCGTGATACACTTATGAGGATTGGCCTTGTCCTGCATGCTCCGCCATTGCTGCCTCGTTCGCGCTAGCCAGACTCTTGTTCTCGCCTTGCTTGCCGTTCTATTCAGATCCGTTAGCTCTAATTCCGATTCAATTGCCTCCAGACATTAAAACTAACCTCCCACTTGGCGAACCTGAGATCCATCTCTCCTCGGCGCTCAGCTTGAAGTCGTTTTTCTTCTTTGAGGGACCGGCGGACGGCGCGGGATGCGACCGCAAGGTAGCGGTTGTAACTAGCCATTGTCAGTCAGTGATCGGATACAAAAGGACAGGATTGCATACGTAAGACCCGCTGCTTTCCAAGCGAAGGTCATTGTGATGGCAGAGGTATTGGTCGCAGAGAAATCTTTCGGGCAGCGTTTTGAAGGTGATTTAGCTTTGAACTGCTCCCACCGAGACATCGAATGAACCTGGCACGTGATCTGACTCAGGCCGAACGCCCGAGATATCCTCCAGAAAATAGCAACTCAAGGTCCTGGTACCTGCAAAACTGCATATAACTTATTGATTTTATTGATGTAATAAATTTGGGTTATAATTCTCAAGTACAGCTTTCTAGTTGTGCACTAATCACAAAATAATGATACACTTCACAACAGCAAATGGACTACCCGGCCTTTTACCTTCTCTCTTACCTCTCTATTTACACTTTGAGACCAAGGTCCTCTGCATACGGTAGCACGAATAAATCACCAACTGCCGACACCGACGCCTTGTTTTCAAGCAATGATTTGGCAGCCTGGGAACATATACATATTAGTAAGTAAATTTGTGGGGATATGGATGGACTTACCGCCTTAACCTGCGCGTCCGTGACGCCACTAATCGCTTTCGCCGTCTCATCTAGTTGGTATGCCTTGCTTCCGTGGACCAGACCAGATCCTGTGAGCTCAAGACCGGCCTGAATGTTTTGACCAAACTCAAGCTCCTTGAATTTTGCCGCAGCTTTCGCCTTCGTAATGTCCTCTTTGCTAATTTGACCACCTGCAATGTTATGGATTATCTTGACGGCATCCATAGCCGTCTTAGCAACATTTTGGGCAGAGCCGTCAATGACGACATAAAGCAACCCAGCATCAGAGTAAAGGGCACTCTTAGTCTCAACGCTCGTACCAGGTCCAGTAGCTACCTTGGCAAGGAGTGAGAAGCCGGGAGACCACTTAATGTTTGACCGTCCGCCAAGGAGGGAGGCGAGAACGGCAATTTCTGGTTTGTGGAAACCTCCAGTGACGGAACTTGAACCAGGGAAGGCTAGAACCATGGAATTCCCTGAGTCATGCGCAATTCGCTCCTCACCACCGTGATACTTGGTCTGCTTGTCGCGTACAGCCTCGAGAAGATTCTCTGGTGCCTGAGCCGGGACATTCTCGAAAAACTCGTTGACCCACTTTGACAGCTCAGAGTGTTCCGCCCCATTAGCAACTATAGCAAAGTTGGGCTTTGCATACGCAAACTTGGAGAAATACTCGATATAATCGGTGTCGAGATATGTTTTGTACGGTGTGGACGATGCGGGGCTCACGGGCGAGCCAAGTCCGCGGTGGAAAGCAAGACCATGGGCGGAACTAATGGCCATCTCTTTCGTGCTGGCGAGGAACTTCTTGTGAGCTATTTGGATGAGAGGAAGAACCTCCTCATGGAAAACATGGTCTATTGTAGTGTTACTCCTAATTTCCTCAAAGCTGGCTTAACCTCTTAGATACGTACGAGCATATTTTGCCTGAGCTGCTACTTCACTGAGGAGCTCGACGAAGTACGGCAGATCATCTCGAAGGAACTTTGCTCCAATGACCAGGTTCTCGCGGGTGTGGTATGAAGTGAGCTCCGCACCGAGGAGCTCAGATTCCCGAACAATACGCAAAGCGGACCGTCTTTCAGTTCCCTGTTAAACATTCATAAGTTAGCACAGCTTCTACAAAGGGTATTTTGTGTTGCAGTGGGATCTCCCATACTCTGAATGCGAATTTCTCCAATCCTTCTGTTAGCCCAGGGAGAAGTTGGTATCTCGTTCCAGCTCTCGATACTAATGCCAGAGTGGTAGTCGGACCGGACAGATCCCTGCTCGCGAATTTGACTCCTTTGGCATCGTCGATTTGATACTGGAATGATCCTGAAGCTGGAGCAGCCAATCCTCGGCGCTGCATGGGCTGGGCGCATTGGCGTCTGAAAGCACGCTGTGCGCCCCGGCAGACAGATGGGCGAGAGAGCATCTTGGGGAGGGCGCCGTACTTGGGGGCAAGGAGGTGTTGAGGGCAAGCAATTGATGGTTGTTGTGCTGGTGAAAGGTTGGTCGGATCACCTTTGGTCTGAGGTTCTGAGGCCTTGGCGAGCTGGCATGTTTTCGGGTGACTCGGAGGCACCTACATTGTTCGCCAGACTCAACTTTGAAGCCATTGCAGATTCTTATATAACACACATCTACATTTCTTTAAGCATTGATTGGGAGGTTTCGTAAACAATCTCTTTCACAGGATTTTCTTTTAATTTCTTTAAAAATACTCGTTTTTTGGTGCTAAACATTTCTTGGGAAGAGGCTTCGCTTGTCTTAGACTCTGGCAAACTAACGAGGACTGCTGACTCCCGCCTCAAAAGCTTGACCCACAAGCCTTCAACTCATTCACTTCTTAACTGCATCTGCTACTCACATCCATGTCTCCATACCGGTAGCCTATGCGCCTTTCTAGAGAAGCGCCGATATCTCTAGAAACACCATGTCCCAGGTAAATTCAAGTTGACGCACCAGGGAACCATCATTTCCATCGCGATCTATGGAAAGTGGGATGAATGAAGACTGATTGGTCGCCATAGTATCTCGCAGAACTCTGCACCCTTTTAATAGACGACCTGTACGGTGAACTATCTTCTGTAGGTCGCCCACCGTATCTTTTTTCCGTGGAACATACTTGCCATATTCTTTTCTACATTCCTCAGCTATGCGACATATTGCATAGTAGCTCAATAGCTGACTTCCACTCCAGCAAGTCTTCTCAACCATAGCGCGCCTCGGACGGCAACCACTGGCTGGCCTAGTACGCCATTCGAATCTATCCGCACGACATCTTAAACATGGTCTTGTGGTCCTTATCCAGCAACATTTAGCGCTTCACTACACTTCTGAGATTGACGGAATCACCTACTACGAAGCAAACTGGCAGCATGCCTACGATCTGGTCCGCTCTGGGAAAATAATTAAATTTGTGGAAGATAGATTTGGGGAAAAGGCCGGAGGCATCATATCGAACCTACTGCTCCTTGGGCATACCAAGGTCAGTGACCTGTCAGACGCATACGGAGTCACCAACAAGAAAGCAAATTCGGATGCAGAATTAAAACATGTTAACGGGAACGGGATTTCTAATGGCAATGGTCTCACAAATGGTGATGCGTTCACAAACGAAGATGGGCTCGCGAATGGGGTGGATGAGGCTCATAATGTGTCCAAAACGGAGAGCCACATTGATTCGCGCGGGCAGCTCCATTCAATTCTACATCAGCTTCTGCACTCAGGATGGATAGTGCCGGTTCAAGAATTGCACTTTTGGCCTTTAGCAGAGCATCACAACGAGGCCGAAGTGTTCGTGATTAGCACTCATTTTGAGGGCAAAGTCCCCAAGGGTCCGAAGAAGGCCCCAGACTTTGCCCGACTACTCAAAGAACGGAAACGCAAAAATCGGGACGAGTCCTTGGAGATCCCACAAATGAATGGGATCGCTGGTTCTAAGCGTTATGGGCCATCCGCCGTACAACCCGGTAAACGAGTAAAGCTCAATGATGCAGGCTCTGCTAGAACAAACGGCTACCCGGACTCAGACCACCTACAGAACGACGTTTGGCTTAATGTATGGTGCTTAGTGCTCCTCGGATCCACATTGACTGACTTGAAATAGGGTGACCTTGTAGTCCGTATCAATCATGAAAAATGCAACGTCGCTTTTCGTACAGAACAGCTCACTCGCCTGGCGGCACGCTACATCGGCGAAACTACATCGAAGGTTTACGAAACATTATTACGACTCTTAGAGGAGCAAACTCCAAGATGTTATGATGAATTTGCAGAGGAAGCAGGAGATGACGCAGACACCATTGATAAATTGCCTATGGTTACAGCGCAAGCCGCAGCTGAAGCTATTGATCCCAATATTGACCTTACCGACGGGCTTCAGGAAGACAGTGGATATGCTAATGGGGTCAACGGAAACACGAATGACGAAAACGATGAAAGCGACCAAGGCTTGAACGGTCACAGTGTCGACGACGTGAATAAGCGGAGACGCTTGGTGGACCAGCACATCCGACTACTTTCTGAAGATCCTCGTCACTTTACTCACTGGGTGAGCTCGCGTGGCATGAGTCAATGGAAGGTTGACTTCCCACGTTTAGCGCGAATACTGATTCAGACCGAAATCGAGGATACAGTCACAGCGCGGCATGAAAGGATGGGCACACGCCTCGTCCGAATCCTTCATAACAAGGGTAAACTGGATGAGAAGCAGGTGTCCAATTTCAGCATGACCCCGCCGAAAACTATTCGTTCTACCCTTACCGGAATGCAAGAAGCCGGCTTTGTAGAAACTCAAGAAGTACCAAAGGATACAAGTCGGCAACCGAGCCGAACTATGTATTTATGGTTCTACGATCAGCAACGCTGCCGCCAGCTTCTGCTCACGGATACATATAAAGCCATGGCTCGGATACTTCAAAGGATCAAAGTAGAGCGCGCGAAGGTCCAGACAGTCATTGACAAAGCCGAACGCACCGATGTTGTGGGACACGAGGAGCAATATCTATCAAAAATGGAACGACAGGCTCTCCGAGATTGGTCTCAAACTGAGGAAAAGCTGCTGATCCAGCTTGGGAGGCAAGACAACCTTGTGGCCACTCTTAGAGATTTCATAGGCCCTCTAAACTCCTAGGTGGTGGTTAAGTCACCTTTTGACCTCCTTTATACCTACTTCGGCAAGCTTTTTTACCGCACAGCGTCCTTCTCAGTAGCCCGTTTTCATCTCGCTGACTACAGCTCTACATATCCCGGCGCTATCATGTCACCAATATCCCTTGCTTTCATGTTTGCATTGCGACTGGCGCATATATGACATGCATTTTTGGGGCATAAAAAGGGTTTTTCTTCACAATGTCTCTTACTTTGCTGCAGGTTGTGATGGCAGACAAGTACAAGGGGCTTACTTTCTGCACCACAATCTGTAAAGGTTATCAATCTCAGTTGAATTGATATTACGCTCAGGGCTCCTATACAGACATCGAACATTAATCGTATAAATCTACAATGAAAGCTATAGCTCGTTGAAACTTGAAAGAAGGTTTCATTCATATGACTACTTTTGGCCGAGGCCTGGGCATTTTTCCTCCTGACCTCGCTTCGCCAGTTCCCCGACCCCTCAAACCACGACCGAGCGCGTGCGAGTCAGCAGCACGAGGCCGCCGGTTCGTTGTATATAGTTTCATTAATGAAACTCGAACCCCCACGTCACCAACCTTCACTGTGTTGCACTTAACCCCACTAATTAGTCCAAGTTTCCAATGGCTAATGAACTTTCTCTTCCGCCAAGCCCCGTTAAATACTTGAAAGGCCTTGACGCGTTCATTGAGACGAAAATTAAGCCGCTACAAGATAGAGACGGTAATAATCGCTTCTTCAGCCACCGACGCGAACACGCCCACACCGACTGGGACAATGGCGGACCCCTCATCAGCACTACTTTTTAAAGTTTCTGCCGAGTCATGGCTGGTTTTCATCAGGCCGTGGGATCCCAAAAGTCAACTATGCTGCATCGCTCCGCAAGCTTTCGCAACCCTTTGTAGGCAGCTCTAGTACCATTCCTTCAGCTCGACCAACCCGTTTCTAGAATGTGGTGGGCGGGAGACACAGACGCTGATCCAGCTTGCGGGAGGCTGGGGTAGCGGAACACCATCTGCGCCTGATTTTCTCATGGGCTGCTTATGTGTAGCCATCGCATTCAGCGATGCACTTGAGATAGGGCTATTTGATACCTGGATAGGCAACTGCTCTCGGGGGGTTGAGGGCTCAGGTGGCGTCTCAGGGCCTCAGCTCTGTGCAAGGCTTGTGGTCGCGACATTCAGCTTGTAGGTTTTAGAGAATTCTTATTCGTAGAGTTTTATGCTTAGGGAGATCGCAACGGTTGGGGACGGTTTCTTGTGGGCGATTCATTCGACACCTCTCTCACAGCGCGCGCGTAATCACTCTCCTGCGCCAAGTGTTCGACATCCTGCGGCCGCATACAACTCCGAGGCGAACCTGGCATAGCCGAAGGGACCATATCCTCTGCACTCATCTTTTTACTGGTGCTGTTGCGGCCTTGGTTCGGGACTATCGACTCGACGTGATTCGCACCGTCCTTCATTCCAGGCCAACGGGGCTGGATGTAATCGCCGTCCGGGCTTGGCATCGCGGCCATACCGTCCGGTGCCCGCGCTTCCTCCCGCGCACCCTCCAGTCCACCGTGACCCCTGGCGTGGCGGCCTGAGTTGTCGACGGAGAAACTGCCCATACGGCTGATCCTGAACGCCCTCAGGCGGTCCAGCGCCGTCTTGAAGTCGTCCAGCACAACGGAGTCGGTAAGGCATTTGAAGACAAAGCTGAGCTTCCAGAACGGATTTATCCCGATCGGTAAAATAGACTTGAAAGCGTCGGTGACCGAGCAGACGTCCAGAATAATGAACGCGATGCTCAGAATCATGGCGCCCATCATGATACCGAATCGGGGTGATATACGTATGATGTCTATGATCCGGAGATCGTAGCGTACTTTGATGTTGTAGAAAAGGGAGACTGTGGTTAATATCCACCAGGGATCCCTTTGGGGAGTCAGCTTTTAGATACCAATGGAACCATTTTAGCGGTCAACTTACCGGCACAAGGCTTCCCATGGCCGAGTGCGTAGAAATATGTTGTTGATGTTGTGATAGTAGGTAAAATTAGCGTATATCTCAACGACCCAATACGGCTGCACAAGAATAACCGTTCCAATGAAGAGGAGGCTTGGCACTCTTGACAGAAACGGCTTAATCTTCATCCAGGCAATCACATTGTGTAGCGACCAAGAAATATTAAGGAATATGGCGCTGACTGACAGCCACCACGCGTAAATAGGGTTATGAAAGAATCTGGGGCCAAAACAAGTCAGAATAGATCAAATTGGGGCAGGGAGGATTAGGTCACATCCAAAAACCGTGCCAGATTCCAAGGAGAAGCTGAGAATTAAAAGTCAGTTGTAAAATTCGGAAGGCTATGCGGCAAGTGATCATGGTTCAAGGATCGCACGTACCTCGAGAAGAATCAACTATGACAAGACAATGTTAGTTGCGCCCGCATAGGATTTGCGAAATTGCGCATGTACCTGGAGACTTACCTTATGAAGAACCGCACCTTTGCGCATATTGGCCATTGTAATACAGGACATGACGATGAGAGATCCAACCATATAACCTTGCGCCCATGCTTCCAGAACAAGGCCATCTGGATTGGTAGGCCTTTCCACGAGACGCTTCTCGAGGGAGAATCGCTCAAAGGATGGCGCAAGTGGACTCATGATGGCTAAGGCGTAAGTATTAGAAAGCACAATGGTGTCAAGAGGTGAGCATTGTTGCTCTGGAAGGAGGGCAAAGCATGACGAGAAACTTCTGAGGGATCGAGAAGCGGTAGCTGCCCAACTTAAGGGCTTTTAGGAAGCACATACTGCAAGCAGACTTGGGGAAGGAGTGGGGAGGTCTGGGAGAAACCATGTTGCTCCTCCGCCTTGAACCTGAGCCGTTTTCTCCGCATTACGAAGGTAGAGGATGGCGAACCCTGATCCCGCGTTTTAGGCGCTGTGGCCTCTTAGAGGTCTGTGACAGCCGCCACTATTCCTTTTGTAGGGCATCGCCGTCTCATCTTCCATGTGGCGTTTAGAAACACCTGCAGCATCCAGGGCTAGACGCTTGCGTTCTCACACCAACCAATTGAGAAAATTAGCGTTGGCACCAATCCTCGACCACCGTCGGTCCTTTGTCGGCGCATGTGAAGAATTTTGGCAAAATTTCATTTAACTTATCTAGTTAACTCCATCCCGGATGCCAGTATCTACTCGGCTAGCAGGGTTCTAGATGCATGGAGCCACGAGGTCTATTGCGATAATGCTTGCGTGACGGTGAGGCACAGCGAGGGACGGGCGAGGGACCGTGAGGGACTTTCACACACCGCCTGGGGCGCGTTTCGATTGATTTCTAGCGCTTCGCCATTCCTCTTCCGGTGAATGGCCCGCAGTGACAAGAGTCACGGTTTTCGCAACAAAGTTCGACGGTTTGCTGCCTCGGCACTATACCTTGTTCCTGGGCAGCCTGGGCACGGGACAGCTGCTTCCCCGACCTTTCCTTCTCTTAGCCGCGCCACTGGGTCGAGTGCCCCTCATTCGAAAGCTCCAGCCCCACGCGCGTCACAGTCATCGGCCTCACCACCGAAACCGGTGAACTACCAAACCAAGCCTCCAGCCAACACCACCGACCTTCCCATCATGTTCAAGAAGAAGCCTAACGTATGTCGAACTTCAATCTCCTGCCGTCCTGCTGCTAACCTTTTATGTGCAGATCAAATCTCTTGCACCCCTAAAATCCTCCGACCGCCGCAGGACTGCGGACCAGATCATCTCAGATCTTGGCATCGAGGTTCCAGTAAACCATGGTGCAGATCCGGAAGATAAGGCAGCTGCCACAGCTCCCCTCACAGCTTTGAGGAAGTCCCTGCTGCCCGAAAATGCGTTATCCGCCCGGTTCACAACAACATCCGGCCCGGACCTCAAACAGGTATCGGGAACGGTGTATGCGGGTAGCCATGACGGGGAGGAGCAGCGGATACTGTGGGTCAAAGCCGAAGATAAAATGTATCCCACAGGTCTGTTGCCGAAGCCATGCCCTAAATATCAAGAACGTAGCTAATTCGACGTGCAAAATAGTATACACTCTATGGCACAATCCTGCCATCCTTCCACTGCTATACACCCCTCTGGCTGTAGTGGAAAAGCTTCGAGGCGGCGCAGACCTAATGACTCCTGGTCTTCAGAGAGGACCACCTTTTCCAGCAAAGGCCAAGAAAGGCGCAATTGTTGCCATAGCAAGCTTGGAATCACCAACAATACCAATGGTCGTTGGAACATGCGAGATAGATGTTAGTGCGTTGGGAGATGTACGAGGTGCAAAAGGGCACGCTGTGCAAACCTTCCACTGGGCAGGTGATGAGATATGGTCCTGGAGTACCTCGGGGAAGCCTGGTGGTGATCCTCCAGAATATTTGGAGGGTTGGGATGATGAGCGGAAACAAGAAGATGACAGCCTCGCAGAGCAAGTAGATAATTTAAAGCTCGAGGGTGCGGATCAAGAAGAGGGTGGAGTGTCCCTGGGCACTGGTGACATAGCTGGACGGTCCCAAGCTGAAAAGTTGCAAGGTTTGGAAGGAGAAGATGCGCCTTCTAAAAATGATTTTATCGACGAAGTGGAGGATAGGGAACTAAATGCAAAGGGTGCGGTGTTCTTCCTGAATTCGAGATGCTGCAGCTAATAACATCTACAGAAATTGACGACGCTTTCAAAAATGCGTTCCTGTATGGTGTGCGGTATCACATGGACTCAAATAGAGACCAACCAAACTTTGGTCTTGATTTCCCCCTATCCCAATCTGCGGTTATGTCCACCCTTGTGCAGCCTTTCTTACCCACTTACACACTCGCTCGAACTGCATCCCTTCAGATTAAGAAGTCCAGTTGGAAGAACATCAAGAAATTTATCAAATACCTAGACAAGCAGCATATTGTTAAATCCAAGGACCGGGATGGAAATGAAGTGGTAATACTCGATATCGACTTCAATGACGAACAAATCGAAAACTTCACACCTTACCGGCTTCCCAAAAAGGACACGCCTTCTGCAACTTCAGCTCCTAATGCCAAACCTTCTGCACCTCTAGATGCCGCCGACTCCTCAATTGGGCAAAAAATCAAAATACTCTCCGTTCTTCGGCCTAAAGAAAAGCTCGCCCCTCTCTTCGAAGCATCCCAGGCTGATCCCCGGGGCTTCTACACTACCGCTGAACTTCGGCCGATTCTCACAACCTACATCGAAGCCGAAAACCTAATATCTCCCAAAAACAAGCGTCTCGTAAACATCAACCCTCTTCTTGCTAACACTCTCTTTGGTTCCTCGGCCCTGGATTCCCAAGCTCTCTCTGCCGGCGCTATCCCCCGTGACGCCCTTACCGAACGCCTGATTTCCTCTTGCTCTCCCTTCTACGTCATTCTACGCAACGACGCCAACGTCTCCGACGCAAAACTAAAGGCTGGAGCACCGCCGAAGATCCAGATCCTGCTCGAAACACGCAGCGGGAACAAAACGGTCACGAAAATCAGCGGGGTGGAGCCTTACTCCATCATGCCGCAGCCCCTGGCGGATGAGCTGAGGAAGGCGTGCGCAAGCAGCACTAGTGTGGAGAAGTTGGTTGGCAGTAGCCCGAAGAACCCGGTCATGGAAGTCATGGTGCAAGGACCGCAGAAGGATGCGGTGTTGAAGGCATTGGAGAAAAGGGGCGTTCAGAAGGCGTGGGTGGAAGTTGTTGATAAAACCAAGGGGAAGAAGAGGGGCTAGATTTTGAGACAAAGATCCTGTGGAAAAGTTATATTCAGGTTTTTTTTTTAGGTAGGGTTGAAAGCTACGGCTAAATGTATTGGCTTGGCTAGGGTAGATAGATATGAGAGCATCGGTATACCTATCAATAAGTACGTAAGAATGGCGGGGTTAAGGCGTCCGAGAGATATGTAATGGGCAAGGCAGTAAGCTGTATTAATAATGCAAGCAGGGGAAAGAAAGGACTCGTACCGAAATTCGGCGTCATCACTTTTTCAAAACCTGTCCAGCAAGAAGCAGATGGGAATAGGGTATTATTGACTGTACAACCCGCTTAAGAAATATGCAGCCGCATTAGGGAAATGCTGTTGTGCAGGCTTTCCCTGACGGAGCTGCAGAAGCTGTGAAGTCTGACCCAGAAACCGCAAACGAATGCATCGAGCCAACTGGATTGGCTGACGAATGTAGTGTCAAAAGAAATCTACTACGCAAACTGTGCCTCCCACCTCCAAAATCCTTACATCCATGGTATCATCGTAAGGCTTGCCCACAACGACGCGTTCATCATCCGTCTCTCGCCCTAATAGTAGTTTGGAATCTAGACAGGGCAACTCTATAGAATCAATCGTCAGCAATGCTTTAATAAGAATGTAGCATTATAAGGTAAATAAGCACTCACGGAACCACAAGAGTCGCAAGTCTTGCTGGCGCCATCAGTGCTAGCGCCACAATTTGGACAGCTGGAGCCATGGTTGTTGACGGGGACTGAGATTGGGCCGGCCATAGTTGATTCTTTTAGTGTATACAAATAAGGGTTACTACTATTAATATTTGGTATTGTGCAGGGGAGCGAAGAAGTTGGTGTCAGGTTGAAGGCTACAATATTTAAAAGGTAGAAAGGCCTGGGACTTAGATAAGGGATGGTGGAGCTAGCAGGCGGTGGCAGCTGACCCGGGGCGGTGGGGGTGGGGCGGTGGGGGTGGATCCTTTTATAATATACGAGCTGAGTCAACGAGCGAAAACTACTTATGAAGTTTCGAGTTTTCGAGCGTCGCGCTGTACGCTCCGCGTCTAAAAACGCTGGAGATTATAGAGAAGCTATGAATAATAATGGCTAAGCACAGGGGGTACTGAAAAGGTCGCGTTATTATATAATGTTAAGCTTGGTACGTGCACTTGGCTAAGACTATGAGCGGATTAAATAGAGCAATATGAAAAAGAAAGAAAATTACAAAAAAAAATTTAATAACCAAAAAGATATAACGTGGGTGATAGGGTTATGACGGCGATATAGTTATGACGGTCGGCTACTACCGCCTTCCTGATGTAGATAGAACACCAAAATACTGCCAAAATGCCTTACAAATTGCGGTTGGGTCGTGCACGATATGACGGCGTGCACGACCCAACAGCGTGCACGACCCAACAGCAACTTCTAAGGCATTTTGGCAGTATTTTGGTGTTCCATCTACATCAGGAAGGCGGTAGTAGCCGACCGTCATAACTATATCGCCGTCATAACCCTATCACCCACGTTATTATGAAATAGTGTTACAACACCAAGACCGAGACTCTGCACGAGGCTTTGCCAAGCCCCTACCTCATTCCTCATCTTTCCTCCCCCACGTCACGTCTAGTATGTAGAATGTTTCTAGCCCGCAGTAGGGGGCCCTGGGTTCTAACAAAGGTAGTGCAATTTTACGCGGATGCTGCTCGGCGGAGGACTAATTTGACAACGCACTGGGCTAAAAAACTAGTCTGCGCGTCAATAATCTGATATCCTTGCTTTTTCGCACTTTTCGGACCTAGAGCTGGTTTTGTTTAGCTAATTGTTTGAGCCAAGAAACATAATTCCATATTTTAGATGATATTTATTGTAAATTGTGTACTTTCAAAATTTCGAAGATTTGCAAAAGCGTTGGTGGTTTAGTAGTAAAATCCATCGTTGCATCTGAGTTTCGATGGGCCCCGGGTTATTCCCGGCCGACGCATTTTTTGCTCAAGTTGATGCTGTGGTCAGAATTATGCTGGTAGACATTCCTTTTTGGAAAATTTGCTCCTGAGGCTCAAGATTCCGAACCTCTGCTATTGTTTGCGATGTTTGACTGCCTAGTAAGCACAGCCTGATTCCAATGAGCCTGATTCATCTCTATTATGCTCCGTAGTTATAATTAATTTACTTCTTGGACACTTCTGTCAAAGCAAGATTATGCTAGGTAGTCATTTTTCTCTCTTTCTGGAAAGTAAACACAATTCTCAAGTATGCTCTGCTCGGTCTATGAATTCAAATACCAACGCTAGACTGCAGGTTCAGGGTAGACAACAGGTGTTACCGCACCGTTACGCGTAACCTAGACAGGGAGCCTAGTCAGGGGTCCGGCTAATAACGCGTATATAACACGTCTCTGCCTCCTATACATACCTCTTCTTCTCCTCAGTTTAGTATCTTTGTAATACAGCATTCGTTCAAGCTTCACCTTGGAGGCATTTGTTCGAGCCGTCACAAAAGCTTCCCATGGCGTTTGACTATATACTAGTCTTTCTTATCTACTGCTATGATTTTTTACTAATTATTAAATAACTTTGTCTCTTTAGAATATCTATAAAAGCTACGGTTATTATAATATTTTAGCTTTAAAATGGTAATTTTTGCCCACAAAAGCCAAAAATTCTAAACGGCGTCCCAGACCACCAACGTAGCGTTGATCAAAACTAGTACAGCTCCGTAGGTGGTCTGGGCACAAGATAATTCCAGCTTACTGGCTTGCTTATTACCAACTCTGCTCATATTCTACACCCATAATTTTTCCCACAGGTCACCACACTTACAACGCTCCGGACCTCAACCCCGCAAACGCGCTAACCATCGCCGGCGTGATATGCATAGCCTGTGGCGCTGCAGCAGCCATCGGAAACAGAAAAATATACCTGACCATCAGGACACCTGGATCCTTAATCACATGGATTCCTCCCGTCACAGGGTTACCATTTCCCACGAGCTCGCAGCCCAGTAAAAGCCTCATATTGTGGAACGTGCTTGCAGGCCAACTAGCGATGGCCGGAGAGTAAGAGAAAGACGTCAATGGCTCCGTGGCCGTGTATATTCCGTTTCCATGCGCGGCTCCGGTGCGTTGGAGGGACGTCCCGCTGCAGATGCGCAGACCTTGGCATAGGATCGCGGGCAGGCGGTCGATTGACGTACCATGGAAGAGCACGCTTGTGTTTTGCCGGCCGACCTTAGATGTGAACGCGGCTTCTTGTTCTGGTGCGGCGTTCGTGAGGACGAATTGCCGAGCCCCTGGCAGGCCAGGAATGTGCAGTATGCCAGATGTAGAGGCTAGAAAGCCGCGGTAGCTGCTACAAGCCCAGTTGACGAGCTGGGCTGCAGTCGGGCCAGCGTTTTCAAGAGCGACGGATATATCATCCATCGTTTGGAGGACAGATATCGCGGGCAAATTGTTGAGTGCTTGGACGATTGTCGGTGTACTTCTGATGGGACACCCCGGGAGTAAGTCAAGCCTGTTAGCTTGAGCAGCTGCAAAAATGCCTGTTAGCAGTAGATCCACAACACCAGGGTCGGTTCGGATTTCAGCCAGTCGAACGTCGAGAGCGACACGATTCCAGATCTTGCTACAGGCTGCATTATGGCAGACTGTCGGACGCTGTAGACGGGCTCCTCGACTTCCATGCCTTGCGCCGCAGACTAGACAGCTATGGGCTAAGTCATTAATTCCTGCAGTAACGAATTTGTGAACATCGTTGAGAGACGTAAATCCTTTTCGGAGATGCCTCGAAACAATGCGAGATAATTGCCATGTGATACGGCTGCCCCGTCCATGGCAATGAGGGACATCTGGCTCGCCGGAATCTTTGAATACAGGCCAATAGCAATGTTCCTCGCCACCGCTTGGCGCGTTCGGCTCGTTGTCAAGATGAATGCAGAATGCAGGAGGCATCTCGCCTTGAGACGTATAGTCACTGATGACGAGGCGCATAAGAACTGTCTGGGCAGTGCCAGTGCCCATAGCAGTTCGTTGCAGCTCCGTTAGGTGCCTCAATGGGAAGCTCATTTCCACTTCCTCCTCACTGTATTTCTCAATTAAGTCACTAAGTTCTGGTGGCAAGCTGTCAAGCTCTTCATCAAGCGGTGAGTATGAATCTTGAATGCCGAGACTCGCCATTAAAGCAGATGTGCCTTTAGGATCTTTACTCTTCAAAGCCATCCGTAAACTCTCTAGACGCCGTGCTTCCGCAAGAATATCGCGAGCTCTGAAATCGAGATGATCAGCGGCAGCTTCTAGTTTTGCCATAGGTAAATCGCCGTCTTCTTCAATCTGTAAATCAAGCACCCCTGCAACAGCTTTCAGAGCGGTACGGTCTCGTTCAGTCATACCAGAGGCCTGTATCCAGCCTATTACCAGCGCTTCCGAAACAATCTTTGATGTCTTTTGATATATTTCTAAGCACCGTTTACAGGCATCAGTGCCTTCAGGCGTTGTTGCAGTGATCAATGACAGGGCTTCGCAAATCTCCTTGGCATCACTGCCGTCGCGTGAAAGAAGGCCGGCTATCACTTGCATTATCCGCTCATATGGCCGATTGTGATGTTCTGTGAGAAGATCAAGGATTTGGATAAGGTCTTCGATCCAGGGACCTTCGCCGCCTAGCAAGATGCATTGTAACGCCGGCCCAGAGCCTAGCAAAGCCTCCAACCGCGTGATAGTAGGCACATATTCGGCAAGTTGCTGGCTCCAGATTTGCAGGCTTGGTTGCAGGACTGCCGGCGAGGATGGTAGCGATGAGGGCATTAGATCCCCGAATATAGTACTGAGATCCCAAAGCCATTGAAGCCATGCTTGTGCTGTAAGATTTGACAATGTATAGTCGATCAAAGTTTCCGTTCGCTGTTCGATCATGCGGTAGAGGACAGGGCGCCAACAATCGACAGCATCAATGAAGGCAGTAGTGGCTAAAATTCGAGTGAGCTCGACGCAAGAAGCATCTCTTTCCTTAGTGTAACTCTCCATGATCTTTCGGAAGTTGCGTACAAAATCATCAGCCAAGAGAGGAAGTTGGCGTAGACAACGACAACGAAGATCTGAATTTATCCCCCCTCGAGCGACAAACAGGGCGAGAGCACGACGATCAGGGTCAGACGCTTGACGCCACAGATAGATCAGAGCATCAATAAGGCGCGCTGAAGGCACTTCGATAGTTCCACGCTTAATAAGTCGGTCCATGCAGTACATGTCAATAATGCTGTTCAATGAAGAGCCAGAGGCGGCCCCGGAAGTCGTGTTCTGTGCGGCAGTCCGTATTGATTTTAATAACTTTATAGTTTCCAAAGAAGGCCAACTGTAGAGAAGGGCGCGTAAAGGGGCGTCAAGCAGCGGTTGTAGCCATGGTGTTTCCTGCAGAGCTTTTCCAAACTTCTGTAACTTCAATTGTATATCAGTCCAGGGCCCGCTAGCATTAAGCTGCTTATGAAGCGTGTCTTGCATTTCTTGCACACAGTTTTGGACCCCGTTGAGAAGATAGGGGCCAAGGACCTCACGTAAAAGTTCACCACGAGTATCGCCCAAGGCTGGAAACAGCCGCATCATTGCATCTGCATGCATACTCCCCAGTGCACCCCTCGCGGCATGCAACTGTAAAACTGCGGCGGTGACTGAAGGGTCAGCAATACGATTGTTCCCCTCCATTATCTGCAATGCTTCCTGGTTGACCGTCTTGCCAATACAAAAGTGGACGAATAAGGCCACAGACTCATTGCCAGCCCGGCAGGCATTTTCTAGTGCGTCCAAGAGAAGGTCTAGCATTTGTTGTAGTTCGCTCGCAGTACCAGTCTTAACTTCGATTGCTAGGCCGCGAACCCGAACCGTAGATATGGGCGTGTTAGAATTTCGAGCAATTAGCCCCTCACGTAAAGTCGCTTGGCGGCTTTGCAAAAAGTCTGGTCCTTCTAGAGAAAAAATGTCCGGTAACACCGCTCGTCGTTCGCCCGGAAGACCTTCCAGAAGACGCAAACGGTTCAAATTGGGTCGCCATGCAGCCCAGACCCTCCAACTCGAGAATTCAGCATCCAGCAGCTTCTCGATTCTTGGACTCGCGGTAGTCCCTAAGAGATTCGGAAGCCATGAAGCTGCCGCATAAGCAGCTATCCATTGGCTCTTCACCTTTAGTCCTTCTAGTTGTGCAGCGAAATCCTTACAGGCTCGGCGTGCCAGGGCGTGAAAGTCTGGGACCATTTCTAAGCTGGTCAACTGTCTAGCCGTCAAAATTCTGACAACTCCTTCAAGGCAACGGCTGGGTGCTGCCACTCCTGGTGTTGAGTAAGGCATCAAAGCTCGAGCCCATTTTGCCTCGAGCTCTGTGATCGCAGTTGGATTGCAGTGATTAGCTGCCACAAAGGCTTGCAAGTAGGAATAGAGGCCGTAGTAGGTACCGGGTGCTACATTTAGGGCAACATTTAGCGCCGCTCGTATAGCTTGGGGCGACATTGCATGAGCGCAAGCTGCTATTGCGATATCTTTTGTGTCATGGCTGTGTATTAAGGCTGAGAGTCTATGGTCACGCTCTGCTGAGGTGAGCTTGCCTTTCTTCTTTAGATATAGATCTGTGTGCGCCCGCAACTGATCCCAAGGAAAGTTTCCACTGGTGGGACGCTCGGTCGCAGCGGTGATATCAATTTGTTTATGCCAACCATCGCTTTTACGCTTCCCAAAATAAATCATTTTCTTTGGCTTGCATGTAATTGACCTTACGACCAGTTTTGCCGAGTTACTTGTGGATGAAGGAGTTGAGTAGGGTGGGCAAAACCCCTATATTGCAACACGACTTTGCCAAAATCTTCCATCAACTGAAATGCTATTTGTGTGGAGCTTTCGTATGTTTTCGGAACTAGACAGTTGATGTTCGAGAGAACGGGTAGGTCAGGTAAACAGGCTTGGGAAAAAGCGAGTGGCTGGAACAAAATGCTTTCAAGGCCCTAGTCCGGCGAAGTAAGTACTCTCCAGGGTTCAGCACACAAGCTAAAATGAATTATCTTGACAATCCAGCCTCCGCCAGCCGTGGCGGGTCGAGATTTAGGATTAATACGCAACGAGCAGCAAGATTCTGCGCAGTCCCCAAAGAGAAACTGATAATGTTTGGTCAATAGTTCTATTTTGTTTCAAGTTTGTTGAGTTATGGCATACCTTGGGGATATAATACCGGTGTTAAGGATCTTGACGGAGATAAACTGGATGCGCAGGGGCTGGTGAGGATTAGAGGGACTACACAGCTAAGAGGTGCCCCTTCTAAAAAACGACCTGTGGCATAGGATAACTCAAAGTTAAAGAGAGTGTACAGCAATACTGGAAGGCTCCTGGGGCGTTTTTGGAATATGATTAGGCTTTTGCAAAAGGCCAGACAAGGCTGTGCAAGGCGGTGCGGGGCTTCGCCGCTACACAAAGACTAAGCTAAGAAGATGGAAGATAAAGTAACTGGCCAAGCGCAATTCTAAGGTACCTAAGTCTTCTCAAAAAAAAATTATGTGAATACGAAAGACTTGACCTCCCCGGATGGGGGTACTATAAAAGTTAGCTCAGTTCGGCAAAGTATGCCTCGCCAAGACCCTAGGCAGTAATATTCGTATGAGGCCGCAACGATTCAGCTCTACGACCAATGAAAAATTAGTATATGGGCGCCACTATCTTCAGGCAGCACAATGGAGACCAAGCCAAACCATTTCCGTTTTCCAAAGTCAACTTTTCGCGAAAAATGGTCTCGCATATGCATACCAAAGCCTCTGTTTCAAGCCCCCATATATTGGCGCAGACACGTGAGAACGTGTTCCAATCATACGGTACATATTGCATACAAATTATGCGAAGGTAAACGGCTTGCAGGTACGTGGCTTCGGTCGTCATTCGTTATCATAATCGTAATTCTATATCCGGCAAGCCATAGACTTGCTTTCACGATATTACATAACCACGCACTTATCGTCCTGTGCAGATGGAGGAGGTGCACCTATATTTTGACGAAGATGTTGTGCGGCTTGTTTGATAAAGTCGCCCGTCTTATGAAAGCAGACACGGTTTCCCTTGGCGTCGCGCACAGCCTCACCAATCGTAGTGTCGTAAGGCTGACTGGTGTGGCTGTCCTTCGCTGGACACCGTAGACCATTTAAAGCGTTTTGTTCTACCTCAGGCACTGCAAGCGGTTAGCCTAATCAATTAACTGAATGCATGGGAGTTAACTCACAAGTAGCACAGTATGCCATGAACTCATCAATAGCGTGGCGACTTGGTAGTTGGTCGCTGCTCTGGTCGGCTAGCAGAGTAGTAGCTAATTTTTCGAGATGTTCGATTGTTTGGAGCCGTACGCCTTTCGACATCTGGTTCTGTTCAACCTGCAATGCGGCTAATTGCCTCCCCATTGGATGCTGCACAATCGCGCGAATATCCCTTGGAGTGAACATTTGTCGGCTAAGTGGATTCCTCATTACCCCACTATTGCTCGTGATGGCTTGCGCCAACTCTTCCATATCCCAAGCATAGCCGTCTTCAGTGACCCAAAAATTTGCTCTCGGTATATCAGGAATTCGATCGCCTAACATAGTCTCATCATTGACATAAGTACGTTGTAAGAATTCGTGTTCGAAATGCATTAGTGCAGTCTCAGGATGCTCCTGCAGCTTTTCGGGTAGAGCGGTAGCCAAAGCGCGTACACGCTTGACCAAAGCCTCACGCACACCATCATTATCTATTGAGGAAGGCTTTCCGTTCGGTGCTCGTAACCAGCGGGCGGCGTCTTCGAGGCTGGCTAGAGCGATCTCAACAGCCTGGGCCGGTTTCGTCTGCATGGTTTTGGCAACTGCGCGGGCATTACCTGGTGGTCGAGCTCGAACCACTGTGCTCATATGACCATCCACAATAGCTGTTAGATCTGGGATATTTTTCGATGAAGATAGCTCGGTTTGGTAGGAGTCGGGGATGCCTTTCTGGTTTTGTAAACTCCGCAAGTGGAGCATCTCGACTAGCAAGGTCTTAGCACGATTGCGCAGAGCTTTATAGCCCTGTGCTAGCTCTTGTCTCGCAGAGTCTAGATCGTCCGGTAGCGTTGTAGGAGGCTGGGCAGGAGCTTTGGAGGCAGCTTTTCGAGACGTCTCTTCAGGCTTGCAGAATGTGAGAACCCAAGTTTTGACATCAGGGTCCTGAGGAGCGAGTTGCTTCAACTCCTTGACAGCATCACCGGCAGCCTCAAGCCATCCCACTGCGGCAAATTGCTCAACGAGCAGTTTACGGGCTTCGATAGCTGGCGGGTTTCGTGAAATTTCTTCATAGAGCTCGTTGATGAGGGCCATATCGGGATTCCCAGAATCCGACGTCGCAGCTGGGGCTGTCATGATAAAGGCGTAGTAGTTATCTAGAAATATGTTAGCGGCATATTTGAACCTCATTGACAAAATTTTGCTTTGAAGAGAGCTGATGGTAGTTTTGGCGAGCTAGACAGCATATGCCCAGAGACACAATGCTCTGACCGGATAACTATTCCAAGGAGAGCTCGATGAAAAGAGAAACTGAAAAGTATCCTACTTTTACTAGGTTTTTTTTTTTGTTTCGATATTACTAGTACCTAAACCTGCGACCCGAAACGATTCGAAGAACCGGGATGAAGTATGAAAGTGCAAAACGATCCGAAAGGCTGGTGGGCGGAGTAAAGGCAGCAGACAACTGGGCTCTTGGGTCCAACCAACGCTTATAACAACTAAATTCGATAAAAGTGGTATTATGTCATGACCAGCGAACTCAAGCTCCACAAGTATATTGAAATGCGCCGATAAACATAGAGCCGAAAGTATGCGGAAGGAATGCCAGCCTGCCAGATAGCCGGTGCCTATGGGAAGTCGTTGGTGCGAGGCTGAATCCCAAAACTCTCTAATTTTAGTCGCTAGACTGAAAACGGCGAACTTCTTCACTGCGTCTCTGAGATCTGAGCCGTATCTAGTGTGAAAAGCAGCCTTAGGAATCTAGGAATCACTAATGAATTTGAGATGTTTCAGCTATTGATACTTGGAAGCTGTAACTCTACTCGATATAATCTATTGTCGATCGCCCAATTGGCTCAAAAAGACCGGTCCCTCTAGCGAAGCCAAATATTTTATCGGTTGACATCTATATCTGCCTTGACACTAACGTCCGATTCTCATAACAGTCTGTAATAATAATGGTGAGTCATTTTGGTATGCAGAATGCTCTTTTCACTGCCTTTTTTATATAATTCTTTAGCAACCCTTATTAGTATTACTCATGCACAGACGCCAAATGAATTGTTAAGATTGGCTAGGAAATGGAGAAAACATCGTGTCACCTCTGAAACTAGTGATTACCCATTACATTTTGGGAGTGATGCTCCAAATACAAAGGAGATCCAGTGAAAGGGATATTCCAGAAGGTCTTCAAAGTCTATACTCTAGGGGTATCTAGACCTCTTACCAGAGCAAATCCGCAAACTCCCCCAGTGCACCATTCTTACCACCATCAAACTCTTCGTGTAGACCATCTAACCCCGCAAACATCTGTGTGAATCGCAGACCTCTAAGTCTCTCTGCCTCAATCTTGTCCCATGTCCATTCCGACCCGTTCACTGCAGGAAGCACCGCTTCCTCAACAGTCTCCAAAGACGTCCCGTTCTTCGGTATAAAGCCACCGGCCTGCTCTCCCCAATTCTCAGGCTTCGGCGGTAGCATATCCGCCCTCATAAGCACCTGCTCAGGCGGAATTGTCAACCGTCCCTTCTTAACCACATACTTCGCAATGCTGCTCGCAAACACCGCCTTCTTCAGCTTCTCCCTCCGAGCCTCGTCATCCATCTCCTTCCCATTAATGTTCCCATTACCATTCTCCGTCCCCTTCTTCCCTCGCCTCCACGGCTGCAGCGTATAATGCGCCGGCTTCACGACCTCCGACTTCACCAGATGGCTCACCAGATACATCCACTTCCGGTCCCAGCACAGCAGCCTCGTCCAGATCTCAAACTTCTCATATGGCGCGATCTCCCTGCAAAAATGGCAGCTCACCGCGCCTAGCGCAACTAAATGGCTGCCCTCGTGCACCGCCTCTGGTCCTTCCGGCACATGGGTTTTCTGGCGCTTGGCTTGGGCGGCACGCTTGATGCCGGTGCGCATCAGCGCGATCACGAGGTGCGTGCGTGATATATCGATATCAGAGAAATAGGTGGAGTTCGATTTGTGCAGGTTGTAGTCGCATTCGGCGATTGGAGTGCGGGTCGAAGTTATGATAGGCTCGAAGAGGGCAGATGGAGGGATCGGGGTCGGTTGAAGGTAGAGCTGGTAGACCAGGGCGCGGAAGAGGCGGATCTAGTGAGTATTAGCTGTCGTAGTGCTTCATTTCTCATCTCGTATGGTGGGGTTGCGAGATGGACGTGGCGCTTGATAGGACAACTGACATGCCACACAAAGGGTAGGTTCTTCAGGTTGAGGAGCGCAAGCAGCAGAGCCAGAGCCCGCCATGTTCCTCCCGGGGCCTGAAGCCCTAGAGTTCGCGATATATATGCTCGAATTGCAGGCTGGGTTGCCAGCGCGGCAGCTGAGGCGCCCACGCCGACGATACCCGCTATACGAGGTAATTTCTGAAGGGCTGACATGGTGGGAAGAATGGGAGATTGCTCGCCGTGCGCCTACGCGCTCATGGGGTTGATATATTTCCTCTTCAATATCTTCAGAAGCACGTTCACCTTGACAGATAGACATCGGAGACCGAGGCTCGGAACAGGGGAGCCGTTCTCCGGAAGATCTATCGTCGCGAGAATTACCTTACCTCAGCAAGCTCAGACCGTAGAATCAATTAGCGGACATACGTATATCCGCAAGCGGATATCGCTAACCTTTTTTGTCAAAAAGCTGATTCTATGGTCCGAGGGACTTTTCCAGACTTTTAGTATAGAGCAGTTACTGTATAATTACAGCACCTATCGTACCAACCGCGTGCCTACGCGTTCGGTACGCCAGGTACGCGTTTACGCGTTCGGTGCACCAACCACTCGCTTACGCGTCTGGTGCACTTATGAAGCACTAACT
>Ga0307515_10002811_pt1 | contig 37032 bp, 29 predicted proteins | sample 17_EM_MG_FD_194513 | JGI IMG/M metagenome (GOLD analysis project Ga0307515, IMG submission 194513) | Populus trichocarpa ectomycorrhiza microbial communities from riparian zone in the Pacific Northwest, United States - 17_EM | ecosystem: Host-associated > Plants > Roots > Unclassified | place... | reverse complement strand
CTGGAACGTCTCGGTGCTCGGGCTCGACGTCAACCCGGCGATGCTGCGCCGGGCCGGCACCGGCCGCTATCCCGGCTGGTCGCTGCGGGAGACCCCGGACCCGGTCCGGGAGCGCTGGTTCCGGCCACACGAGGGCGACTACGACCTGGACCCGCGGATCCGCTCGAGCGTCCGGTTCCGCCGCTACAACGTGGCCGACGACGAACCGTGGCTGTGGCAGCGCGAGCAGTACCACGTGGTGTTCTGCCGCAACCTGCTGATGTACCTCGCGCGGGCCGCCCAGGTCACGCTGGTGCGGCGGATGACCGGCGCGCTCGTGCCCGGCGGCTTCCTGTTCCTCGGCCACACCGACTCGCTCGGCGGCCGGCCGGAGGGGCTCGAGCCGACGCACACCCACCGCGCGTTCTACTACCGGCGGGCCGCCGGGTCGCCGCCCGCCCGGCGGGGCCGGCCCGAAGCGGTGCCACGCCGGAAGGTGCCCGCTCCCCCGCCCGGTCCCGGCGTGCACGAGCGGGCCGTCGCCCTGCTCGCCGCCGAACGCTTCGCCGACGCGCTGGCCGTCGTCGAGCACGGGCTGGCCGGCCGGCCCCAGCCCCGCGACCTGCTGCTGCACGGCGTGCTGCTGGCCCAGGCCGGGCGGCTCGAGGAGGCCGAGGCGGTCTGCCGCCGGCTGCTCGACACCGACGGTCTCTACGCCGACGCGCACCACCTGCTCGCGATCTGCCTCGAGGACGAGACGGCCGCCGAGGTGGCGATCGGGCACTACCGGCTGGCCGCCTATCTGGACGCCACCTTCGCGATGCCCCGGCTGCGGCTGGGCCTGCTCGCCCGGCGCCGGGCCGACCACCACACCGCGGGCCCCGAGCTGGACCGCGCGCTCGGCCTGCTGCGCGAGGAACGCGAGGAACGGATCCTGCTGTTCGGCGGCGGCTTCGGCCGGATCGCGCTGACCGCGCTGTGCCGGGCCGAACTGGACGCGATCGAGGTGCGCCGATGAGCCCCGCCGAGGTGAGCACGATCGCCGAACGGATCGCCGGGCTGCGCGGCGAGTTCGACCGCTCGTTCACCCAGCCGGCCCGCCGGCACGACGTCGAGCACGTCGAGCTGCTCTCGATCGTCGCGGGTGGGCGCCGGTACGCGATGCGGTTGTCGCAGACCTCCGGGCTCTTTCCGGACCGCCCGGTGACCGCCCTGCCCGGGCCGCTGCCGGCGCTGCTCGGCGTGGCCGGCTTCGGCGGCACGATCGTGCCCGTCTACGACCTGGCCGCACTGCTCGGGCACGCCTTGCCGGAAAGGCCGCGCTGGCTGGTGCTGGCCGCCGGCGCGCCGGCCCTCGCGCTCGCCTTCCACGAGCTCGACGGCCACGTCCAGGTGCCGATCGAGTCGATCATCGCCGGCACCTTCGGGGCGCGCGACAGCCTCGGCGGCATGGTGTCGCTGCCCGGCGGCACCCGGCCGATCGTGGACGTGCCCGCCGCCCGGGCGGCCGTCTATCAACTGACCGGGCACACCCACCTCGACGAGGAGTGACAGACATGATGGCCGGACGAACCTTCGGGAGCAAGCTCGCCAGCGGCTTCGGCCTGTCCGTCGCGCTGACCCTGCTGATGGGAACGGCCTCGGTCTTCGCGCTGACGGTCGTGGTCGGCGCCAAGGACCAGGTGATCACCGACGCCACCGAGGGGCTGGTCCTGGCCGAGCGCCTGAACACCACCGTGGAGTCCCGGATCGGCAACTACCGCGCCTTCCTGCTCGGCGCCTCGCAGAAGAGCTTCGACGCGATGACCGCGGACCGCGCCCGGTTCCTCGACCAGGTCACCCAGCTGCGGGGCATGCTGCACAACCCGACGGAGCTCGCCCTGCTCGACACGGTCGCCCAGGCCGAGGCCCGGCACGCCGAACTGCTGACGCCGGTGATCGAGCGGCGCAAGACGATCACCGATCTGCGCAGCACCGCCGAATTGCAGGCCAGCGCCCTCGGTCCGGCACGGCAGGCGCTGCAGGACGCGATCGCGGCGCTGACCGCCCGGGTCCGCGCCGACGTGGCCGCCGCCAGCAAGCGCTCCTCGACCCGGGCGACCCAGGCGGTCGCGCTGGTGGTCGGGCTGGGTGTGCTGGCGATCGGCTCGGCGGTGCTGGTCGCGGTGCGGCTCAGCCGCGGCCTGCGCCGCGAGGTGGGCACCGCGGTCGGCCACATCCGCAGCTCGTCGGCGCAGCTCGAGGCGGCCGCCGCCCAGCAGGCGTCCGGCGGGCGCGACCAGGCCAGCGCGATGAGCGAGATCACCACGACGATCAGCGAGCTGCTGATCACCTCCCGGCAGATCTCGGACAGTGCCCAGCGGGTGTCGAAGATCGCCGAGGAGACCGCGGAGGCCGCCGACAACGGCGACGCCACGATCGACCAGACCCGCCAGTCGATCGCGGCGATCCGGACCCAGGTGGACCAGATCGTGGCGCACATGCTCGCGCTGGGCGAGAAGTCGCAGCAGATCGGCGCCGTCGTGGACCTGGTCTCCGAGCTGGCCGAGCAGACCAACATCCTGGCCATCAACGCGACCATCGAGGCGAGCGGGGCCGGCGAGTGGGGCCGCCGGTTCGCCGTGGTCGCCGAGGAGATCCGCAAGCTGGCCGACCGGACGGCCGGCTCGGCCAAGGAGATCCGGGCGCTGATCGACGACGTACGGGGCGCGGTCAACACCACCGTGATGGCCACCGAGATCGGGGCCAAGAGCGTCGACGCCGGGGCCCGGCAGTTCGACGACGCCACCAGCTCGTTCCGGCGGATCGCGCAGCTGGTGGCCACCACCAACGACGCCACCCGGGAGATCGAGCTGTCCACCAAGCAGCAGACCACGGCGGTCGAGCAGGTCAACGTGGCCGCCTCCGACACCGCCCGGGTGACCCGGGAGACCGAGGCCAGCGCCACCCAGACGAAACAGACCGCCGCGCATCTCTCGAACCTCTCGAGCGAGCTGCTGGAGCTGGTCGGGACAGGCCGGCATTGAGCACCGACCCGCTGCGGTACTTCCGGGTCGAAGCGCGCGAGTTGATCGACCAGATCAGCGCGGGCGTGCTCGACCTCGACCAGCAGCCCGGCCCCGAGCTGGTGGCCCGGCTGCTGCGGTTCGCGCACACCCTCAAGGGCGCGGCCCGGGTGGTCAAGCAGCAGGAGATCGCGGACCGGGCGCACGCGTTCGAGGAGGTGCTCGTCCCGCACCGCACCGACGACGTGGCGCTGCCAGCCGATGAGATGCGCGAGCTGCTGCGGCTCAACGACGAGATCGAGGCGTACGTCGCCGCGCTCGAGCCCACCGCGAAGCCGGCGGCACCGGCCCCGGCGGCTCCGGCGGCTCCGGCGAGCGCGATGCCGCCGGCGGAGAAGCCGGCCGCCGCCGAGCCCGGACCGGCCCATCCGCACGCCGAGTCGGGGCCCGCCCGCGCCCAGACCAGCGACGTCGACGACCTGCTCGACGCGGTCGTCGAGGCGCACGCCCGGTTCGCCCCGCTGCGGCAGGGCAGCGAGGACCTGGACCGGCTGCACCGCGCGGCCGACGCCCTCGCCGACCAGCTGCGCACCTCGCGTACGCCGGCCGCCACGAACGCCGCCCGGGCCACCGCGGTGCGGCTCTCCGGCGAGTTCAGCTACCTCGCGCGCCGGCTCACCGACGTGGTGGAACAGGTCGAACGGGAGCTGGACGAGGTGCGCGGACGGGCCGAGCGGCTGCGCCTGGTGGCCGCCGCCGGCGTCTTCACCGCGCTGCACCGGGCCGTCCGGGACGCCGCCGACCAGCAGGGCAAACGGGTGCGCTTCGAGGGCCGCGGCGGCGACCTGCGGATCGACCCGCAGGTGCTCACGCTGGTCAGCGGCGCGTTCCTGCACGTGGTGCGCAACGCGGTCGCGCACGGCATCGAGACCGAGGCCGAGCGGACCGCTAGCGGCAAGGCCGCCGAGGGCCGGGTTCTCGTCGAGGTCGAGCGCCGGGGCCGGTTCGTGGCCTTCCGGTGCACGGACGACGGCCGCGGTTTCGACCTGTCGGCGGTCCGGCTGGTCGCCCAGGCCCGGGGCCTGCTGACCGCCGCCGACCGCGAGCCGGACGAGCAGACCCTGCTGGATCTGGTGCTGCGCGGCGGGATCAGCACCTCCGCCACGGTGACGGAGGTGGCCGGGCGCGGCATCGGCCTGGACGTGGCCCGCGACGTCGCCGACCAGTTGGCCGGCGACCTGAACGTACGCACCGAGGCCGGCGTGGGCGCGAGCGTCGAGCTGGTCGTGCCGCTGGCGCTGTTGTCGCTGAACGGCCTGGTGGTGGAGGCCGCCGGGACCGTGGCGACCGTGCCGCTCGACGCCGTGCGCACCTGCGTACGGCTGCTGCCCGAGCAGGCGGCCGCGGCGGCGTCGACCGGCCGGATGGCCCACGACGGCCAGGCGCTGCCGTTCCTGCCGCTGGCCCGCGCCCTGTACGCGGGCACCGCCGTGCCGGACTCCGGCAGTCCCGGGGTGGCCGTGGTGCTGGCCGGGGAGGTCGGCGCGGTGGCGGTCGGCGTGGATCGCCTCACCGGCACGTCCACCCTGGTCGTACGGCCGCTGCCGGAGCTGGCGCCGGCCGCGCCCGTGATCGGCGGCGTCTCGATGGACCTGGACGGCAACCCCCGGCTGGTGCTGGACGCGCACGGCCTGGTCGCCGAGACGTTGCGGGCGGACCGCGCCGGCAACTCGGGCTCCGCCGACCCGGCCGCCGCGCGCGCCCCGGCGCTGCCGATCCTGGTCGTCGACGACTCGCTGACCACCCGGATGCTCGAGCGCAGCATCCTCGAATCGGCCGGCTACCAGGTCGATCTGGCCGCGTCCGGCGAGGAGGGCCTGGAAAAGGCGCGGGCCCGGGCGTACGCGCTGTTCCTCACCGACATCGACATGCCGGGGATGGACGGGTTCACCTTCGTCGCGGTGACCCGGGCCGAGCCGGCCCTGGCGGACGTGCCGGCGATCCTGGTCAGCTCCCGGGCCAGCGCCGAGGACCGGCAGCGCGGCAACGACGTCGGCGCGAGCGCGTACGTCGTCAAGGGCGAGTTCAACCAGGAGGAGCTGCTCGCCCACATCCGGCGGCTGGTGCGGACATGATCCGGGTCCTGGTCGTCGAGGACTCCGCGACGATGCGCCACCACCTGCGCGAGTCCCTCTCCGGCGACCCCGAGCTCAAGGTGGTCGGCGAGGCCGTGGACGGCGGCCAGGCCGTCGAGCTGTGCCGGCGGCTGCGCCCCGACGTGGTCACGATGGACATGATGCTGCCGACGATGAGCGGGCTGGTCGCCACCGAGCACATCATGGCCGAGTTCCCGACGCCGATCCTGGTGGTGTCGTCCGCCGACCGGCAGGAGCTGTTCAGCACCTACAACGCGCTCGCCGCCGGGGCCGTCGACGTGCTCGAGAAGCCGCGCGGGGACTCCTCCGACGCCGGCTGGGCGGGCCGGCTGTGCTCCGCCGTCCGGATGGTGTCCCGGATCCGGGTCATCACCCATCCCCGCGCGCGCCTCGACGGCCGGGACCGGGCCGCGCCGAGCGAGCCGGTCGCCCGGCAACCGGTCGTCGAGGGGGACGGCGCGCTTCAGGTGGTGGCGATCGGCGCGTCGACCGGCGGGCCCGGGGCGCTCACCGAGTTGCTGCGCGCGCTGCCCGCCGGCTTCCGCACGCCGCTGCTCTGCGTGCAGCACATCGCGGCGAGCGAGCCGTTCGCGGTGGCGTTCTCCGACTGGCTGGCCGGCCAGACCGGGCACGACATCAGCTACGCGGTCGACGGCACGCCGGTGAGTTTCCTCGGCGGCCGGGTCGTGCTCGCCCCGCCCGACCGGCATCTGCTCGTCCGCGACGGCATCTTGCGGCTCAACGCCGGGGCGCCCCGGCACTCCTGCCGGCCCGCGGTCGACGTGCTGTTCGAGTCGGTGGCCGCCGACTACGGCCCGGCCGCGGTCGGCTGCCTGCTCACCGGGATGGGCCGGGACGGCGCCGAGGGGCTGCTGCGGATGCGCGCCCGGGGTGGCACCACGTTCGCCCAGGACGAGTCGAGCTGTGTCGTCTACGGGATGCCGCGGGCGGCGGCGCTGCTGGGCGCGGCGGGCTCGATCCTGCCGCCGGCCCGGATGGCGGCCCGGATCGGCGAGCTCGTGCCGACCAGCGGGGCCCGGCGATGAAAGCGACCGTGCTGATCCTCGACGACAGCCTGACCGTACGGATGGACCTGCACGAGGCGTTCGAGGCCGACGGCTTCGGCACCATTCTGTGCGCCACCGCCGAGCAGGCCCGGGCCGCGTTCGGGGCGGACACCTTCGCGGTGGCCGTCCTCGACGTGCTGCTGCCCGACGCCGACGGCACCGAGTTGCTGCGTGAGCTGCGTGAGCGGCCCGGCCGCGAGGACGTGGTGATCGTGCTGCTGTCCAGCGAGGCCGAGGTGGCCGACCGGCTGCGTGGGCTGCGCACCGGCGCGGACGAGTACGTCGGCAAGCCGTACGACGCCGGTCACGTGGTGGCCCGGGTGCGCCAGCTGCTCGGCCAGGACACCCGGACCGAACCGGACCGGGCCACCGTCCTGGTGATCGACGACAGCCGGACGTTCCGCGAGCAGTTGCGCGAGCTGCTCGAGCCCGCGGGCTACGCGGTGCTCACCGCCGCCTCCGGCGAGGAGGGGCTGCGCACGGCCGCCGACCGGCGCCCGCAGGCGGTCATCGTGGACGGTGTGATGCCCGGCATCGACGGCGCGACCGTGATCCGCCGGATCCGGCTCGACCCGGCGCTGCGGGACACCCCGTGCCTGCTCATGACGGCGGCCGACGACTACGCCACCGAGGTGCAGATGCTCGACGCGGGCGCCGACGCGTTCGTACGCAAGCAGCAGGATCTCGCCGTGGTGCTGGCGAAGCTGGCCGCGGTGCTGCGGCAGAGCACCGAACAGCTGCCGTTCGAGGTGACCGGCGGCCTGCACGGGCCCGGCAAGGTGCTGACCCTGTCGCCGGACCGCGACCAGCTGCGCATGCTCGGCGACGCCCTGCGCGACGACGGCTACGACATCGTGCCGGCCGGCACCGCCGCAGACGCGCTGCAACTGCTCGCCGCCCAGCCGGTCGACTGCATCGTGCTCGGGCTCGACCGTTCCGGCGACGACGGGCAGGAGACCTGCCGGCGGATCAAGGAGGTGCCGCAGATCCGCGAGACGCCGCTGGTGATGACCGGCGAACACGACGACGACATGCTCGCCTGCCTGGCGGCCGGCGCGGACGACTACGTGCGCTCGGTCGAGGGGCCGGAGGCGCTGCGCGCCCATGTGCGTACGCAGATCCGGCGCAAGCAGTCGCACGACGAGAGCCGGCGGATCCGCGAGGAGCTGATGCGCCGGGAACTCGACGCCGCCGAGGAACGGGCCGCCCGGCAGCTCGCCGAGACCCGGGCCGCGCTGGTCGAGGAGCTGGAGTGGCGCAACCGCGAACTGGAGGCGTTCAGCGGCTCGGTGTCGCACGACCTGCGCGGGCCGCTGCAGATCATCAGCAGCTTCGCCGAGACCATGCTGGACGAGGGCGAGGAGCCGCTCGGCGAGCAGTCGCGGCACCGGGTCGAGCGGATCCACGCCGCCGCCGAGCGGATGGCCGACCTGGTCGAGTCGCTGCTGATCCTGGCCCGGGCCAGCCGCGGCGAGCTGCGCCGGGAGCGCTTCGACCTGACCGAGATTGCCTGGCAGGTGATCAAGGAGGTCGAGTCCCGCGCCCCCGGCCGGCAGGTCGCGTTCGCCGTGCACCAGGCCATGGCCGCCGACGCCGACGAGGGCCTGGTCCGGGTGATCCTGGAGAACCTGATCAACAACGCGGTGAAGTTCACCCGCAAGGTCGGGCAGCCGGCCATCGAGGTGGGCTGGACCGGACCCGGCCCGAACGTGCGCTACTTCATCACCGACAACGGCGCCGGCTTCCCGGCCGGCAAGTCGGGCGAGCTGTTCCACCCGTTCGCCCGGCTGCACAGCGCCGACGAGTTCCCCGGCACGGGCATCGGCCTGACCACCGTGCACCGGGCCGTGGAGCGGCACGGCGGCGAGATCTGGGCCGAGGGCGAGGACGGGCGGGGGGCGACCTTCTGGTTCACCCTCCCGCCCGCCCGGCAGATCACTTGAGGTAGGCCAGCCCGTCCGAGATGACCGTCGGCCGGCCGCTGGTGGCGAGCACCACGATCGAGACGGTGTGCTTGCCGGTCGCGAAGCTCTTGCTCCAGCTCGCCTCGCGGTGGTGGGTGCTGCCGGACTTCGTGTCGAGGGTGGCGACCTTCTTGCCGTCCAGATAGATGTCGACCTTGCCGGTCTTGGTGCCCCGGTCGAAGATCAGCGACGCCGCCCGGCCGGTGAAGGTCCAGCTCAGCTTCCGGTTCTTGGTGCCGGTCTTGAGCGCCTTGCCGCCCAGATACGAGCTGCTCGACGCGGTCGTCCACGAGCCCGTGCGCTTCGCCGAAGTCTCGGCCACGAGCATCGTCGTCCGGGCGACCGAGGCGGATCCGGCGTTGCCCGCGGCGTCCTTGGCGGTCAGCTTCCAGGTCGTCGACACGCTCGGCTTCGCGGACGTCGCCCAGGCCGTGGTGGTCGGCGCGAACGACGTCGAGGTGGGCGCGGTCGCCGCCACCGAGGCGAGTTTGACGCCGTCGGCCGCCTTCCAGTTCAGCTGGACCGGCACGGCGGTCGTGGACACGGTCCCGGTCCGCAGGCTCAGCCACGGCGGCGTCGGATAGGTCGGCGCCGTGGTGTCCGAGACGACCGAGACGGCGGAACTGGTCGCCGAGTTGCCGCTGACGTGCACGGCCCGGACCTGCAGCTTGCGGGTGCCCGCGGCGAGCGACACCGGCGCCGACCGGGCGCTCGCCGCCGCGGTGCCGGCCACCTTGCCGTCGACCAGCAGGTCGAAGCGGCCGATCTGGCTCGTCGGGGTGCCGACCGACCAGCTCAGCGTGACCTTGCCCGGCACGTAGCCGGGCGGGGCCTTGACGGCCAGGTTCCAGATGCCCGAGGCGGCCTCGACGCGGATGTTCTTGAGCTGGGCGTAGAGGGCGTCGCCCGGGCACTCGGTGGCGACGGCGTCGCGGTGGCCCGAGATCCGGTTGAACGTGACGACCTGGCCGAGCGGGAACTTGCCGTCGGACGCGCCCTCGGTGAGTTTCGCGGTGCTCGACGGGCTGTAGCCGTAGAGGCCGAGCTTGTACGCGGCCACCCGGGCGATCGTGGTCGCGGTCGCGGCCGGCACCCCGCTGTCGATGTACGTGCCCAGCACGGCGATGGCCGCCGAGTTGGTGTTGAAGCCGTAGGTGTGCGCGCCGAGCACCGGCTTGTCCACCCCGCCCTTGCGGCCCTCGTACAGGGTGCCGCACTTGTCGGTGAGGAAGTTGTAGCCGATGTCGTTCCAGCCCTTGCTCTGCACTTGATACGCCTCGATGCCCCGGATGATCGACGGCGAGTCGGCGCAGGAGTAGCTGTTGGTGCCGGCCGTGTGGTGCACGAACAGCACCTTGACGTCGGTGCTGTAGCTGACCTCGCCCTTGACGATCTTCTCGTTGGCCTGCCACCCGGCCCGGGTCACATAGCTCGGCAGCGGCGCGCCCGTCGGCGTGGTCGATGTCGGCGTGGCGGTGGCCGTCGGCGCGCTGCTCGTCGTGGGGGTGGTCGCCGGCACGGTGGTCGGCGCCGCGGTGCCCGTGGGCACGGAGTCGCTCGGCTCGGGGACCGCCGACGGGTCGTCGGAGGCCGACTCGCTCGGGTCGGGCTCGCCGCCGCCCTGGCCGCCCGATCCCGCCGCCGGATCCGGGTTGATCAGGTCGAGCCGCAGGCCCGCCGGCAGGCCCTGGGCGGATCGGCCGGAGGCGCTGAGCACCCGCGCCGCCACGCCGTTCGACGCTCCGACCCAGAGCGGATCGGTGCCGCCGCGGGTCCCGCCCGCCTCCCGGGCGTCCGGGCCGAGGCCGTCGTCGGCGTCCAGCGAGCGCCACGCCGACCAGGCGCCGGTGGCGAGCGCCCGGGTGCGCACCTGCACGGTGCCGACCGCCAGCTTGGGGTCGATCCAGGTGAGGCCGAGCAGGCTGAACCGCTCGGTGCCGCGCTGGGGCACGTCGGCGCGGCCCGACTTCGGGTCGGCCGGGGTGATGTCGATCTTCTGGAGCCGCGCGGCGATGGGCGGCCCGGCGGTGGTCGTCGCGGCGGGCGCGGCTCCCGCCGCCCCGGTCTGTCCTGCCGGCGTGGACGCTCGGGTGAGCGCCACGACGGCGACCCCCGTGGCGGCCACCGCCGACGCCACGACCACCGTGATGACCTGCCGCTGCTTCACTAGCTACCCCCGACTGCGCGGCCGAGAGAGGCGGCCGGACCGCGCGTGAGGGTACCGGCTCCGGCCGGCCGGCGCGGACCGCAAGATCCGCGTGACGGGTGGCCCGATCGTTCTACCTCGATCCACTCAGCCTTTCGGCCGGTGGAGTCGATCCGCTCAGCCCAGTCCGAACCAGCGGCGGCAAGGCTCGAAGCCCTCGATCTCGACCCGGTCCCCGTACGCCCAGCGGTCTTTGGTCAGGCGCAGATGGATCAGCTCGGCGACGCCGCCGGTCTCCAGGATCAGGCCGACGCCGTTGTCGGTGTAGCCGAGGTGCCGGGACACGCCCAGCGACGCCGCGTTCGACACCGTCGCCGAGGTGATCGCCGCGACCGCGCCCAGCTGATCGAACGCGAGCCCGAGCACCGCCGTGCGCATCGCGACGCCGACCCCGCGCCCGCGCACCCCCGGCACCAGCCAGGACGCCGAGTCGACCGTGCGCAGCCGCGGGAAGTTGTCGCCCTCGAGTGTCTGCACGCCGACCGGCTCCCCCTCGTACGCGACCGCGAAGTGCAGTGTCCACGATGACGGCGACCAACTGCCGAGGGCCCGCCAGTAGCTCTGCCAGAACAGCCGGCGCTCGTTCTCGGCGGCGCTCAGGTCGGGAAAGATCTCGAGCCGCGGATCGTGCCCCACGTCCCCGGGCAGCACCGAGGCCAGCAACGGCAGGTCAGCCTCGCGCAGCGGGCGTAACTCCACGCCGCGGCAGCGCAGTTTGAGATCGAACAGCGGCCAGTCCACGCCCCCATCGTGTCCCCGCGCGCGGGGACGGGCGACCGATTTAGACTAAGGGCCATGATCGCGAGGATGTGGCGCGGCTGGGTTGCGACCGACCGGGCCGCCGAATACGTCGCTGACCTCACCAAGACCGCTCTGGCCGAGTACCGGCAGACGCCGGGCAATCTCACCGCGCAGATGTGGTCCCGCGACCTGGGCGACGGGCGCACCGAAGTGGTCGCGGCGAGCTGGTGGGAGTCGCTCGAGGCGATCGAGGGCTTCGCCGGCGAGGACAGCGCCTTCGCCCCGGACGGGTTGCTCGACAAGGAGACCACGGTCAGCCACTACGAGGTGGCCTGACGCCCCTCGCGGGCCCGGCGCGCCGCCCTCGGGACGGCCGCGCCGGGCTGTTGCGCCTCTGTCAGTCCGTGCCCAGCGCCACCACCGGGCTCACCTTCGCCGCGCGGCGGGCCGGTAGCACGCCGGCCAGCGCCGTGACGGCGACCAGCACCGCGAACACCACCGCCAGCTGGCCGATCGGCAGGCGCAGCGGGGCGTTCACGCCGAGTGCTTTGACCGCCAGCCAGGCGTACGGGACGCCGAGGGTCAGGCCGATCGCCGCGCCGATGACGCCGTACAGGCTGGACTCCGTGGTGAGCATGGTGCGCAGGCCCGCGCGGGACAGGCCGACCGCGCGCAGCAGGCCGGACTCGCGGACGCGTTCGACGACCGACAGGGCCGTGGTGGTGCCGACGCCGACCACGGCGATGAGCACGGTCAGCCCGATCAGGCCGATCGCGATGGCGAGCACCACGTCGAGCACCCGGTTGATCTGGTCGCGTTCGTCGGCCAGGACGGTGATGCCGAGGCCGGGCTTGCCGCCGGTGACCTGGCGCAGCGCCCGCTGGCCGCCGGTGCGGCCGGATTCGCCCGGCACCGCCGCGTCGGCGAGCAGGCCCGAGTAGCCGGCGCCCGCGCCGAGCTTGCTCAGGTCGGCGGCGTTGAGCACCAGGCCCGAGCCGAGCGGCGCCGAGTCCGGCAGCACCGCCACCACGGTGAGCCGCACGCTGTGGCCGTCCGCCGTCAGCGTCGCCTGGTCGCCCAGCTTCAGGTGGCCGGTCTCGGCGGTGAAGCCGGAGAGCACCACCTTGCCGGGGCCGAGGTCGCTCAGCGCGCCCTGGCTGACGTCGAGCTTCTTCAGCGTCGGCAGCGCGGCCAGGTCCAGGTCGTTCGCGTCGAACTTGGTCTGCGAGCCGGCCACGGTCAGGTCGGTGAGCCGCCGGTACGGCGTGACGTGTGCCAGTTCGGGCCGGGACCGGGCCTGGGTCAGCAGGTCGGCGGGGATCGGCTGGTCGGCGCTGGTCAGCTCGAAGTCGGCCGGCACGGAGGAGGCCGACTCGCGGTCGGCGAGGGCCCGCACCGAGGCCCCGACGACGATGACGCCGGCGATCAGGGTGACGCCGAGCGCGACCACGACCGAGACGGCGGCGGCGCGCCGGGGTGCTCCCCCGACCCCGCCGACGGCGAGCCGGCCGACCGAGCCGAGCCGGCGCACCGGCGCGCCGAGGACGAACAGCACCGGCCGGACGATAACCGGGCCGAGGGCGATCAGCGCGAAGAACGCCAGCGCGCCGGAGGCGACGACGGCGAGCAGCATCGGCTCGGCGTTGTAGTTCTCCGCGTCGCGGCCGGGCAGGTTGTGGATCACGTAGCCGGCGAGCAGGCCCGCGCCGAGCGCCAGCAGCAGCCCGAGCACCCAGCGCAGCCCGCCGATGTCGCGGCGCCCGCCGGTCGTGCTCGAGGCCCGCAGGGCCTCCAGCGGCGCCACCCGGGACGCGGACGCGGCCGGCGCCAGCACGGCGAGCACGGTGATGACCGTGGCCAGCGCGATCACGCCGAGCCCGGGCAGCACCGGGAGGCCGGGCGAGTCGATCTTCGCGCCGAAGGCCCGCACGATCAGCGGCACCAGGTGCCCCACGCCGAGCGCGCCGAGCACGCCGACCGCCCCGGCGACGAAGCCGGTCAGCGCGCCCTCGGCGGCCAGCGCCCGGGTGATCGAGCCGCGGCCCGCGCCGACTGTCCGCAGCAGAGCCAGCTGGCGCATCCGCTGCGCGAAGACGATCCGGAAGGTGGACGTGGCGACCAGCCCGGCCGCCACCACGGCGATGGCGATGAACATGCCGACGACGGCGAACAGCTCGTTGATGTCGTCGACCGCCGCCTCGGCCTCGGCCTGCCGGATCTCCGTGCCGGTCCGCACGAGGGCGCGATCGCCGTCGGCGGGCTTCGGCGCGGCGGCGACGATGCTCTCGACGGCCGCCCGGACGGCGTCCGGCGCGGCGCCCGGCGCGAGCCGCAGGTCGATCTGGTTCAGGACGTCGCCGTGGAAGATCTCGGAGACGGTGCTCTGCGGCGCGTACGCGGTCGAGCCGAAGTCGTCCCGGGCGTCGACCAGGCCGACGACGGTGAGCTTGACCGGCTTGACCGGCTTGCCCTTGTCGTCGAAGTCGGTGTACATCGTGACCGCGGTGCCGACCGGCAGCCCCATCCGGTCCGCGGTACGCGGGCTCACCGCGATCTCCCGGGGCGCCGCCGGGTACCGGCCCTGCAGCACGTGGGCGACCGCGAGCGGGCCGCTGCCCGGGTCGGCGGTGAGGCCGAGGTACTCGCCGCCGACCGTGCCGCCCGTGTCGATCCGGCCGACCGCCTCGGCGACGCCGGGCACCGCCTTGACCTTGGCGAGCTCCCCGGTGGTGACCTCGCCCTGGCCGACGACCAGGTCGACGGCCTTCGGCGTGCCGCTGACGCTGTCCAGCAGGCTGCGCTCGGTGATCTGCTGGGCCAGCACGGCCGAATAGACCACGAACGACGCGACCAGGATGGCCAGGCCGGTGAGCAGCAGCCGGGCCGGCCGGCGCGCCACCCCGCTCAACTGGGTGCGCAGGACGCCGCCGCTCATCGGTTGGTACCCAGGTCCTGCAGGGCCTCGGCGACCGACGCGCGGTCCGGGTGCGCCAGTTCGCCGGCCACCCGGCCGTCCGCGAGCAGGACCACCCGGTCCGCGTACGCCGCGGCGGCCGGGTCGTGGGTCACCATCACCACGGTCTGGCCCAGCTCGCGGACCGAGTTGCGCAGGAACAGCAGCACCTCGGCGCCGGAGCGGGAGTCCAGGTTGCCGGTCGGCTCGTCGGCGAAGACCACCTCGGGCCGCGAGACCAGCGCCCGGGCCAGCGCGACCCGCTGCTGCTGGCCGCCGGAGAGCTCGCTGGGCCGGTGATCGAGCCGGGCGGTGATCCCGAGCACGTCGGCGAGGTGCGCGAACAGGCCCCGCTCGGCGCGCCGGCCGGCCAGGTCGAGCGGCAGCGTGATGTTCTGCGCCGCGGTCAGCTGGGGCAGCAGGTTGAACGACTGGAAGACGAAGCCGATCCGTTCCCGGCGCACCTTGGTCAGCACCTTGTCGCTCTGCACGGTCAGGTCGGTGCCGCCGAGCAGCGCCTTGCCGGAGGTGGCCGTGTCCAGCCCGGCCAGGCAGTGCATCAAGGTGGACTTGCCGGAGCCGGACGGTCCCATGATCGCGGTGAAGGCGGCCCGCGCGAAGCCGACCGTGACGCCGTCCAGGGCGCGCACGGCGGTGTCGCCGCTGCCGTACACCTTCACCAGGTCGACGGCGGCGACCGCGGCCAGGCCGGCGTCGCTCGGCGCCGCGGCGCGGGTCGGGGTCTGCGTACTCATCGTGGTTTGTCCTCTGCAGTCGGGAGGTCGGGTCGAGACTGGGAGAATCCTGATGGCCGCCGGACGCCCCGCACATCCGTCGCGAGCGGGGCCCGGCGCCCGGCGTGGATCTGCCTTTCGGCCGATGGGGGCCGGTCCACCTGCGGTTACGCTGGGTCACGATGACGACGACGTTCCCGCCCCGCAACCGCAAGGTGCTGCTGCGACTGGGTCAGCTGGCTGCCCTGGCGCTGATGGCGCTCCTGGGCATCATCGACCTGGCCAGTGGCATGCGCGGCGTGCTCCTGCCGCTGCAGATCCTGTCGGCGGTGGCGAGCGCCGCGATCTGGCTGCCGCTGCACAAGCAGAACTCCACCCGTCTGCCGAAAGTCGCGCTGCTCTTCGCCGGCGGCTCGCTGCTGCTGACCTTCGCGGTCGCGCTCACCCACGACGCGTTGAACACGACCGGCACCTGGGGATACGCCGAGACGGTCGGCACGCTCGGCATCTTGTTCGTGGTGAGCCGCCGGGCCAACGCGCCCTGGGCGTTCATCGCGGTGGTCGCGAACACGGCCGCGGTCGGCCTGCTGGTGCTGCGCGGGGGTCTCAACGAGGTCTTCGTCATCATCGGCCTGATCCTGGGCCTGGCCGCGACGGCCGTGATCGGCGCCGGCGTCTACCTGCGTACCGTCGCCACCACCCGGGAACGGGCCCTGGATCTGGTCCGGGCCGAGCAGCGCGCCGAGTTCGCCCGGGATCTGCACGACTTCATCGCGCACCACGTGACCGGCATCGTCGTGCAGGCGCAGGGCGCCCGGTTCATCGCCGAGCAGGATCCGAAGCGGGTGCTGATCGCGCTCGAGCGGATCGAACAGGCGGGCGCCGAGACGATGGCGTCGATGCGGCGGATGGTCGGCGTGCTGCGCGACCCGCAGGCCCAGCCGGACGCGCCGCTGGCCCCGCTGGCCGGGGTGGAGCAGTTGGGGCCGCTGATCGACCAGTTCACCGAGGCGGGCGGGACGCTGGCCCGGCTGCACGTCGACGGGGACGTGACCGGGCTGCCGGTGGAGGTGTCCACTTCGGCGTACCGGGTGGTGATGGAGGCGCTGACCAACATCCGGCAGCACGCGGTGAGCGCCCGGGTCGCGGATGTCTGGATCCGGCGTACGCCGGACTGGCTCCTGGTCCGGGTGGCCAACGACGGCGCGCCACCGAAGACCACGCTCCCGCGCGAGCGTCCGGGGTACGGTCTCGTGGGCCTGACCGAACGGGTCCGCGCGGTCGGCGGGCGGATCAGCGCCGGGCCGGGCATCGACGGCGGTTGGGTGGTCGACGCGGCCCTGCCCGTGACTCAGGAGGTATCCCGGTGATCCGCGTTCTGATAGCCGACGACCAGGCGATGGTCCGGACCGGATTCGGCATGATCATCGGTGCGCAGCCGGACATGGAGGTGGTGGGCGAGGCCGCCGACGGCGTCGAGGCGGTCGCGTTGGCCCGCCGGCTGAAGCCGGACGTCGCCCTGTTCGACATCCGGATGCCCAAGATGGACGGCCTCGAGGCGCTGCGGCTGCTGGCCGGGCCGGGCGTCGCGGAGCCGGTCAAGGTGGTCGTCGTGACGACCTTCGACCTGGACGAGTACGTGCACCAGGCGCTGCGCAACGGCGCGGCCGGCTTCCTGCTCAAGGACTCCGGCCCGGCGCTGTTGATCGAGGCGGTCCGCGCGGCGGTCTCGGGCGACGCGCTGATCAGCCCGTCGATCACGGTACGGCTGCTGGAGCACCTCAGCCCGCCGGCCCCGAGCACCGACGACGGCGGCCTCTCCCCGCGCGAGATCGACGTGGTGAAGCTGGCCGCCCGGGGCCTGACCAACGCCGAGATCGCGACCCAGCTGTTCATCTCGGTCGGCACGGTGAAGACCCATCTCGGCAGCGTCCAGACCAAGCTGGGCGCGCGCAACCGGGTGGAGATCGCCGCCTGGGCCTGGGAGCGCCGCCTGGTCGGGTGACAGTCATATTCCTGTCACTCACCGCTTAGTGATTGACGACTTTCAGTAACGTCATCATCATGTCCGGTCGAGCGAAGACCCGACGGTTCCTGCTGGCTGCCGCCGCCCTGCTGATTGCCGCCAACTGCCTCGCCGTACCGGCCGCGGCGCACGGCGCTCCGATCCGGCTGTCGATCCGCCCGGCCCTGCGAGCGGCGGAGGTCGCCGGCTCGCTCGACTATCTGAGCAGGACGTACGGGGTCGGCGCGGGCGAGGCGATGCGCCGCCTCGAGCTGCAACGCACCGCGGCCGGCCTGCAGGAGGTGCTGGCCCGGGACTTCCCGGACACGTACGCGGGCTCCTGGATCGACCAGCGGCACGGCGGCGTGTTGATGATCGCCAGCACCCGCCCGGCGGTGCTCGACGCGCCGCTGAGCGCGATAGCCGACCGGGCGCACATCCAGGTGGTCCCCGCGCGGCGTTCCCGCCGGGAGCTGGAGTCGATCGCCGCCGGGATCACCGCCCGGCTGCACCTGCCGGTCGCGCAGGCGCCGGTCATCGACGACGAGCACAACCAGGTGGTCCTCTACAACGACGCCGCGCTGCGGGACGACCTGAGCGCGGGGCCGGCCGGCCTCGCCGTGGTCCGGCCCGACGACGGCCGGCTGACCAAGTCGTGCACCCTGCAGAACTGCCCGCCGCCGATGCGCGGCGGGCTGAAGCTGTACATCTTCAGCTCGCTGGCCAGCCGGCCGAACTGGATCTGGTACTGCACCAACGGTTTCAACGTGCACGGCACGGACGGCCGGCAGTACACGGTCACCGCCGGGCACTGCTTCGAGGGCGAGGGCAACTACGCCGACGACGACAGCCACTGGGTCGGCTACTACCAGAGCTCGACGCTCGCCGGCTTCTTCGACGACTACCCGGCCGACGGCATGATCGCGCCGTACCTGGTGACCGGCGGCGTGAACTACTCCCGCTACTGGCTCGACAACCAGCCGACCAACCGGGTCTGGGACAGCAGGCGCGGCGCCCCGGTGCCGGTCACCGGCTCCGAGAGCTATGCCCAGATCGGCACGGGCTGGGTGCTCTGCAGCACCGGCGCCGGCTCGCTCGACACCCGGTGCGGCGCCGTGACCGGCAAGGACGGCGGCGTCGTCACCGACATCTGCACCAAGGGCGGCGACAGCGGCGGGCCGCTGTTCAGCGAGATCGACAACCGGGCGTACGGGGTGCTGAGCTGGGGCGACAACGCCGACGACAGCTGCCCGCCCGGAGTGCGCTCGGGCTTCTCGCCGCTGTCGGTGCTGTTCGCGACCGTCGAGGCCAAGTCCGGGATCGGCTTCGCCGTGAACACCGACTAATCCTCAACTCGCCGGCTCGGGCGCCGACTGGACTGCCATGGATCGCTCGCTGCCCCCGGCCGCCCTGGCCGGGGCCCTGGCCGGGCCGGTCCTCGCGGTGCCGGCGCTGGCCGGTCACCGCTGGGCGGTGACCGCCGGCTGGGTGGTCGCCGCGCTGTGCGCCGCGGTCGCCACGCTGGCCTGCGACCGGGTCACCCGCCGGGTGAGCGTGCCGGCGCCCCGCCGCCGGGTGTGGCGGCGGCTCCGGTTGTCCATGCTGCTGGTGCTGGCGGTGGCGCTGGCCCGGCTGGCCGAGTGGGCGGTGTCCGGGCCGGGCCCGGCCGACCGGATCGGCGTCCTGGACGCGGTCGCGCACGCCACCCTGGTCGTGCTGTTCGTGGCGCCGCTCTACCGGCTGCCCAGCAACGCGCACACCCGGCTCGCGCTGTCGGTGGAGTCGGGCGCGCTGGCCCTGGTCGCCGGCGTGTACGTGTGGTTCTTCGTGGTCCGCGAGCTGGCGCAGGGCGAGCGGATCACCGCCCCGCTGGTGGTGGCCGCCACCGCGGTCATCGTGTCGGCGATGACCGGCGTGCTGCTCGGCGCACGGATCGTGCTGACCGGGTTCACTTCGCCGTACCGGCGGCTGTTGTTGCTGCTCAGCGCCGCGGTGGCGGCCGGCGGGCTGGCGAGCGGGCCGCTGCTCACGCTCACCGCGTACGACCTGGACGCCGGGCCGGTGATCATCTCGCTCGCCTGCTGCGCGCTCGTCTTCGGCGCCCGGCCCGGCGCCGAGCAGCCCGAACTGCCGCCGGAGGCCGTCGACCGCTGGCACCACCGGCTGCGGCTGCTGCCGTTCCTGGCCGTCGGCCTCACCGACGGGCTGCTCATGTTCGCCCTGGTCGTCGGCTCGCTCACCGACCGGGTGGTGGTCGGCGTGAGCGCCGTGGCGCTGACCGCGACGGCGGTGGTCCGGCAGGTGCACTCGGAACGCGCGACCCGGCAGCTGACCGAACGGCTCAGCCACCAGGCCACCCACGACGCTCTGACCGGGCTGGCCAACCGGGCGTTGTTCCACGAGCGGCTCGCCGCGGCGGTGGCCGGCGGGCACCGGCTCAGCGTCGTGCTGGCCGACCTGGACGACTTCAAGATCGTCAACGACACCCTGGGCCATGGCGCGGGCGACGAACTGCTCGTCGCGGTCGCCGGGCGGCTGCGCGCGGCCGTCGGCTCCCGCGCCACGGTGGCCCGGCTGGGCGGCGACGAGTTCGCCATCCTGCTGAGCGACCAGGACGCCCCGGCCGCCGAGGGGGTGCTGACGGAGATCATCGCGGGCCTGCGGGCCCCGGTGCGGATCGAGGACCGGGATCATCGCGTACGGGCGAGCTTCGGCGTCGTCGCGGGCGGCCCGGGCGACGAGGCGGGCGACCTGTTGCGCCGCGCCGACATCGCCATGTACGAGGCCAAGGCCCGCGGCGAGGGCGGCTGGCAGCACTACCGCCCGGGGATGCGCTACGCCGGCGCCACCCATTGATGGGCGCGAATCGGAAATCTTTTTAAACCCTCTTTACTGTTAACACTCTTTAACTTATGTTGGGCGCAACTCGGCAGGCCGGGAAGCCCCCCTTCGCCTGGCCTGCCGTCCCCATGAAGAGGAGCCTTCATGAGACGGAAAATCGCCCTGCCCCTGCTGACCATCGCCGCGGTCGTGACGTCGCTGTTCGTCGCCGTCGCCCCGGCCTCCGCGCACGGCTACATCTCGTCGCCCCCCAGCCGCCAGGCCAACTGCGCCAGCGGCGCGGTGGCCAACTGCGGCGACATCATCTATGAACCGCAGAGCGTCGAGGCCCCGAAGGGCTCGAAGCTGTGCAACGGCGGCGGCAGCCGCTTCGCGGTGCTGAACGACACGAGCAAGAACTGGCCGGCCGCCACGGTCGGCTCCACGGTGACCTTCAACTGGGTGCTCACCGCCCGGCACTCGACCGCCACCTGGGAGTACTTCATCGGCAACACGCTGCTGGCGTCGTTCAACGACGGCGGCGCGCAGCCCGGCGCCACCAAGTCGCACACGGTCAGCATGGGCGGCTTCACCGGCCGGCAGACCTTGCTGGCCCGGTGGAACATCGCCGACACGGTGAACGCGTTCTACTCCTGCGTGGACTTGAACATCGGCGGCGGCGGGACCACCCCGCCGACGACACCGCCCACCACGTCACCCACCACTCCGCCGACCACTTCGCCCACCACTCCGCCGGCCGGCGGGACGTGGGCCGCCGGCACCTACTACGCGGTCGGCGCCGTCGTGACCTACGGCGGCCTGTCCTACAAGTGCCGCCAGGCGCACACCGCGCTCACCGGCTGGGAGCCGCCGAACGTCCCGGCCCTGTGGGCCCGGATCTGACCGGCGCGGCGACAGGCGGGTCCACGGCCACCGGCGTGGACCCGCCAGCCCGCTTCCGCGTTCGCCTGGCCCTGCTGCTGGTCGCGATCGTCGCGCTGACCGGCTGCGGCGCCACCACCGACCCGCCCGCGCCGGCGCCCGGATCGGCGGCCGCGACCGGTTTCAACGATGTCGACGTGATGTTCCTGCAGATGAGCATCGAGTACGTCCGGCAGGGCGACCAGGTCGCCGCGCTCGCCGAGTCCCGGGGCGGCACGGCCGAAGTGCGCCAGCTCGCCACCGACCTGCGTACCCAGTGGCGCACCGAGTCGCAGACCATGCAGCGCTGGCTGCTCGGCTGGCAACGCCCGCTCGCCACCGACCCCAGCGAGGGCGCGCACGCCGGCCACGGCGACCTGCACTCGCTGCGTCCGTCCGACGTCGCCGAACTGCGGGCCACCGGCTCCGCCGACTTCGACCGGGTGGTGCTCACCCTGCTCGTCGGCCACCTGCACAACTGCGTCGAGGTCTCCCGGATGGAGTCGGCCGGCGGCGGCTACCCACCCGCGCGGTCGCTCGCCGACACCATGACCGCCGCCCGGCAGGCCGAGATCCAGCGGATGCTGCGGCTGCTGGCTTGAAGCTTCAAACGGTCGTAAAATGGGCCGCGTGCCCACCGCCGATCCGCCCCGCTGGCTGAGCCCCGGCGAGCTCGAGGCGTGGCTGCCGCTGGGCGGCCTGCTGCTCAAGCTCCCGGCGGCGCTCGACACCCAGATGCAGCGCGACTCGGGCCTGAGCCACTTCGAATACCTCGTGCTGGCCAACCTGTCCGAGGCGCCGGGCCGCAGCCGCCGGATGAGCGCGCTCGCCGCCCTCGCGAACGGCTCGCTGTCGCGGCTCTCGCACGTGGTCAAGCGCCTCGAGGGCCGCGGCTGGGTCACCCGGGTGGCCTGCCCCGAGGACGGGCGCTTCACCAACGCGGTGCTCACCGACGCGGGCTGGGCCAAGGTGGTGGCCAGCGCGCCGGGCCACGTCGAGGCCGTCCGCACGCTGATCCTGGACGCCCTCAGCGCCGAGGAGCTCGAGTTGCTGGGCGGCATGGCTCGGCGCGTCCTGGCCCGCCTCGACGAGAGCACGGCGTTCCCGCGCTGAATTGGGGTCGCGCCGGCCGCGGCGCCGCCGCTACCGTCGCCGCGTGCCCGAAATCATCGCGCCGGCCGCGGCGCTGCACCGGCAATGGCTCGAGCTACGCGACGACTTCGGCCGTGGCGTGCACCTGGACGGCGCCGGCCTGCGCAAGGAGGACGACGTCGACTCGGCCGCCGGCTTCGCCGCCTGGGTCGAACGGCTGGGGCGCGAGAGCGACCCGGCCGAGCCGGTCGTGCCGGGCTGGGTGCACTGCACGTACTGGTGGATCGTCGAGGGCGAGGCGGTGCTCGGGTCGATCGCGCTGCGGCACGAGCTGAACGACTTCCTGCTCGACGCGGGCGGGCACATCGGCTACAGCGTCCGGCCGGCCGCGCGGCGCCGCGGGCTGGCCACGTACGCCCTGGGTGAGGTTTTGAAAGCGGCCCGCGCCCGGGGCATCGACCGGGTGCTGATCACTTGCGACGTCGGCAACGTGCCGTCCCGGCGGACGATCGAGCACTTCGGCGGGGTCCAGGAGGACATCCGCGAAACAGTGCTGGGCACTGTCCGCCGCTTCTGGATCGACCAGTAGGCGCTCAGGTGGTGACATCCGGCGTGTTCTCCGCGAAGCGGCCGGCCGGCTCCTGACCGGACAGCGCTTGGATCGCGGCCATCACCTCGTCGGTGGCCGCGCGCCGGAGCGCTCCGGCGGCATGTGCGCCGGCCGGGGGCGCGAAGTGCAGCGGCGCGCCGAAGCGAACGGTCACCCGGCGAATCCGGGGCAGCCGCGCGCCGACGGGCTGGATGCGTTCCGTGCCGCACAAGGCGACCGGGACGACGGGCGCGCCGGACCGGAACGCGAGCCAGGCGACACCGGTGCGGCCACGGTAGAGCCGCCCGTCGCGGGACCGGGAGCCCTCGGGATAGATGCCGAAGGCACGGCCTGCCGCGAGCACCTCGGCCGCCGCGGCCAAGGCCGCCTGGGCCGCGCGATGGCCGCCGCGCTCGACGGGCACGGCCTCGAGCGCGGTGAAGAAACCCCGCTGGAGCCGGCCGGTCGGCCCACCTCCGCGGAAGTATTCGGCCTTGGCCAGGAAGGAGACCGACCGCCCCGCCACCAGCGGGATGACGATGCTGTCGAAGAAGGACAGATGGTTGGCGGCCAGGATGACCGGCCCATGCCGGGGAACGTTGTCGCGGCCCTCGACGACCGGGCGGTAGAGGACCCGCACGAGCGGCGCGAGCACCAGCCGCAGGCCCGCCCGGAGCACGGCGTCCCGACGCCCGGTCACGGGCGTGGCTCCGGAAGGTAGGCGGCCAGCGCGGCGCGCAGCAACGGCTCGACGTCATCGCCGCCGACCGCCACCCGCAGGCTGCCCCACGCCCGCAACTGCGCGATGCCATGCAGGTTGGCCCAGAAGGCGGCGGCGAGCGCCTCGGCGGCGGGCGGATCGGCCGAGCGGGCCTGGGCCATCAGGTCGATCAGCATCCGGAACAGCCCCAGGCTGCGCTCGCGCAGACCGATCCGGTTTCCCTCGAGCAACTCGTGCCGGAACATCAGCTCGAACATCCCCCGGTTCGCCGCCGCGAAGTCGACGTAGGCCCTGGCCAGGGCGGCGATCTGGGCGGACGGCCCGGCACCGCCCGGCAGCGCCGCCGTGACCCGCTTTTCCAGCAGCACGAAGCCCCGGTCGGCGATGCCGGCGAGCAGGTCGAGATGGGTCGGGAAGTAGCGGCGTGGGGCACCGTGCGAGACGCCCGCGCCCCGGGCGATCTCGCGCAGCGACACCGCCGCGAGGCCGCGCGTGGTGACCAAGTCGACGCCGACCGCGATCAGCCGCGAGCGCAGCCCGTCATCATCCATAGACACTGTCTACCGACTCGCGTAGACAGTGTCTACCCTGGCCCGGAATGAGACTTGCTAAAGATGTCTTTCTAAAGCTATCTTTAGGATATGGCACTGCCCGAGGTTAAGCTGACCGACCCGCGATCGCTGCGGGGCTATGCGCATCCGTTGCGGATGGCGCTGATGGGGCTGCTCCGCCAGGAGGGCCCGATGACGGCCACCCAGGCCGCCGAGCGGCTGCACGAGAGCGTGCCGAGCTGCTCGTTCCACCTGCGCCAGCTGGCCAAGTACGGCCTCGCCGAACGGGCCGACGCAGCCGACGCCCGGGAGCGGCCGTGGCGGGCCACCGCCCTGACGACCTCCTGGGCGGAGGTCTCGGACGACCCGGCCACCCAGGCCGCCACCGACCAGCTCAACGCCGTGATCCTGGACAACTACCGGCAGCGGGCCCAGGCGTTCCTGGCCGGCCGCGCGAGCGAGCCGCCGCAGTGGCGCGAGGTCACCGGCTTCGGCGACTCGCTGGTCTACGTCACCGCGCCGGAGCTGGCGGAGCTGGTCCGGCGGATGGACGCACTGGTGGCCGAGTTCGACGAGCGGCTCACCGATCCGTCGACCCGGCCCGAGGGCGCCCGCGGCATCGCCCTCATCCACATGACACTGCCCACCGGCCCGGCGCCCGAGCGCCCCGACCCGGGCGACCCGGGCCGATGATCGACATTCGGCCGGCTCCGGCGGCGGTTCGGCGGTGGGTGCCGCGGCTGCTGCGCGGGACGGCGTTCCGGCGGTACTGGTCGGCGCAGACCGTGTCGCTGTTCGGCGACGAGATCTCCACGCTGGCCCTGCCGTTGTTCGCCGTGCTGGGCCTGCACGCCGGCCCCGCCGAGATGGGCTACCTGATCGCCGCCGGGCTCAGCCCGAACCTGCTGTTCCCGGTGCTCGCCGGCGCCTGGATCGACCGGTTTCCGCACAAGCGCCGGATAATGATCATCGCTGACATCGGGCGGGCCCTGCTGCTGACCGCGGTGCCGGTGGCGTTCCTGCTCGGCGCGCTCACCCTCGAGCACCTCTATGTCGTGGCGTTCCTGTCCGGCACGCTGGCCGTGCTCTTCGAGGTCTCGAACAGCACCCTGTTCGTGTCGCTGGTGGCCAAGCAGGACTACCTGGAGGCCAACACCCTGCTCAACGGCAGCCGGGCAGCCTCGTTCGTGGCCGGGCCCAGCGCCGCCGGCCTGCTGGTGCAGACGGTCACCGCCCCGGTTGCCCTGCTCGCCGACGCCGCCTCGTATCTGGCCTCCGCGGCGCTCCTGCTCCGGATCCGGCCCGCCGAGCCGCCACCGGCCCAGACCCGGGGCCTGGGCATCGGCCAGGGACTGCGGTTCATCGCCGGTTCGCCGGTCCTGCGGGCGACCCTGCTCGGCTCCACCACGCTGAACCTCTTCAACTACATGTTCGCCGCGCTGTTCGTGCTCTATGTCAGCACCCGGCTCGGCGTGTCCGCCGGGCTGCTGGGCGCCGTGATCGGCGCGGGCGCCTTCGGTGCGCTGCTGGGCGCGGCGGTCACCGGCCGGATCGCCCGGCGGCTCGGTATCGGCCGTACGCTCGTGCTCAGCTTTCTGCTCTTCCCCGCTCCGCTGCTGCTCGTGCCGCTCGCCGGCGGACCGCAGCCGGCGCTGCTCGGGATGCTCTTCGCGGCCGAGTTCTGCTCCGGTCTCGGCGTGATGATGCTCGACATCACGGCCGGCTCGGTGCAGACCGCGGCCACCCCGGACGCGCTACGGGCCCGGGTGTCGGGGGCGCAACGCACCATCAACTACGGCATCCGGCCGATCGGCGCGCTGCTGGGCGGGGCGCTGGGCGCGAGCCTCGGCTTGCGGCCGGCGTTGTGGATCGCCACGATCGGCGCCATCGCCGGCGTGCTGTGGGTGCTGCCCGCCCCGGTCCGCGGGCTGCGCGACCTGCCGGAGCAGGCCGAGCCGCGCTGACCCGCCGCCGTCATGCCTGGGAGCGGCCGAGGAAGCCGGCCGTGCGGGGCCAGCGGGACCCGCCGCCGCTATGCGCCCTGGGAGCGGCCGAGGAAGCCGGCCGTGCGGGGGCCGCCGCTATGCCTGGGAGCGGCGCTGCAGGAACTCGTAGACGTCCTGGGCGTCGACGCCGGGGAACGTGCCCGGTGGCAGCGCCGCCAGCAGATGCGAGTGCACTCGCGCGCTCGGCCAGGCGTGCCCCGACCAGCGGTCCACCAGGTCGGCCGGCGGGCGGCGGCAGCACGTCGGGTCGGGGCAGCGGGAGACGGTACGGCGGGTTGTGTCGCCGCCGCGGAACCAGCGGGCGTGCTCGTACGGCGTGCCCACGGTCACCGAGAACTCGCCCGAGCGGGTCGACTCCACGTGCACCGTGCACCAGTACGTGCCCGAGCTGGTGTCGGTGAACTGGTAGAACGACGAATACGGGTCGTCGGCGGCGAAGACCGTCCGGGACGCCCATTTGCGGCACACGTGCTGGCCCTCGATCGCCCCCGTCACGTCGGTCGGGAAGCGGACGTCGTCGTTCTCGTAGGCCTTGTAGACCGTTCCGCTCTCGTGCACCCGGGCGAAGTGCACCGGGATGCCGAAGTGGTGGGTGGCCAGATTGGTGAAGCGGTGCGCGGCCGTCTCGTAGGAGACGCCGAACGCGTCGCGGAAGTCGTCGATCGCCAGGGCCCGGTCGGCCTTGGCCTCGCGCAGGAAGTCGGTGGCGAACTTCTCCGGCATCAGCAGCGCCGCCGCGAAATAGTTCACCTCCACCCGCTGGCGCAGGAAGTCGGCGTAGTCGGCCGGGTCGCTGTGGCCGAGCACGAAGTGACCGAGCGTCTGCAGCACCACCGCGCGCGGGTCGTGGCCCTTGCCGCTGGCCACCTGCGGGAGGTAGATGCGGCGGTTGCGCAGGTCGGTCACCGAGCGCGCGGAGCCGGGCAGGTCGCTCACGTAGTGCAGCGAGAAGCCGAGCTGCGCCGCGATGTCCAGGATGCCGCGCTGGGACAGCGGGCCGGTGGTGTGCCGCACCGACTGCAGCACCTGCGCCGCGGCCTGCTCGATGTATTCGAAGTAGTTGTCCCGCTCGCGCATCTCGATCCGCAGCTGCTGGTTGGCCCGGCGGGCCACCTCGGGGGTGGCGCTCTGCTCGGTGAGCAGCCGGGTCAGCTCGCGGTGCAGGCCGATCAGCGACTCGAGGGCGTCCGCGGGCAGCCGCCGCCCGCCGCGCACCAGCGGCAGGCCCAATGCCCCGTACGCCGGCTCCTTCTGGGCCTTGGCCAGCTCGATCTCCAGGCCCGCGCGCCGGCTCGGCGCCTCGGGCTTCAAAAGATCCTGCATCGGTACGCCCAGCGCGCCGGCGATGGCCTGCAGCACGCTGAGCTTCGGCTCGCGCTTGCCGTTCTCGATCAGCGACAGCTGCGACGGCGCCCGGCCGACCGCGGCGCTGAGCTGGTCGAGCGTCATGTTCTTCGCCCGGCGCAGATGGCGCAGGCGCTGGCCCAGCGTCACCAGGTCGACCTGCGCGGCCTCAATCGACGGAGCGGGAGAAAGCGAAGCGGTCACGCGTTTGACGCTAGCAGAAGATCGGCGTTTCTTCTCCTCACATTTGCCTTCATCAAGGGTTGCGGGCTCGGCAACAGTGAAGTTCTTCCACCGATGAGCATCGAAGGGTAGGGGAAGATGACTGATCAGCTGACCGACGTCAGGGCCAGTACCGGCGGGCGCAATACCGCCGTGGAACTTACTCGGGCTTGGGCCGGCGATCCTCGTTGGCTGGGCGTGTCCCGCAGCTACACCGCGCAGGACGTCGTCAAGTTGCGCGGCACCGTCCAGGAGCGACACACCCTGGCCGAGCGCGGCGCGCAGCGGCTCTGGGAGCTGCTGCACGACGAGGAGTACATCAACGCGCTCGGCGCGCTGACCGGCGGGCAGGCCGTGCAGATGGTCCGCGCCGGGCTGAAGGCCATCTACCTGTCCGGCTGGCAGGTCGCCGCCGACGCGAACCTGTCCGGGCACACCTACCCGGACCAGAGCCTCTACCCGGCCAACTCGGTGCCGGCGGTGGTCCGCCGGATCAACAACGCGCTGCTGCGCGCCGACCAGATCGACACCGCCGCCGGCCGGCACGAGCGCGACTGGCTGGCCCCGATCGTCGCCGACGCGGAGGCCGGCTTCGGCGGGCCGCTGAACGCGTTCGAGCTGATGAAGGCCATGATCGCGGCGGGCGCGGCGGGCGTGCACTGGGAGGACCAGCTGGCCTCCGAGAAGAAGTGCGGCCACCTCGGCGGCAAGGTGCTGATCCCCACGGCACAGCACATCCGTACGCTCAACGCGGCCCGGCTGGCCGCGGACGTGGCCGGCGTGCCGAGCCTGATCATCGCCCGCACCGACGCCCTGGCGGCCGACCTGCTGACGACCGATGTGGACGAGCGCGACCAGCCGTTCCTGACCGGCGAGCGGACCGCGGAGGGCTTCTTCCGGGTGCGCAGCGGGCCGGACGCGGCGATCGCCCGGGGCGTCGCGTACGCCGAATACGCCGACCTGATCTGGGTCGAGACCGGCAAGCCGGACCTGGAGTTCGCCCGGTCGTTCGCCGAGGCCGTGCACAAGGTGCACCCGGACAAGATGCTGGCGTACAACTGCTCGCCGTCGTTCAACTGGAAGCGCAACCTCGACGACGCCACGATCGCCCGGTTCCAGAAGGAGCTCGGGGCGATGGGGTACAAGTTCCAGTTCGTCACGCTCGCCGGTTTCCACGCCCTCAACCACTCGATGTTCGAGCTGGCCAAGGGCTACTCGACCGACGGCATGAGCGCGTACGTCAAGCTCCAGGAGGCCGAGTTCGCGGCCGAGGCCGACGGCTACACGGCGACCAAGCACCAGGCCGAGGTCGGCACGGGCTACTTCGACGCGGTCTCGACGGCGCTGAACCCGGACAGCTCGACCACCGCGCTGTCCGGCTCGACCGAGGCGGAGCAGTTCTGATGGAGACCGTCACCGTCACCCCGTCGCCGTACGAGGGCATCCTGACCCCGGAAGCCATCGACTTCGTCGTCGCGCTGGACCGCGAGTTCGGGCCTCGCCGGGTGCAACTGCTGGACCGCCGCCGGCGCCGGCGCGCTACCCGTACGGAAGAGCTCGATTTCCTGACCTCCACCCGGTCGATCCGCGACGACGAGTCGTGGCAGGTCGCTCCCCCGGCCCCGGACCTGCGGGACCGGCGGGTGGAGATCACCGGGCCGCCGGACCGCAAGATGACCGTCAACGCGCTCAACTCGGGCGCCAAGGTGTGGATGGCCGACTTCGAGGACGCCACCGCGCCGACCTGGGCGAACGTCGTCGAGGGCCAGCTCAACCTGCGCAACGCGCTGGACGGCACGATCGACTTCACGTCCGCGGAGGGCAAGGAGTACCGGGTCGGCGCCGAACTGCCGACGATCATGGTCCGGCCGCGCGGCTGGCACCTGCCGGAATGCCACGTCCGGATCGGCGGGCGGGCGGTCTCGGCGGCACTGTTCGACTTCGGCATGTACCTGTTCCACTGCGGCCGCAAGCAGCTCGAGCGCGGCAGCGGCCCGTACTTCTACCTGCCGAAGCTGGAGTCGCACCTCGAGGCCCGGCTCTGGAACGACGTGTTCATCTTCGCCCAGGAGCGGCTCGGTATCCCGCGCGGCACGATCCGGGCCACGGTCCTGATCGAGACGATCCCGGCCGCGTTCGAGATGGACGAGATCCTCTACGAGCTGCGCGAGCACTCCGCGGGCCTGAACGCGGGCCGCTGGGACTACCTGTTCAGCATGATCAAGAACCGGCCCGACGTGGTGCTGCCCGACCGCTCGCAGGTGACCATGACGGCGCCGTTCATGCGCGCGTACACGGAACTGCTGGTCCGGACCTGTCACCGGCGCGGCGCCCACGCGATCGGCGGGATGGCCGCCGTCGTGCCGAGCCGGGACCCGGTCGCCGCGAAGCGGGCGCTGAACCAGGTGCGGCAGGACAAGCGGCGCGAGGTCGGCGACGGCTTCGACGGCTCCTGGGTGGCCCACCCGGGCCTGGTGGAGACCTGTCGCGAGGTGTTCGACCACTGGCTCGGCCACGAGCCGAACCAGATAGTGCGCCGCCGCGACGACGTCACGGTGACCGCGGAGGAGCTGCTGGACGTCCGGTTCGGCTCGATCGCGGTGACCGAGGTGGCGCTGCGGACTTCGGTCAGCGTGGCGCTGCGCTACGTCGCGGCCTGGCTGTCCGGGCGCGGCGCGGTGGCGCTGGGCGGCCTGATGGAGGACGCGGCGACCGCCGAGATCTGCCGTGCCCAGCTGTGGCAGTGGATCTCGCAGGGCACCCCGACCGACTACGGCGTGCCGGTGACGGCCGGCCTGGTCATGCGGATGCTGCGCGAGGAGCTGGACGTGCTGAGCGAGACCGGGGCGCTGGACGAGGACGCGGCCCGCCGGTTCGGCCAGGCCCGGACGCTGCTCACGGTGCTGCTGAGCGAGCGGACCTGCCCGGAGTTCCTGACCCTGCCCGCGTACCTGCGGCACATGGCCGGCGGGGCGCCGGCGCAGGAGTCGCCGGTGGCCACGGCGGCCTGATCACGCGAGGCGGTCCCGGGGCGGTGCGCCCCGGGATCGCTTCTGCGTCCGGGTTGGGTGGTGAGATGCTGGGGTGCACGCCGCATCAGCGGAAGCCGCGCTGGGAGGACACCCGAGATGTTGCCGCTCAATGCCCGGAATCTGGCGGATCTCCCCGCGGACCTGCCGGTCCCGGCCTACGACCGCGGCGCGCTGCGGACCGGGATCGTGCACTTCGGGGTCGGCGGCTTCCACCGGGCCCACCAGGCCATGTATCTGGACCGGCTGATGAGCGACGGCAAGGCTCTGGACTGGGCTATCTGCGGCGTCGGGGTGATGCCCGCCGACCGGCGCATGCAGCAGGTGATGGCCGCCCAGGACGGGTTGTACACGCTGGTGGTGAAGGCGAGCGACGGCAGTCTCGAGCCGCGGGTGATCGGCTCGATCACCGAATATCTGTACGCGCCCGACGACCCCGACGCCGTGATCGAGAAGATGGCCGCCCCCGAGGTGCGGATCGTCTCGCTGACGGTCACCGAGGGCGGCTACAACATCAACGCGGTCACCGGCGAGTTCGTCGCCGACAACCCCGACGTGCGGCACGACCTGGCGCCGGAGGCCGCGCCCCGGACCACTTTCGGGCTGATCACCGCGGCGCTGCAGCGGCGGCGGGAGCGCGGGCTGGCCCCGTTCACCGTGATGTCCTGCGACAACATCCAGGGCAACGGGCACGCCGCCCGGCGCAGCTTCGTCGCGTTCGCCACCCTCAAGGATCCCGAGCTCGGCGCGTGGGTCGAGCAGACGGTCGCCTTCCCGAACAGCATGGTCGACCGGATCACCCCGGTGACCACCGACGACGACCGGGCCGAGGTACGCAAGCGGTTCGGCGTGGACGACGCCTGGCCGGTGGTCTGCGAGCCGTTCACCCAGTGGACGCTCGAGGACGAGTTCCCGCTCGGCCGGCCGCCGTTCGAGGAGGCGGGCGTGCAGGTCGTGGCCGACGTGGAGCCGTACGAGCTGATGAAGCTGCGGCTGCTGAACGCGTCGCACCAGGCGCTCTGCTACTTCGGTTACCTGGCCGGCTACCGGCTCGTGCACGACGTCGCGCAGGACCCGCTGTTCGCCGGTTTCCTGCTGGCCTATATGGACCGCGAGGCCACCCCGACCCTCGAGCCGGTGCCGGGCATCGACCTGGACGAGTACAAGCATCAGCTGATCGACCGCTTCTCCAACGCGCAGGTGCGCGACACGGTGGCCCGGCTCTGCGCCGAGAGCTCGGACCGGATCCCCAAGTGGCTGCTGCCGGTGATCCGGTACAACCTCGAGACGGGCGGCGAGATCCTGCGGTCGACGGCGGTGGTGGCGTCCTGGGCCCGCTACGCCGAGGGCGTGGACGAGCGCGGCAACCCGATCGAGGTGGTGGACCGGCTCAGCGACACGCTGGTCGCGGCGGCTCGGCGGCAGAGCGACGACCCGCTGGCCTTCATCCGGAACCGGGAGCTGTTCGGCGACCTGATCGACAACGAGCGGTTCGGGTCGACCTATCGGTCGGTGCTGGCGTCGCTGCACACCAAGGGGGCGCGGGCGACGCTCGAGGACCTGTCCGCCTGACAGTGGTCGGGTATTGGACATGAGCGCCTAGGCTGTCCCCTATCGGACTCCCGAGAGATTGTTTGCTGATCGTCTCGGATGCGAGCATGTCGGGGCCGTGCCCGGCATCGGGCCCGGCTGCCACGGGAGGCTTGTGAGGATGACGCTGCCGCTGCGAGTGACGGTTGCCCCCGAACGGGCCGACGCGGCCCCCGGCGACAACCTCTCCTTCGACGTGACCGTACGCAACGCCAGCGACATCGTCGAACACTACGGCGTCGAAATGCTCGGCCTGCCCGACGGCGCCACCGTCCGTACCGAGCCCGACACCGCCAAACTCCGCCCCGCCGAGACCACCACGGTCACTGTCCGCGTCACCCTGCCCGTCCAGCCCCCCGCCCCGGCCGGCACCTACGTCGTCGGCGCCCTGGTGAAGTCGAAGTACCGCCACGACGTCTCCCGCTGCGTCGAGGTGCCCATCGCCCTCGCCGCCATCGAGCAGATCACCGTCAAGGCCGCCCCCGAGGTGGTCACCGGCGGGCGCGCCGGCCGGTACACCATCGAGGTCGCCAACGGCGGCAACGCACCCGTACGGCTGTATCTCGCCGCCACCGACCCCGAACGCAAGGTCAACACCCAGTTCCAGCCCGCCTGGGTCGACCTGCCACCCGGCACCTCCGCGCAGGCCCTGCTGACCGTCGAGGCCTCGCTGCCCTGGAACAAGGAGAAGCAGCACCAGCTCAGCATCACCGCCAACCCGGACCTGCCCGGCGCGACGGCGAACACCGCGACGGCCTCGTTCATACAGAAGCCCCGGTTCGCCTCCAAGTTCGCCAAGGTCGGCGGCATCGCCGCGGCCGTCGCCCTGCTGGCGGCCGCGATCGCCGTGCCCGCGCTGATCACCAAGATGGCCACCAACAACCAGAATCCCGCCGCGGTGAACCAGCCGAACGCGCCGGCGACGGTGGCCCCGGCGGCGACCACCGCCGCCGCCCCGCCCGCCGACGCGCCCTCGTCGGCGCCCCCGCCGCCCACCACCGAGGCGGCGAGCGCGCCCCCGGCCGAGGCGACGACCACGCCCCCGACCGCCACCGCCGACGCGGGCGGCGGCGAACGCACGGTCGACCTGACCGCGCCCAAGGACGGCGTGCTGGCCAGCGACGTGTTCCGCGACCAGGGTTTCCTGATCGGCGCGGACCCGGGCGCGGTGATCGTCGCGGGCTGCGAGCAGGCCCGCAGCGCGGCGGTCGTCACGGACGCGACGGGCAAGCGTTTTCTGACCTCGTCGACGGCCGACGACCCGACCAAGTGCAACAACGTGCCGCTGCTGATCGACTTCCTGGCCGACGCCCCGGCCGGCTCGATCGAGGTCATCCCGGTGCAGGAGGACACCCTGGTGATGGAGGTCCTCTACCGCGACCTGTCCCGCAGCACCGAACCGGACCTGGCCGTCGGCGCCGACAAGGCCAAGGTGCGCGGCGGCATCGACGCGATCCTGCTGCGCCCGAAGGTGGCGGCCAACCCGATCGCGATCACCGCGATCAAGTTCGCCCCGCTCGGCTGATCTCCCGCAGTTCCTCCGCTGCCGGCCCGCTCCCGGTGTGAGCATGGCTTGTGACGATGATCCTGCCGCTGCGAGTGACGGTTGCCCCCGAACGAGCCGACGCGGCCCCCGGCGACAACTTGTCCTTCGACGTGACCGTACGCAACGCCAGCGACATCGTCGAACACTACGGCGTCGAAATGCTCGGCCTGCCCGACGGCGCCACCGTCCGCACCGAACCCGACACCGCCAAACTCCGCCCCGCCGAAACCGCGACCGTGTCGGTCCGGGTGGCGCTGCCGGTCCATCCCCCGGCCCCGGCCGGGACGTATGTGGTGGGCGTGCTGGTCAAGTCGAGGTTCCGCGACGGCGTGTCGCGCTGCGTCGAGGTGCCGGTCGTCCTCGCCGCGGTCGAGCAGATCACCGTGCGGGCGGCGCCCGAGGTGGTCACCGGCGGGCGCGCCGGCCGGTACACCATCGAGGTCGCCAACGGCGGCAACGCACCCGTACGCCTCTATCTCGCCGCCACCGACCCCGAACGCAAGGTCAACACCCAGTTCGAACCCGCCTGGGTGGATCTGGCACCCGGCACCTCGGCGCAAGCCCTGCTGACGGTCAAGGCGTCACTGCCGTGGAACAAGGAGAAGCGGCATCAGCTCAGCATCACCGCCGACAACCCCGGCCTACCCGGCGCCACCGCCACGGCCGCTTTTGTGCAACACCCCCGATTCGCCTCGAAGTTCGCCAGAGTCGGCGGCATCACCGCAGCCGTAGCCCTGCTGGCGGCCGCGATCTCCGTCCCCGCACTGGTCGCCGTGATCGGCAACTCCGCCGCCGTGCGAACGCCGAACGCGTCCCCGACGGTGGCCCCGGCCCAGACCAGCGCCGCCACTCCCGACCCGCAGCCGTCCATCTCCGAGCCGGCGTCTTCGCCTGCGTCCTCCCCCACCCGCCACGCCGACATCGCCCCGGTCGAACGCGAGATCGACCTGACCGCACCCGGGGACGGCGAGCTCAACCACAAGGAGTTCAGCGACCAGGGCTTCCTGATCAGCGCGAAACCGGACCCGGGCGAGTGCGAGAACGTGCAGAGCGCGGCCGTCGTCACGGACGCCACCGGAAGCTTCGTGACCTCGTGGACCGAGGACCCGGCGAACTGCCACACCGTCCCGCTTTTCATCGACTTCCTGACCCCGGCCGGCTCGCTCGAGATCACCCCGGTGACCGAGGGCACGCTGACGATGGAAGTCACTTACGTCGACGAATCCACCAGCTCCACGCCGACCCTCAAAGTGTCGGCCAAGAAGGCGGAAAACCGCGACGGCATCGACTCGATCCTGCTCCGGCCGACGACGACCGCCCCGGTCGCGGTGACCACGATCAAGTTCCGCCCGCTCGGCTGAGCCGGGCTCCACTATGCCCGCGTAGCGGAGATACGCGACGATGACGGGATGAGCCTCCCCCGCCCCGGCCGTGCCTCGGTGCTCGCGCCGGCCGCGGCGGCGGTCGCGGTGCTCGCCGCGGTGATTCCGGTGCTGGGGGTGGAGAACTGGTGGTGGGCGCCGGTTTCGGCGGGCGGCGCCGCGGTCCTCACCTTTCTCGGCGTCGGCCTGAACGCCCGGCTGGAGGTCGAACGCTCGTCGGGTCTGAAACGCCGGCAGGCCGAGTTGGACCGCGCGGCCGGCGTCCGGGACATGCTGGCGGCGCAGCACGGGCTCAGCCGCGACCTGCCGAAGGTGTCCGAATGCGACGCCCGGCGGCTCGGCGTGCACGCCTCGATCGCCGACGAAGCCGGCGAGAAGGGCAACGGACTGCCGACGTACGTGCCGCGGGACGCCGACGCGCTGGTGCGGGCGGCGTTACAGGCGGCAGCCGTCCAAGGTGGTCTCATCGTGCTCATCGGCCGCTCGTCGACCGGCAAGTCCCGCAGCGCGTACGAAGCGGTCCGGGAGGTTCTCGGCGACTGGCGGCTCTGGCAGCCCGACGACGCGGCCGCCGTCACCCGGGCGGCCGGGGTGCCCGCGATGCTGCGCCGGACGGTGGTGTGGCTCGACGAGATGCAGCGGTTCCTGGACGGCGCCGGCGGGCTGATCGCGGTTCCGGTCCGCCGGCTGCTGACCGCCGACGACCCGGTGGTGGTGGTCGGCACGATCTGGCCGGACCGCTACCTGCTGCTGACCTCGGACCCGGTCCGCGACGAGCGCGGCCAGGTGATCGAGGACAGGTACGCACACGAACGCGAGGTGCTCGATCTGGCCGCGATCGTCGACATCGGTGACCGGTTGACTAGCGCCGAGCGCAAGCGTGCGCAACTTATCGCCGAGATCGACCCGCGGGTCGCCGCCGCGTTGAAGGCGACCGACTACGGCATGACTCAGGTGCTGGCGGCAGCGCCGGATCTGGTGCGGCGCTGGGAACACGCGCCGGGCGACGCCCGGGCGATCATCACGGCGGCGATCGACGCCCGCCGGATGGGCGCCGAGGTGCCGCTGACGCCGGCGTTCTTCCGTAAGGCGGTGCCCGGCTATCTGCGGTCGGACCAGATCGCCGGCGCGTCCGGCGACTGGCTGGCCGCGGGTCTGCGGTACTGCGCCGAGAAGGTCCGGGGTGCCGCGGCGGTATTGACGACGGTCGGGCACGACATGGGCCAGGCAACCGGCTATGAAGTCGCCGAATATCTCGTCCAGTACGGCAAGTCCGTGCGGCAGGCCACCGGAGCGCCGGACGCTTTCTGGTGCGCGCTGCGCGAGCTCAGCACTCCGCCGGACGGCCAGGTGCGGCTGGGCAACGCGGCCGAGAGCCGGGGCCTGCTGGATCACGCCGAGGACTTCTACCGCAGCGCCGTCGCCGCCGGCGACGCGGCCGCCGCCATGCCACTCGCCTCGCTCGTGGGGGCCCGCGACCGGGAGGCGGAAGCCGTGCGGCTCCTGGAAACGGCCGTCGCGGCCGGGGTGCCGCGCGCGACCCGCGCGCTGGTCGATCTGCTCGAGTTCCAGGGCCGCGACGAGGAGGCCGCCAAGGTGCTGGCGACCGCGTCGATGGAGTCGCCGTGGGCCACCCGGTGGCGGCTCGCGCTCCTGCTGGAACGCCTCGACCGGCATGCGGAGGCCGAAGAGACCTGGCGCGAGGGCATCGAAGCGAACGACCCGGACGCCCGCTGGCGGCTTGCCGTGCTGCTCGAACGCCTGCACCGCTACGACGAGGCCGAGCAGCAGTTGCGGGTCGCGGTGGCGAACGGGGAGCCGGGTGGCCGCCGGCGACTCGCCATCCTGCTGGAGCGCCTCGGCCGGACCGCGGAGCTGGAGCAGGCGTTGCGCGAGGCCCTACAGGCCGGCGAGCCGACGGCCCGGCAACGGCTGATCGAGCTGCTCGACCGGCTCGGCCGGGCCGGCGAGGCCCAGGCGATCCGGGAGCTCGGCGATCCGGCGCCCGCGCCGGCCGACCGGCATCTCTCCGGCCTGATACCGATGCCGCCCGGCCCGCAAGCGCCGCACCTGGACCTGTCGACGACGCCGCCGGGAACGCCGGACGCCGAGATCGGTGCCGCACTTCGCGGGGCGACCGACGGCACCGACCCGTACGCGTGGCGGCGCCTCGCCTTCATTCTCGAACGCCACGGCCGGCTCGAGGACGCCCGGAACCTGCGCCGCCGGGGACTCGGCGCCGGTGCGGTGGGCGCCGAGGCGTGGTGGTCGCGGGCACCGGTGCCCGGCCCGGACGACTAGCAAGCCCAGCGCGGGAAACTCAGAGGACGAACGTCCAGACCAGCGCCACCGCCAGGACGATCAAGGAAAGCACCGCCAGGATGATCAGGGCGATCAGCCAGCCCCAGC
>Ga0307515_10002810_pt1 | contig 37046 bp, 37 predicted proteins | sample 17_EM_MG_FD_194513 | JGI IMG/M metagenome (GOLD analysis project Ga0307515, IMG submission 194513) | Populus trichocarpa ectomycorrhiza microbial communities from riparian zone in the Pacific Northwest, United States - 17_EM | ecosystem: Host-associated > Plants > Roots > Unclassified | place... | reverse complement strand
CTCGCTCAGTTCGTGGCCGAGCTGAGCCTCCGACATTGGGAGGTCGGTGGTTTCTTCAAAATCGAATCTGTTGAAAGGCCGACGGAAGCACACTGCGAACGAACGTGATGGCCGGTCCGATCGTGATCAGCAAGTCGACGACCCCCAACGTCGAGGTGTTTTTCCATCAAAGGGCAAACGACGATCTCTCCACCTGCGGCGTGGTGAGCGACTTCCCAGGTGGGCTGGCGGACCCAACGTGCGTGAGCGTCGACGTCACCCTCTGCGGCAAGGTAGTTGCCACAATACTCACAAGAGTCTGTGAAGGTGGGCGGGGTTTATTTTAACTGACGAGGCATTGAACCTGAAACGTAAACAACCTACCTCCTGGTGGTCGCGTTGATAGCCCGAGTGAGATAGGTCATTGCTTTGTAGTAGATTACGGGTTTAGCGACGGTTCCGAGGGAACGAGAAAACATAACGGCGATCCAAAACACCTACTGGAGCTTGACGTGACCGCTGACACCGGTGACTCGCATCGCGTTTCCACGGTCTCAACGCCATGCCTGATTCGACTTCCCTGATTGGCTAGACGTTGGAGAAAGAACATTGAAGTTGGCTTCCATTCATTCACATTTGGCGTTTCGTATATAATGGGTTGGCTCCTTCAACCAATTCACTCACTCTCTTTCTCTCCTCCCCCCACCATGACATCTGCAGTCGTCAACGGATTCAGTCGTGCTTCGTCCGCTAGCTGGGCGAAGCTCACACACATGATCAAAGTCTTCTTCATCTTCCAAGCTGACTTCGGTCTCGTGCTGTACAACCTCATTGCCCCCAAGAAGGCGCCGGGAAAGATCACCGCTTGCGGAGGGAGTTGGCCAAAGTACATTCCACCGACCGACAAGGACAGTCGGTGCTCTTGCCCGGCGTTGAACGCACTCGCCAATCATGGTAATGTCCATTGACCCATGTAATATCGCGACTCGGAACTTACCACCCCGTGCAGGCGTCTTGCCCCGAGACGGACGCGGTATCACGTTTAAGCAGCTGAATAAGGTCGTTCATGACCACTACAACTTCGCTTCAACTTTTTGTTGGTTTGTCCCGAACACCATCGCCGGCATCCTCGGTCGGGACTACGAAACCGGTGTACTTGATCTGTCCGACATCGATGTCCATAATGGGATCGAGCATGACGCCAGCTTCACGAGTGCGTACTTAATCGTTTTCTCTGCTTGTGCTCACCTGACAGATTTACCGCCCAGGACACGATTCGCATCTCATGCCTGATCAATCCAAACCGGCACCTGACCTTATCGAAGAGCTCCTGGCGTCAGGGACCGGAGAAAACGGTTGCCTAACCAAGAAGGATATCGCACGCTTCTCAGCAAAGAGGCGAGTAGAAGCACGCAGGACAAACGGTCAATTCTCCTTGTCGTTCAGCCACAAGATGTTCGGCAGCTCCAAGTGAGTAAATGAGACGTCGCCTTCTGATGTGGGGCTGACAATGTTTCTCAGCGCTTCGACATTGTTGACCCACTTTGGGGGAGACATTGAGACACTCCGTCCATTCCTGCTTGAAGAACGATTACCCGATGGTTGGGAACCCACGATTACTGACGCCAAGGGTCTGACTATAACCAAATTCAACAATACATCGATTCCGGTCGAGCTCATGACCGATGAGTCGGCGTTTGGGAGGAGGGAATGAATGATGGGATGTACTCGTGGTTGTATCATATTCAAGTCGCCAATGAGATTATCCTGATTGTTTAAGCGTTTATCATCGATTGGTACAGACACTTCACAAGAAGTGGGGGTGCCAGAAATCTGGAATGGACACAATCGGGGTCAGACTAGCCGATTGGAGACACCGGTTCTCCGACGCTTGTTGTCAACTTGTCGTTTATGGGCGCGCCCTCAGCAACGGGAGTCGGATGGACGCGTGATTGCAGAAACACAGCGGCCGCCGCAACAGTCGTGAACAACCAGGTGAACCAGGGGAGAATAGCTGCGTGAAGGACTGATAGGGAACGGGTCGCGTGAGCGCATTGTTTCACGGGTTATGGCCGGGGGGCTTACGGTACGATTGATCCTTGTAAACGGGACTAACTCCGAGAGCCCGAGCCTGGGCGTTGATTATTGATTGCGGAAGCTGGACACCGCCAAGAGAAGCCGAGACACGGGCGGATTTGGTCGCGAAGATTACGGTGAAGGCGATCGTGACGGATAAAAGCCAAAGTGAGATAAAGGTGAGGAGTGAACCGAGGATGGAAAAGAACTTTGGGCGAGTTTTTGAACGATTGAAGACGGCGTACGCGGACACGGCGGTGAGGACGATGATGAGCGCTTGGATTGCGATTGACACCTTTCCAGTAGTTGTGATATCTGGGCAGAGAAATATGAGCGACAAAAGAGCTGAGAAATGCTCCAAATTACCTCACCATCTTTGTTTACGTTCAGAACGGTGCCGCGGGGAACGGCGGCTTTGAGATCCTCGACTTGGTCATTTGAGGTGATAAAGGCGTGGATGAGGAGGCCAACGCCGATGACGGCAAAGTCGAAGGAGAAAAACAGAGCTGCGAGGGTGAAGGGAGGCATGGTGGGGTAGAGAGGGCGGGAGGGTAGTTAGCCGGAGCTCCGTGAGGGTCACCCACCGCATTTATGTATGTGAGTGGGTGTAGACGAGAACGATGAGTAACCCTATTTGGGGGGGTGGCTGCTCACGGGGCCACATGCAACGCTTGCACGACCATCAGACTTTACAATACTGGCCTGAGGTGAGACCGGGTGAGACCCTTCCTTCGAAGCGAAATTATTGCTAGCGGATCCCATGCGACCGTCGACGCGTCCCTTCACTCGAGAGGGTGGTGGGCAGCCGTAGTAGGAGCAACCGCGGAACATCTGGCCTGTGATACTGTGGTGCCATGCGGTCGCGTGCATCCTATCCAGAAATAGAGCGGAGAGATCGCTCGCTCGCGAACGGGTATGCAGTCGGCTGACTGCTGTGGGCTCCAAGAGCCGCTGCCCAGGAATGTTCCACTGGTGGCCGCAGCCGGCAGTCGTCTTGAGGGGACTGTAAGAGGTAAGTCCGGTAACGAGCCAATTAACCGAAGGTGGCATGGAGGGCTCTGTTAACACTTTCCTTGTTTCAGCTGCATTTGTACCCGGGGCTCTGTTAAAACCGAGTTCGGGGAGGCTCACTGTCTGATCGAAGCGGAAGTAATTCTCCTGTTCGCACGAAAGTACCAGACAGTTCTCCCCTTCGGAATTCAGTTAGGGGTGGTACGGTTCCCGGAAATCACGTTTTACACCCACTGCATTTGAAGTCATCTGAGCCTCCAGAGCGAGAACCGGTTACACGACGCAAACGCCCCTGCGATTGAAGAGAAGGTTCGGAGCAAGCACTGAATGGAGGGAGGAAGGAGCTCCGACGTATCTTCCCCCCTAGCCCGGTACACATTCCAATCGCAACCGACGCCTCAATCCTTCAACCAGCGATACTCTCTATGTCTTCTCAGCCATCCCATGGTGCGTTTCACATGAGAAGCGTAATTACAGCGAAGACTATAGGTTTTATCGTAACGACACACGGGATTCCATCTCCATTTCCGCAAATTCCATGCGTGTATTTGTAAAGGGCCTGGACCCATACGCAGTGCGTGACGAAGGTAGCATCGTACCGTCCCTGCCATGCACTGTTCGACGGATGTTTAGCAGTAGGCGGTTGCCCATGATGCATGACATCGTCGCAGCAAAGACGATTGAGACCTCTACCAAAGTTTCCTACATCGCTGGTTAGGAGCATCAACGAGGCATTTAGGAGTGTCCCTACCGGCTCGACGAGAAACAGCACCATGTTCACGGCGTAAGTAGTGAACAACCTGCAAGGTAGACATGAGACACAACCTCGCGATCTTGGATCAGCTCAACTCACACTATGAAGTAAACGACAGAGTCTCTGAGCAACAAATCGAATATCTGCTTCCCGGGGCGGTAAATTGATGGTCTGAGTCGCAAATTCTGAAAGCCCCTGAAGACTGCGAGACCACAAACGAGGGTTTCGAAGGCCAAGATAGGGATCCAGAAAGCGTAAAAGTATTTCGGAAAGTGTGTAGGCACGCAAACAGGGATACCTGCTAGGATAACAGCATGCCCTTAGTTAAAGATTGTTGAGTCATCGGCGCGGAATTGTGGGGAAAATAATCGTCGTGCATCCCTCACCGGATAGATCACGGAGAACTACGCCCACCAGAGCCCCCGATGACGTGGATGAGACGACAAACGAGGCAACCATGACGCCCAATACCTTCCTGTTCGTGTGATACAAAGCGAATAGCCTCAACTGCAGGATGACTGGGCACTGGTTTGTGAGTAGAGTTGGGATTGCCCGGACTACGGGCCCAGCTTACGTTCTGTGATTATGCAGAGGAGGATCCCGCTCACTCCTGTCGGTAAATCAGTGGGTCATGTGTACGAGGAGGGACTGTGTCGTGTATCAATTACCTTGCCATTGGAACCAGTGACGGCCTGAATGTCGTGAATTCGGAGAAAACAGGGACCACGATCGTCACTTACAACTGGAGTGGAAGGTGAGTGGGTGGGGCTCAGGGGTTCGGTAGAAACTCACAGCTGTTTAGCTGGAGGTTAGCCAAGGAAACCAGTGAAGAGAACGTCTTACTGAATCGGTTAAGCTAGGAGCAAAGAGGACTACGTGGGGTTATATCGGTGGGTCGTTCAAGATGCCTGTGACGGGAGAACGAGCCCACCGTAGTTGTTAACTCTATGCAGCACATGTCAGTGTTGCTGGGAACGGGGAGAACGAATGACCCACATAACCGCCATGAGTCCATAGTACCGGTTCTAATGTTGTTTAACAAAGCCTCCACCGGTAAAGACGAGGAAAACCCACAACAATGAATAACCACTTCCCGGACCCGTTGGGAGAACGCTGAGACGGTTGTTTGTGAGTGGTCCTTCGCACGCTCCGGAGATCCATCTCACCCAGATGAATTCAACCTGTAGGAGAATTGTTAACGGTGTTCGTTCCAGAAGGTGAAGAGGGGTCGAACCTCTTGGTCTAGTGTAATCACTTTGGTTGTCCCTCAGAAAGTTCCTCGCTGGAAATGGGTAACATTTACTCACAATGGTCCAGGACGATCACAGTCCCAGCGGCCACTGGGATCGCGCGTCATTGTCGTTAATCCCGGGGTGCACACAAGGGGCAACAAGCCCTCGACATCACAGGGGACCCACCAGAACTGAGCCGGATTATCTGTGCAGTATGCACCGCAGTGAGTAACGCCCCTGCGCTGGCCATAACTAAAGTCCACAGAGTGCAAGGGTGGCGGAAACCAGGATCAACCAGCCGAGTGGGAGCATATATATGTAGGTCACTGGTGGTGTGGAACCGAGGGGATACCCGGTCGCCCGAGACGTTGGCACAAGTTCCCAACGGCGGGTACAAAATACAATCCAAGCCTCCCTGCCGTAAGGATGACATCGTAAGCACCGACCAGTACGGAAACCATCACTTGATTGGAGCGTCCCTACTGATGTCCACACAACGAACCGCTTGTGCAGAAGGGGGATGTGAAATACGGATAGTCGTCGGCATAACGGTGCCAGTCTGCGCTGTTGGGAACCGCAAATTTCTCTCCAACCGCGTTCGTAACGTGTAGGATGCAAATCCACCGGGTAGCAACGGGAGGCGAAGTCGATTGAGGTCAGAACTCCACGGGAACTTGCTCCAATCCTTCTATTTCTCGTCTTCATACCTCAAATTTCGCACCCCTGGTGGGTAGGTGAATCTTCAAAACCGTTTCACGATGGAATGAGGACTCTCTCAAGCAATTTCGAGCCTAAGAGTACTTCAGTCACGTCGTCGAATCCCCACCCTGGGGACCATGTGGATGCATGACAATCACCCAGAGGATGACCAAATCATCCGTCGGCGGATGTGCAGTTCTTCCCATTTCCAGCATTCCCAATACGTCATGCTGTATTCGGACCCGAAGAGATATCCATGTGAAAGGGGAATACCAAAAGCGCCATTGGGGAACAGCCTGCCGGAGGAAGAGAAAAGAATATGGAGAGCCAAAGCAGAGGAAGAGAAAGAGGAACACCTGACATAATCTAATGCGTGATCTCTAGTCCGAAGAAAAGAAAACATAAACGGTGTTCGCTTCCGTGTGTGGGGCTCGGTGATCCTCAACCTCTGGTTATTCCGACGCAGATGTTTACCCATCCGTCAGCGCCAGTCATACAGGCACCCAACCAGGAGAGCTCAGTCTCAGGAGGACACACGACACCCTGGACCACCGCGTACGCGTGCTGCTTTCCCGCTTCGGGGAATAATAATGGTAAAGTGCTCGTGAGGAAACGCGAGGCGGTATGCGGTCGTTCTATTTCATGAATTAGCGGGACCAAATCAGCAGCTGGTTGTGTACTAACCTCCGTCGAGCAACGGGGGTGCGAGCTCCTGGAGCACCGGCCCATCCGGAAGATATATCCTAATCGGAACGCTGCGCACGCTTGAGGCGCCATCCTTGTCAGGACCGGATGCCGTAGTTCCCGGATCCACAGACGGAGGACGGGTGTGCAGCGAACCAGACGAGGGTGGGGGCGATTGAGAGCGCGCCGGTATTGTCGTCGGGGTGACCTTTGATGCTACACGCCAGTAGTCATCGAAATTATCTGAGAGATAGCGAGGTTCGGGGTCAAAGTTGACCAAGTACGACTCCATGGCAGTACGTACGTTCCTTGATCCCCTCCCAGATTCCATCCTGCTCAGTCTTGCGCAAACTGGTCATTCGCTTCGTACTCCCCCAACGGATGAAATCCGCCTCCTTCAGCTGTCCCATGAACGCCTGTTTGCATGCTTCAGCGCTTGGTACCAGTAGTAATTTGTCGGCGGGGGGCAGCGCGAGATGAAGGACCAGTCTCAGCGGAACGGGGTCAGTTGTCGGTGTAGGTCTTATCGTGGCGGTAATCGTGTGGTTATCGTACAATAGACCTATCGGCCAGTGCCTGCCAATAACCAACGAAAAGTCAGTAGCACGCCAACCCCAACGATATCGCGCATGTATACCACTTGAGGGGACTACCGTCTTCAGCCTCGAACCACCAATCCTCCTCCTTCAAGATCTTGGCACCTTCCTCGTCAAGCACGACGTCGACCAAGAATTTTTTGATCTCTGGGACGAGTAATGGGAGGTAGGAAACCCTAGCGGCTTGGATGAAGTAGCATTCCAGGCCTCGATTGCTGTTCGCGGGGAGTTCCTTAGAATCGACACGTATTTCGAGAGGAACGGTGCCTTCCCACGTCAGCCGACGGAACAATGTCGTAGATGCAGAAGTGGTCGTGTTCATGGCGGAGGCGGCACCATGCCGCGGTCCGAGCGTAGCTGCCATCGAGTAAAGATGCGGAATCGGAAGCGCCGTCAGTCTTCCTACATTCGCCAAAAGTGTTATCTCGAGCCTCGCATTACATTGGAACACCATCCACTGTCAAACCCGATGCACAAACTAGCAGACATCCTCAAGGAAGCTCCAGTGCACAAGGCGAGAGTGTCTAACACCTCCGATCGGACGTTCGACCACTGTCCGAAATGTCTAGCATATACCCAACGACGACAAAGCCCAAAAATTAACGTATATAATTTACAGTAAAAGTTATCCGTAGTGTCACCCGTATATCCGAGCTACTTTTCTTCGATCTTCACCCTTTTTGACCTCGTGGATCTCGGCGACAGAGGCGCATCGTCCTCCCCAGCCCCTCCAGCGGCGGGAGGTATCGGGGAGTCGCCGGTACCCTCAGTCCTCCGTCTCTTCAAACCTTTCATCCCCCCTCTCGCCGACTTCCTCCTTGTCTTCGCGTTCTCCAACTCGTCTTCGCTGGACTCACTGCCACTCGAAACGGGAGGTTTGTACGCCTGTGCGTCCGCCGAGATCGCTTTCCTCAACGTCCTCTGAGACCGCCGCACAGGCGTACGTTCAGTTGTTGATTGGGAAGGTGCAGGGGATCCAGTTGCGCTCGGCGCAGCGGAATCCTCGCGAATGCTGGGAGTGTTCCTTCGAGAACTTCCATCTCTGTCCCGTTCCTGGGCCACACGTCTCCTCCTCTTCGATGCTCGCCCGCCGCGTTTCCCGTCGCTCATCTCGTCTTCTGATATTGATCGGGTGGAACCCCCTCTGCCGACCCTGGAACGCGTAGAAGTTGTAGTGGAAATGGATTCGGCGAAGGAAGGTGGAGGGCCGAGTATTCCCTTCTCCACTTGGACTAGCAACGGTTGAGAGGCGGGACCAGGAGCAAAAACCGAGCCAGAACGACCAGCGACACTTGTGCTGTCCATGTCAGCGGTACCACCAATAGACTTCCTACTCTTCCTTCGCTCTTCCCTCTTCTGCCTCCTCTCCACCCGTTTGACCTCCTCGTCCGTAGGGAGGTAGTAGATCTCGTTCTCCCTGAGTAGGTCCAGGCCCACAAGCTGTCTGATGATACCAATCAAGTAAGGACTGAGGTCCTGCTCCTCAACGTGATCCCATAGGCGCTCGAAGTCGCGCACTGTGGCAAGACCGTCATCTGTGATGTCCTCTTCCTCCATCAACTGCTTGTTGTTGAGGGAGCATTGTGGGACGCAGAAGGTAACCCGTGGCCCGTTCTCTTCGCGAGGAAGGCTAATCTTACGATAGCGGCACTGAGAGCGAGTCGACTTGGGTTCGACGGGGACGCGTTTCCTCGACGTAGTACGTTTCACAGCCTTGAAAGCCGGCTTCTGAATCGCTTCTTTACCGGGTTCCGCAGGCGCTTGAGCCGCCAGTTCCTGGTGTGGGGGAGGGGTAACTTCCGCTGGGGCTGTGACCACCGTGGGAGAGGATGGGGGGAGTGTCGAGGTCGGGGTTCTGGGACTCTGGGACGTCGAGGCGGAAGGCAACGAGGGTTGTGTGGATACCTCAGGAAGTATGAGGGGAGGAGGTTTTTTTGTTTCCGTATTCTCTTTGGAGCCATTCTCAGAAGATTTCCGAGTTTCCATCTTCACCGCAACAGGCTGCTCTTTCCCCTTCGCCCGTTCTGTCTCCCGCTCCGCATCCTGAGCGCGGGTCTGTTTAGATGTCCCTCTGAGGAGTTTAAGAGCTTGCAGAGCCGCTTTGAACTTCCCATGTCCGTGGAATACGGGAGCATCCTCAGGAACCGGACTTTGACCCTGAAGGAGGAGTTGCCGTTCTGAAGCGACGGGTGACATTCGGGACCCTTCCTGGCTCGAAGGATCGGCGTTTCTCGGTGCAACGATGCTTGAAGCGAAAGATTCGTTGTCGCTATCGTGTTCCACCCTTTGATTCCGAAACACGTCATCGGTGAGTTCGTGGTCGGCTTCCTTGTGTCCTCCATTCCTGAGCGAAGTGGCAAGTACGTCCGAAACTTCGCCTTTAACTGCATGTCCAGATCCAGAAGGCCCTGGGTTGGTGGGAATAGATTTCGAACGCTTCCTCTTCCTCAAGTTCCTGCGAGTATCTGTAGGAATGGCAGCGTTCTCTTGTGCTTGGATCAGCGGCTGTGTCGGGGATTGGATCTCGGGGTGTATTGGCTCGACCGCCCGTGAATCCTCAGCCACTGGGGCAGGAATTTTGGAGACTTTCAATCTGGTTATAGCAACGAGGTCACATGAGCTTTCGTAATCACGAGGGACGAATCAGTCCTCGGGGATCTCACCTGGGTGTCTCTTCCTCGTTGGGGGAGGAAGAAGCGATAGAGGGTTCATCGTTATCGTTTGCAACAGCGCCAGGAGCGACGGTACTGTTGTTCCCCATGAGTTTGAAGGGGTCGTCCGTTTCCACAACTTCCAGAAAATCCTTTGTGTCGCCCGTTGAGTGAGCCAATGGTTCAGCGTCGGTCAATCCTGGGGCGTCTTCGTTTCCTTCACGAGTAGTAGCCACTGTATCCACGATAAGAACATCACTACCATTGGTGTGGTCACCACGGTAGGCCTCACTTCGCACATCAAGACCTTCGACGTTGTTGCTAGGCTCCTCTGGTTGGAAAAATACCCGCGACACGGGGCCAGCTGGAAGAGCTCCCTCAACGTGGTCGATTATCTCGGCTGGGGGTGTAGGTAAACGTGGGATCTCTCCCCAGCCATCTTCGGATGGGCTGGTGGGAACAGCCTCTGGTTCGACCTCTGGAATCTCTGGCGAACCGTTCATAGGGGAGGTTGATACCAAGGTAGCCTGTTCCTCGATATGTAGCTCGTAATCTTCAACTACCAACACATCTGTTTCGACCTCCACATCGGGTCGGTTTTCGGGTGTCGTGGTATCACTGGGAGAGGGAGAAGAGGAACCGGAACCTTCAAGAGGGGTAAACAGCCCGCTGCTAGTGTGAACAGTTCCAAGGAGTTGATTGTCTCGCTTGAACTTGGCGACTGCGGGGAGATATGTTAGACTAACAACGGGTGTCGACGGTCCACTTTGTACAGGAGACCATGGGGCGCTCATTGGGTCTCTGACGTTGGGGTTAGCGACCAAGGGCATGATGAATGGCAGGGGCTTTTGTTGTGCTTCTTGGGAATTAGAAGGTTTGTGCTTGATGATCGATGGGGACTGTTTGGCTGGGTTGTATTCATCCTCCTAGAGGGCGTCGCTTAGACCTTGGGGTTTTGGACGGAGAGAGCCGTTACCTTGATCACTGGTTCATCGGGAAGCGGTCCCTCTCCTGAAAAGGCTTCGGGGGTTGTGCCTTTCGAGTTTGACTTTGACGGTGTGCGAGCGACCAACTCCTCGATAGATGAGGCGGTGTCGGTTACCTACACAAGCAAGTGAGGGTCCTGGAGAGCCCGAGATGAAATCCCCACCTACCGAAGAGTCACCTTCTTGAACAATTGTGATCGACGCTAACTGATCTGCCTCCGCAAACGCGTCCCTGAGAACATCCTCGATTTCGTTCACTGTCAAGACAGCTTCGTCGGCGAGAATGGTATCATCCCCAGCTGAACCTTCATCTGCGCTGTCCGCATTATCGTCAACAGCCACCACCTCACCCGAGATGATAGGTGTACCGTCCAATGAGGTAGGGGATACATTGGTGGCGCCGCCGACGACTACTGAGGCCGCAGGGAGCGGTGCTAGATCGTCCAGAGGGAAAAAACCTCAGCCATTTACATTGGAACCTTGGAATGAAGATACTTACGGGGGTCAAGCGGGGAAGCAGATTCCTGTGATATTGCGACACCCGGAGCCTCGCTTCGGTCGGTCTTTGGGGGATCTGAGGGAGGTCCAACGGTTCTAGTCTCATCGTCGAGTCCGCCACTGCCAGTAACACTTGATGCATCAAGGCCATAGTAACCGTAAGGTGTGTTTGTGGTAATCTCGGCGACGGGTTCGTCATCATCCTCCAGTTCATCGAGTTCCTCCCCTCCGCCTTCTTCCAGCTCGTGCTCTGCCGGAATCTCGAGGTCGCTGGTACCAAGGGGGATAGGACCATCACCGTCGAATTCATCCTCCTCATCTGCTTCCTCTTCCTCTTCGCTCACTTCTCCGCCGTCATTATCACTGATGTAGAGGGTTTCTGGCCCACCCCGCTCACTATCTATGTCACTCGGCTGGTTCAAGGCTGTGAAGGAGATAAAGTCGGGTTCGTCTCGAAGGGTTACGGTCGTAGGAGTATTCAGCTCTAGGATGTCTTCGTCGTACAATGAGATTTCGTCGTCGCCGTTGGAAACTTCAACTGTCGTGGGGAGGTTCGGAGCGGGGGTCGCGGAGGCCTGCAGGACTTCAGCCGGATTATGATCAATGGGCTGGGACATAAGGACGGAAGAAGGACGAAGTTGTGGGTCGATGTTGGCGAAGTGATTCGCCTCCTTGGCGGTAGGTAAGAGATGGGAAGGGGATGACTTCGAGCGATCCGTTTCTCGAATGGAGCCACCAGTGTACAAATCCTCCGCGTAAGTTTTCGGAAGTTCCCAGGGATCACGGATATCGGGAGGTTGTTGGTCTTCTCCTCCTTCCTCCTCTCCCCATCCGAACAACGCAGTTTCCGCATCAAGGGAGTCATCGCCTTGGTCGTGGTCTTCCGTTTCGCCATCGCTTATTTCAATGGCTGGGAAACTGGTTGACAAGGAGTGCAAGTAAGAAATCAAGCTGTTACTAACCTTCTTGACTGGTTGTATTCGCAAAGGAGTTGTGGGGTTTCGATGGCGTGGCGGGTTGTGAACTCCCAACATACGGCTGCTGTACCTCTCCGTCACTTTCCACAGAGCTGAAGCCGCCGTCGCCATCACGTTCTCCGGGGTCATTAACTTCCTCACCTTCGGCATCACCCTCATCCGAAAGGAGTTCGATCGCGTCGCTCGGAGTGTTACAAACTGCGTGGTCCTGGACGTCGGGGTCTTCGCAACTTTCCTGAGAACTACCACACTCGCTACCTTGCTCGTCTTCAGTGGCTCGCATCTTGCCCTTCTCCTTCGCCCGCGTAGCTTTCCATTCCGCAAACGAGTCCTCAACATTGTCTTCGTCAACGTCCGAGACTGGGTGTGTGTCATCCTGGCACGGTCTTGTCGTCTGTGATGTCGGAATCTCCTCCTCTTCCTGGCCAAGCGCCTTCCTCAGCGCACTAGTAATGCCGCCAATCCATTCGTCAAACTGGGGCTGGGTGAACTTGTCGTAGGGGTTGTGGATCGGGGGACGGATGGAAGTAGGGAGTTGCGGGGTTGTATTTGGTACCCTTGGGTACGTGGAAGAATGACCGTAGTTCATAGCGTAGACTGAGTGGACCTGGGAAGTCACCGATAATCTAGGCCACTCGACCCCAGAGTTGATGGAACAGAGAGGTGGACGTGAGTGCGAATGAACTCGTGACAAAAACGCGTTTGGCTGGATACTCGAAATTCCCACGTTTGCTTACTTCTCACAAACCTCCACATCTCCTACTCAGAACGCCTCGCACAAGTCCTCGGTATGCGTACTTTCTGACCTTTCGCCACGCGCGTACACCAGAGGGAGTGGATGATGCCGAGAGGGACATATACCCTTCCGTGTCACAAAGGGGAGTTTCGCTTGCGAGGCCAGCTCTACAGCCCTTTCAAACCCCTTCATTGATACGGGTTTTCGGCCCATTACCCATACGTAATGAGCGATACCGTTTTTGGTACGTTGAGATTAAATGTACACAGGGCGTCGTTACTGACGATAGCTAAAACCAAGGTCCCGAACTCCAGCTTGACCCGGACGGATTCACGCGCTCGAGAAGCCCACGTACTAGAGGTCTCGTCGGCCCAGAGTCCTTGCATAATCTCCGCCGATGGGGCAATGGAGGTGCCCTGTCTATCGCCGCTCAATTGATCTTTATACCCCGAGTTTCTGCCATCTGAATGTCGGCAGTGTTGCACCGGCCTATCTTTTCAACCACGGTCAATTAATGGTGATCATCGCCATTAGCTAGCCGTTCTCCTGACCAGTTCAGGGTTGGCTCCGCCCGGCCTCCAAACTCTCATCCGCGATCTCGTTGCTCAGGATCATGGGGTGACATCGCACGAGCCGGTGGAACACCTAGTTATGATCGTTTTCGTTGTGTGGCGATGAGGCCCTTGGCTCCGTTCCTTATTTTTGTCCCAACGAGGCGGCATAGGAAGGCACCCTCAAAAAACTTAAGTTCCCACAACGACTTCGTCCCAGTTCGTTTGTCGCACCTTCTGTTCACCCGTTGCCTGGCGGATCACGAAAGTACTTTGGCCGTGCGAATACGACTCTCGTACGAAATCCCGGAATATCGCACCCGAAAACTACCTACCCCATGCTACCCCTGGTAAAGCCAACCCCTACCGAAGCCTTCTGCGTCTGCACCGGAAGCGAGATATTTTCGCCACGTTCGTGGCCGCCCGCCAGCGAGGCTATGAAACCTGCATCGTTTACCGCTTTCAACCAGCCAACAGTGCAGATTTCATAAGTGCATCGTGCGTGCTATCCAGTTGCCACGAGTCGGGTTCTAATTCCTACTGCCGTTTCTCAGCGTCTTCTAAGCTGCGATCGCGTTCAATCGAAATGTCGAAACCGCACGTCCCTTTCGGATAATCTTTCCTCCTTTGTTTCACCGGTAAAACTGCAAGAGGTGCAAGGGGTTCCCGTGATGTGCGCAGTATCAAAGAACAGCGATCCACATATCCGTGCACCTGGGCAACGAACTCGTTGTGCATATTGACGGGCCGCTCTGTGTCGAAGTCCTTGTCGAGTCCCTCGTTGCCCATCAGTCTCCCCACGCGCAATCCCTCTTCGCCTGACCCTAACTCTGCTCGAACCTTCGATGGTATTCCCTAATCGCATTACAGATCCAGAGGTTACAGTAGCCTCGAGTGAACTCGTTCCGGCCCAGCACCGTCTAAGTCCACCCAGGTTCCCGTCTCCCCTACCGCTACTGGAAAAGGGCCCCAGAAGCCTCTCATACAACTCCTTCCTGGTGCCGAAGAATAGCCAACCAATTCTACCCCCAAAGACAAAATCACTTCCAAGATGGGGGAGGTTTCAATTGTGGTTCAACACCTATCGGTAAAACTCAACGACTCTTTGAACAAACATCATCTGGACCATCTTCACAGCAAATTCTTTACGTTCGTCGTCACGATGAATGGTATTGGGCTACTACTAGCTATCCTTGACGGTACGCATTGAACCTTACACCCAAACCCCTCACTGAATCCCCGCCTCCAGTCTGGCATTACCCCCGGAAGTACACCGGTGCTCTGGTCCTAGGAAATCTCCTTGCAGCGATCATGATGCGGAACGAGCTATTTGGTCGCCTGCTGTACCTCATCGTCAACACTTGTTTTGCCAAGGTATGAAAGAAAAACATCAACTTCTGGTATTCACATCCGATCGCCACACTTACGACGTCGTTTGGTAACTAGTGGCCACCGTTGTGGTTCAGGCTCTGTTGTACATCTGTTTTACAACATCTTGGAGGAATCCACTCTGGATGCGCGACCTCGGGCTTTGTGTGGCTAATATTCAAGGTGGTGTTGATCATTATCGATCACAGTGCCAATCGCGACACGGTACTACTGGTCATGGGTGTGCTTACAAACCTTGCGGTTGCCATCTCTATCTTGAGTGCGTTACCCTGGGTCAGGAACACACACCATAAGTGAGTCTATTATGAAACTTCGAAGGCTCATAAATTCAAATTCACCCATCCGAATCAGCATTTTTGAGAGGCACCATAGATTTGTTGGATGGTGAGCTATTTTTATGTTCGCCGCTGAAAATTTTGCAGAGCTCTTACCCTTTTATTTGGATTTTAGGACCGGCCTAGCTTGCAGTATGTTACGTTCACTGACCAGGCGATTGGGCGGATCTTACCTCATTTTTTAGCCTGGGTATTTGTTGCGTTGGGGGACAGCTATGACATCGATGAGAACCAATGGAACCCCGATGGTCTCAGGGTATTGAGCCAGCAAGACTTCTGGTTCTGCTTCGGAATGACTGTTTTGTACGCCCGACCTAGTTCTGTTCATTGTCCGACGTTTCTCACGTTGTACCGATTGCAGTATCCTTATTCCCTGGTTTACAGTAAGGAGAGTGCCTGTCGAGGTCGAGATTCCATCGCCTAGGGTGGCGATTATCCGTTTTGAACGGGGACTTCAACAAGGCTTGCTTGCTCGTATCTCACGATCTTCGGTCTTGGAATATCATGCCTTCGGAACCGTCTCCGAAGGCAAACATGCCAAATATCACTACCTAATTTGTGGAGTGCAAGGTGATTTCACCAAAGAGCTCGTCAGCAACCCACCGACGCGTCTCTGGACGCGACAGCTAAAGGTACGCGACATACGAAACGACCGAACAGCCGACTGAGGTGATTGATTGCTCCCAGTTCGCTGGCATCTCGAACACATCTACCATCTATAAGCGGGGCATTCGTGTCTGCACTGGCACTGGTCTCGGCACCGCTCTCTCAACTTGTATACAGAACGATGGCTGGTTCTTGGTCTGGGTCTGTTCTGATCCGTTGAAAACCTTCGGACCCACCATCTCCTCCCTCATCCACAAAAATATCCCCCCAGAACGCATGTGCCTGTGGGACTCTAAGGAACGGGGCGGAAGACCTGACATCGTGCAACTTGTGGCGTTGATATACAGGGAGTGGAATGCCGAGGTCGTGTTCATTACCTCAAACTGGGATGGGAACAGGGAGTTGATGGAGGGTTGTAAGAAGTTGGGCATACCCGCTTTCGTGAGTTTGTCCCGTGTTTGCTCAGGTGTTCGTGTGAGACTGATCTTCTCTTCCTTTGGAGGGCACGCTCTGGGATTTTTGAGTTCCCAATCTCCCACCATAGACCGTTTGGTTATCCCTAGAACTAACGCTTGTTTCTTTCTCCCTGCGCCCACGTATGGGCCGACGAAGACCAGCCCTTCAATATTTAATCGTCATTTCTATTCCTTGCCTTTTTCTCTTTACGATATATTTTTGCTACAATCTCTCGCCCGCACTAGCAGCATAGGGTTTTATATCGGTTATCATTCTTCCGAGTCGGGCGGGACAAATATTCTTTCGCGATACCACTTGAGTTCTGTGAAGAGGTAGAGGTAGGGTGAGGAGATTGTGACAAACAGAGTGGGGTTTGAATACCATTTATTGAGGCCCTGATATCGTCCAGCGCCCTACGGACAAGCGGACGGATGATGACAGTCAGAAAGTAGACGATTAGAGAGGGATTTACCGGTGGTCATCGTTTGTTTTCTGCAAAACCTGGGACGGGTACCACCTTCTGCAAAGTTCCTACCGACGCGGTGGTGAGCGCTTCGCCAGTGGAGTTTTACCAGCAACGAACCTTGACCGAGGAAACATCTTTTACGGCGGAGGTGAACAAACGAAGTGGGGTGATGAGGTGTTTCGGGGCTCACCCACGATCCTACATCAACAAGATCCCCCGCATCGGATGACTGCAAACCGAAGAGTTGTGGAAAACGTACCGATAGTGCAACCAATCCACGACCTCCGGCATTTCTTGGACCAGAAATACGCGGTCAGCGTGTACCGAGTTCCCAGCAAGAACCCCAGCTCTTTGTCGAGGGATCCACTTCTTGATGTAGTCTAGGACTGCCCACCGAACTGTGTTGTGGGCATGGGGCGACTTCAAGCTCGCTTCTGTGAGACCTGACTGCCGTTCGCGACGTAAGCTGTTTACGAAGGGAAGTTTGCCCCAACTGGGTATTTACCTCCCCGTGTTGTCGTTTGCACCAGTCCCCCATACTACAGCATCAAGTCATCAGCGTCACATGAGGACATAGCCGCCGTGGGGAGCGAAATTTGAATCATTACTCACTTGTCGAGCACATCCTTGTCGGTCTTGATGACGTATTTTATTCCTTCATCGACAGGGCTCAGATGACCGTCGGTGATGATGACCTGGGCCTCACATTAGCATGGGATATCGTCTGAAAATGGGGCGACGGGAACGAACGGCTATTTCGAGGATCCTGTCCTTGGATAAGTCGAGACCGGTCATCTCACAATCTATCCAGACAAGAGGATCCTTGGGCAGTGGCCGCGCCATTTCTCCTGCAGCAGTAGATAGGGGCCGTTTAACTCGAACGAGACAGGAAAGTGGCGGCGACTTGCAAACCAGACCACGAGTGAGTCTTGTGTAAAGCATTCACCCGTACACGAGGCCGACTGAATGCTCCCGTGGAGAATCGGTGTACGTATAAGGCACGGATGAGGTGACCCTGGCAGCCTGGACGGTCAGCCGATCCCTCGATTCGTGTAAAGTTCTCTCGCTCTCCCTTCTACCTCTGACCACCGTCATCCTTCTTTCCATCCCTTCGTCTCATGGTCTTGTCGGTGCGTAGACGGGTCTTGGTCACGGCTGTAGTTCGCTGATCTTCGCCTTTTCCAAGGTGCCCTGCTCAAACTCCGATCTCGTCAATGATGCATACCGCAGGTTCTCCCACGAACAACTCATCCTCTTTCTCCAAGCAAGAGACCTATCTACCTGTGGCTCAGACGAACTGCTGGCCCATCGTCTGACCCAGTACGATCTTCAAACATACCACTTCCCTTCGATTCCATGTAACAACGGCGCGAAGCCATCGCCCGTCGCCTACACACCTCCCTCTCCCCCTCCAGAGTCCCTTCGCCCCCACCTTCGACACCAAGGAACTCCAGATCTTCCGGTGGAAATCGTCGCCGAGATCCTCGACCATCTTAAAGATTGGGAACTCTCAACCGCCCTGGGCCTTCCCACTTTGATACCAAAGCCGCTCCAGTGGCAAGACTACAACGGCGTAGACCATGCAATCCTCTTGGGGGACATCAGGCGCGTCCATGCTATGTTATCGCGTCCCACCACCAAGCTCCCGACGAAGCGGATAGCTGTGCCGGTCATCCGTTTCGCCTTCACCCACGTCCTCGAATACCTCTTCGACCACCACCAACCAACATATCTATCTATTTTCGAATGCAACCTCCTCCCAATCACCGCTGCAAAGTACGGGCGGATATCTGTGCTGTCCTGGTGGAAACGAAAGTTGGATGTCCATCCAGACATCCTTCGTCCGCCCTCGACGAAATCGATCTCGGAGGCCATTGACGGGGCATCAAGGAACGGCCGCGTTACGTCCCTCGAGTGGTGGGTGAATTCTGGCCTTCCATTCGAGTACACTGAGGCCGCATTGGAATTGGCTTCCGCGAGGGACCGCTTGTCAGTCCTGGATTGGTGGCTCGCCCAATTTCGCTCTGGTCGACTTGGGCCGAACAAGACACTCAAGGTAGGAAAGGTGATGGACACTGCCTCTACGGCGGGGCACGTTCAGGTGCTCGAATGGTGGGCCCGGTCTCAACTCGAATACAAATACGATCGGCAGGCGCTTTACCACGCCAGTTGCCATGGAAAGGTGGAAGTGTTACAGTGGTGGCTGGAGAGTGGCCTCCAGATGATTTTTGATCAGGAGGCGTTGACTGGTGCAACGAAGTTTAATCGGCGCGAGGTATTGGAGTGGTGGGACAAAAGCAGCTTGCCGATCCAATACAGGACGTGCGATATCGAAGAGGCACTTGAGGATGCATTGATGGGGGGCGAGGCGGTTAGGGAGTGGTGGGCGAAGAAGGGCGTCAACTTCAGGACGAACGACAAGGAGTGGATGAAATTGCAATATTTGAATCCTCCTCGATAGGTCCATTCTTTGGTTTTCTACTACCCCACTCTACGGTCTAATCTTTCTGTGTTCCTCTTTACCACTAGTGACATTGACACGTCAGTTCGACCGGGTTTCCGCGAGCAAATGCTTGCTCACTGTAGCAAGGAGTTGGCGTCTCAGCTCAGGGATTCCGGTTGTTTCGAAGTCCTCGGTTGAATGATCACAAGCAAGTACGCTACGCAGCAACCTGGGGGCAATCGCTTCGCCCTGCTGGTTTTATTTTTTTAGGCGCTTGCCCTATGGACGCGACGGAAAAACTCACGGAGATCTTCCACCACACGATGTGCCTCAAGGCAAATTGCCGCACAGAAGGGATCTCTTTCATCGATGGGATTAATTCCTTTTCATCCCCAATGGTCCCGGAACCTCGCAGGTACATCCAAAGAGATTCGTGGTCTGGGAATGACCGCAGGAGCGACATTGCGTGTTCCTTCATGGGCGAGCACCCTTCGGTCGGGTTCCCGCCTGGCAACATCTTCTCAAAATTGATCACGTAGTTCATGGCAGAATAATCTGAAATGTGGGATTCGATCCATTTTAACGTCCTCTGATACTCGTTGGCGAGCACGCTCAAGTTTGAGGGGCCTTCTGATTGTAGTAAAGCAACGAGCGCCTTTGCACAATAACGTCGGTGAGCCCACGCATGGTAATTCCTAGGGTATAGATGGCAGGCTGTGAAAACGCAGGAGAACTCAGCCTCGAGAGCTTCTGGAGGAATTGTTTCTGGGATGGCGTCGGAGTCAGCGGTAGTAGGGACCTCGTAGATTATACGCAGTAGCCATCTCCGATGGTGCCAAAGAATCGATTCCTTGGCGCACTCCCGACACGATAGCAGGCTAGCAGAGAAGTTGAGCTCCCAGCAGGGATCAACGACCTGGTTCTGAACGAGCTCCTTGCGGGAATTTAGAGCGGTTTGGTGAGCGGAATTGGCGAGGAGGACGACTCGGGTGAGACGGTCCAACAGACATGATTGCTGAAGTGAGGGGGCGGATTTACGAGATTCATTACGAAGGCCAAAATAGGCGGGTACGGCCACCGTGTACGCTTTGTATAGTACTTTCTGTGGGACGCCCAGATTGCGCTCCGCGAAGAGAAAGGGGTAGGTCGGGGTGGACTCTGGGACCCATCCGTCGATCTCTCCTGGGAGGATCTCAACGGATTGCCTGATAGTGACACGATGGAAGTTAGCAATTGTGTGTTCCAGTTGTGCGAATATTTTCTGGGTTTTACGGGTGTTTTCCAAGCAAATCAGCCAATAATTCGACTTTTTCCATCGGGAAGACAATGGGTGAGATTGAGACTGCCACGTGAGCCGAAAGCCGGTGACACGATGACTTCAAGTTGAGAGAGCAGCCTGACCCGAACTTTCACTTCCACCTCTCTTCTCCGTCCTCGCTCTGGTTTCCTTTCGGGATCCGTCGTCGGTCTACATTCCGTCTGCGATACTTTTCATAAACCAGGCTCGGAAACGGTATTCCAATCACTTCCCTTCGGACGTGCCACCATCTCGTGACATTCACTCTCGGATCGCCGTGTGTCTCTGAGCTATGCCTCGCACCTCAAAATCACGGTGTATAAAGGCAATCTGGATTATCTTTGCAGTAGTCGCTCTCGTGGTCATTTCGTGTTCGGCCACAGACAATCCCGAACCGACCAATGAATCCCCTGGCACAAGGAAACCGGAAGGCATGGATAGGTTAGGGGATGTGCACTCAAGCCAAGCGGTAATGCAGCCTCCGTCATCCTTTGAAGGTGCATATTTGTGGGTTTTATTTCGGGGTGTTCAATGTTATCTCATGGAGGACGTGTGATGTGACACAGCCGACCGAGTTTACAAGAAGGCTATTGCACTCCTATCCACCATTCGTGATTCCTCCCCAACGCAAAAAAACCAACCGGCCACTCCCACGTCTTCTGGGATCCTCTCCAAAGTTCTTTCATCGATACTTCCGAATCCACATGGCCAAGGTCCCTTCGCGAGCGCAATAAGAATAGCAATAAAACTCAGACACCAGTCTTGGCTTCCACGTATTTTCTGGACTTTACTGGGATTCAGTAGTGATGACCGTGGAGGGGATGCAAAAACTACTGAAGGCTATAGAAACACTGCTGCAGTCATCTCGCTTCTGAAGCACGCGATCAGCTTGGGACACACGGAAGCCATGTTCACCTTGGCATCACTATCCCTCGTACGTTTCCTGACCTTCCTGACTCTGGTGTGAAGGTAATAACCAACTCTCGTAGTTTCCACCTGCCTCCGGTTACCCCTCTGATCCCAAGTTGGCGTTCGACACTCTCAACACACACGCTTCGATCACAGGAAACGCGACGTCTCAGTCTCTCCTCGGTTTCTTTTATGCAACTGGCTACCACGATGTCACAAGGGTTGACCAAGCTAAAGCACAGCTGTATTACACGTTTGCTGCAGCCGGTGGACATCGCGGTGCGCAAATGGCACTCGGGTACAGGTATTGGACTGGGATAGGCGTCAGGGAAGATTGTGCGAAGGCAGTAGAGTGGTATGAGAGAGCAGCTCGACAAGGTTCGTGACTGGCTTCCCCACTGATACTTTCCCCTCTGATGGCCGTCTGCGGTTAGCCGTGAACGCTTTCAAGGCTGGCCCACCTGGGGGGAAGACGATACCACCTACTGTTGTCAAACTTTCTGACCTTGCTGGTGGGATTTATGGCCCTGGCGCCAGCGAGGCTTCGACCGGACTCAAGTCCCAGCGGTCAGTCGTCAGAGCAGCCAGCTCCCACGCGGCCGGGGACACATGGGAGGATGTCCTCGAGTACTACTTGGTGAGAGTGGGTTCCATTGCTGAGGTTGCCCCGGTGACACAAGTTCCCCTAGTTCAATGCCGATAGAGGAGAAACAGATTTTGCGTACCGGCTCGGGAAGATTTATTACCAGGGATCACTATACCACTCACTTGGAGGTATCTCTTCAGGAAGCGAAGGCGTGGGCCTGATACACAAAGACTATGGACAGGCAATGCATTACTTCCTGTACATTGCCAGGCAGGTCTGGCCCACTGATCCACCCGACCTGCGCCACGTTCCATTCCCCTCTCGCGAGGAAGCTGGTCAGGTTGGGTTCGCTGCTGCCAGTTCCGCATATATTGGTCGGATGTTTTTGAGGGGGGAGGGCGTCAAAACGGACTATCGCATGGCAAAATTGTGGTTTGAACGTGGAGCCGAGTTCGGAGACAAGGAGTGTCACAACGGGCTGGGAATCATTTACAGGGACGGTCTGACTACAGGAAAGGGGGAGATCCAGAAAGCTGTCGGGCATTTCACCGTCGCGGCTGGGCAAGAGCTGGCTGAGGCACAGGTGAACCTTGGAAAGCACCACTACGGTCAGTTGTACCCCTGACTTCAATGAACGCATTTTGTTGATAGGCTTTTCGGCTTGTTTCAGAGCGTGGTGAGATGAAGCTGGCGATGACCCATTTCGAGAACGCTATCAGGAACGGGTCTCCGTTTGAAGCGTACTATTACTTCGCCGAGTTCCAAGCGAGGACTATGCGATCAGCTGGCTACCCTCGACACATCACTTCTAGCGCGTGTTCGGTTGCGGTCTCGTTTTACAAGGTGGTCGCAGAACGGGGTGTCTGGGATGTTGACTTAATTTCCCACGCGAACCTTGCCTGGGCTTCGGGGAAAGATAAAGACAAGCAGATCGCAATGCTTCAGTGGTGGATCGCCGCTGAGAGGGGCTATGAGACGGCGCAAAATAACTTGGCGTATGTCTTGGACCAAGGTTCGTTCATCCTCAGCTTACGCCAAGCCATGGTGTTGCGACGTATTGATGTTTTCGTTTTAGACAAGAGCATCCTCAAATTTACGAGGTTTTCACCTATGTCACCCTCAAACGACACGGCGAGGGTCGCATTGACTCAATGGACGCGCTCTGCATCCCAGAACAATATCGACGCGTTGGTGAAAGTCGGGGATTATTATTACCATGGTTTTGGCGTCCCCGACGAGCCGGAAGCTGTCCGATGGGAAAAGGCGGCTGGGTACTATCAATCTGCGGCGGACACTCAATTTTCCGCTTTGGCGATGTGGAATCTGGGATGGATGTACGAGAACGGAATTGGTGTAACTCAGGTATATTGTTGGGATTCAAAGCCCATGTGCGACGATCTGATGATGTCACCCTAGGATTTCCACTTGGCCAAGAGACACTACGACCTAGCGCTGGCTACTAACACGGAGGCGTATTTCCCAGTCACACTATCGCTCATTAAGTTGCGTATCCGGAAGTTCTGGCATACAACTATCCTACGGGATCATAAACATGGTGTGTGGCAAAGATGCATCGTCAAATCCTGTGCTGACATGAACCGTCCAAGACTCTCCATCCGATGCCGCTGAGAACCCTGGGATCGAGGGAAAGCGACCAGAGGACACGCACGCGGGTTCTCCCGGCGGGGAGTACCCGGATGAATACGACGATGGCTGGTTTGTGGGTAAGGGTAAACCCAAGGGTAAGAACCCCCAGGTGAGGGATCACGAAGAGGAAGACGCGGTTAAGGTCAGTCGGCATATACTACGAAAACCCCCACGATCACTTACGCGGGACATTCTGCGTCACCAGTGGGCGAGAGACAGGAAAAACCGAGAGAACGATCGAGACCGAGACATGGATTTTGGCCCGGAAGACTACTTCGATGGCGCTCTTCGCGGAAATCGTGAACGGGGAGACGAAGGAGAAGACGAAGTTACAGAAACGATGCTACTCATCTCGCTAGTCGTGATGGTTGCTGGACTGTTTTATCTAAGAAATCGTTGGGTCGAGAGGCTGCGGCGAGACGAGGAGGAGCGGAGACGAAGGCAGCAGGGGGAGGTCCAGGGTGGGATTCCACCCCCACCGCCTGGACCCCCTGGACCGGTTGTCGATGGATGGGTGGTTCTTCGGTAACACAGACTAGTTGTCAAATATTCGCATCTATACCCCATCGACTATGTTATCAGCCCGCTTTGCAACCTCATGTTATATCCCTGATCCGATGATGTCCCAAACAGGCAATTCGGGTGAACTTTGGCTTGTTTCCGGTCGCGACGCTCAAAACGCGAAATCTAGTCTGGACGAGCCAAGGCGTGTCTCATCCTCTGTCTTCTTGCATTTGCTTCATTCCAACCCATTCCGTCAATCTCAGGGAATTACCCTCCCACCCAGATAACCGCAGGCAACTGCAAACGACCAACATCCATACCTTTGCACGCGACAAGATATTTACGCATTCACTTCTCATCTTGGTTTTTGGTGGAAATATGATCCCTAGTGACTTGGAGCCCGCCATCCGCAAAGTTTTGACCACGCCTGGGGTCGACTTGAACCTGATCAGCGCGAAAGCGGTTCGGAAACGGTTGCAGGTTCTGGACCCTTCCCTGACGCACGGGTGGATGAAGGAAAACAGGGCAGCCATCGACGAAATTATCGGGGAGATATTTCAGACCGTGAACGAGGCAGCCTCCGCTTCCGGGTCTGGTGATGCCAATGGTGTGCACGAAGACGCGGACGCCGAAGGCGCCGCGGAAGAGGGAGGAGAGGGAGAGGAGGAATTGGAGGGTTCGCCGAAGCGTCCGGCCAAGAAACGTCAAAAGAAGAACGGGCAAGAGAAATCGGACGCGGAATACGCTCGTCAGCTCTCGAACGAGTTGAACAGTCGGTCGAGGAGTTCCCGAAGCGTGGTTGGAAAGTCCAAGACGAATACGGGCAAGAAGGGTGGTTCGGGGAAGAGGAAGAAACCCTTGACCGCTGACACGGTGGACAGTGGCGAAGACGGGAGTGATGCTGACAGTGCGGTTGGAAAGAAGAGAAAGGCTCGGGGTGGGGGTGGAGCAAAGGGTGGATTTTCGAAGGAATATAACCTGAGGTACGGTTTTCAACCACAAGTAGCCCGTAGAACCACGCCTGATCCAACTTCGACCATAGCGAGCCTTTGGCTGCGTTGCTCGGCGTCGAGAGGCTCTCGCGTCCACAGACCGTGAAGCAATTATGGGACTATATCAAGGGGAACGAACTACAGGACCCGAGCAACAAAAAATTCATTGTCGGTGACGAGAGGTTTAGGGCCGTCTTCGGACTGGCCAGGCTAGACATGTTCCAGATGAACAAACTACTTGGCGAGTGAGGGTGTTTTTCCTTTGCTCGTAGAATCAGACAAGTCTGACATTTGTTTCATAATAGCCACCTTCGTGCGGATGGAGAGTAACCAGGCCCCGAAATCCGACCATACAATGCTGCTTCCACCCTTACATCTATCCCGCGTTATTGTTTACGCTCTTGTTTTCGCATTCTCTCCTTCTCGCCAAGGGAGACCCCTCACCCTGCTTTCATACAATCGCTTTGTCGTCAAACATTACTCCCATCCTTCCTCGAGGTCCCACGAACACACTATACGTCCAGCTCTTGCTCCCACCCCCCTAGATTCTTTTCGGTACCTTGGGAAGGCCCATTGTGTACATGATCATGGGTCCAACGTGTATCTTTGTACTCTCCAGTCCGTTTCAGTACAAGAGAACCCGTTCTTGTCACTCGAATTCAAGTTCAATGCCTAGTTTTTGAGCTTCCTCCACCGCTTCCTCCCCCTTCTCCTCGGCAAATCTCAGAATCGATTCCAAAATGTCCCGTTGACCTGAAATAAAGTAGCATCAGCAGAGGTAACGATATCCTAGAAAAATACCCTGCACCTTCGACGTAGTGTGTGAACATTGCCAATACCTCTGGCCGCGTCTCCAGGGTTGGCGCATCCGAGACGTTGGGAATTTGCGGTAGCCGCCTCAGGTATGATTGACACATCTCCAATAGCATACTGGCAGCATCCAACTGATTCTCAAACCTCGTGATCGCGGATTCTTCTGCCTCTTCAGACCGTGAAGCAGATGAAATAACATCCAGGACGTGGTGCCAGACACCTTCAACTCCGCGTGTGCCCCGACCAACTTCCCACCTCTGTTTCTCCCCTGAGTTCAAAGCTGAGGTTGTGGGCCCGCCACCGATGCTTAACACAATTGTATCGTCTGGGTTGCCTTCCAAGGAGAACCCATAACCCAGTATCAACTCCGAATTAGGTTTCGCGCCGTAGTTATTCAAAAGTTCTTCTCCGGGTTGAGTCCGTGAGTGGATGACGAGGGATAGGCCTAGCCGCCGCCCTATATCCCTACTCGAATCAGTAGGGAGTAGAGAGTTTACGACCCACGAAACGGGCCGCCCTCTCGCGTGGTTTAAAGAGTCTACTCCAGGAAGTAGTACCGGGTATGAGTCTTTCGGGGCCGCAATAGATGGATTCTCAGATATCAATGTGGAGGGGAACGCCCGAGAAGAGAGGTAAGTCGCTGCCGTGAGGTATCGCTCCCTACATCCAGGTGAAAGTCAGGAGTTATTATCGTTTGTGGCTGGGACCCTCACCATGTGTATCTCCGCCGGTACACGTCACCATCGGACGTTGTGGTCAGATACTCAATGCACTCCTGCCACTCGTCGTGTAGAACGTGCCTACGGTCTACCGTGGCTCCGTAAAGGTGGGAACCCCTGAACAACTCCAACTCCTCCTCAGAGAAGTGAAGGGGCGTAAGGAGCTGTTCTGGTTTGGGCAGCATCTTAAGGTATGGGAGGTGCGCTAGGGATTCGGGAAAGTCGGGAGATCTTTTTAATCCAACGATGAGTGGGTCGGAAATCGATGGGGAAGATCGAACGCCTCATACCATCCGGTGCAACTTACGCTTCGAACACCCAATGAAAACACAGATATGTGCAGATAAGCTGTCTCTCTGTCCACTCGGATGGGATGTCGTTGGTTTTGAGGACCGATAAGACGGCGCGCGTTGCAAGTTCTTTGGTGACGACCAGTCCGAATGGACAAGTGACGATAGTCGTATCAGCTGGTATTTCTCTATCTGCGACGATTTTGTAGCCACAAGCGTCTGGGCGGTGTCACAGCACCAAGTCAGCGTTGCAGTACGGTTTTAGCGACGATCAGTGTGCACCTGATTGAGGATGTGCACCGGGATGGAGAAAGCCTCCGTTTGCGACGAACCAGGATCGAAAGTTCTCGACAGTGTTTGAAATTATCGTATTCATTAGCGCCGCCGAGGAAATGGAACCAGGTGTCAGGAATGGAGAAGGTCGAAGGTAGACAAGATAAGGTTCGTGGAGAGGTCAGGGTTAGCCCTAGAGTCGATCGTCGATCATGACATTCCGGACTATAAGACATGGCTGACGGTGAGTGACACTTAGGTGAATCTATGCGATATGAAATTGCATTTCATTCCACCAGAGGCGTCTCAGCAGACAGGCGTGCCACCGTTGGTAACGTCCACGGCTGGGAGCGCCGGCGAACGCGACAAACCTACAGAACCTCTTTCCTGGCCTCGAGGCTTAAGCTTAAGGTCCTATGAGTTCACCACGACCTCCATTCTTCAAGCAGAAGCACCTCACACGACGGATATTTGGATGGACAGATTTCTATAAGAATGCTGATAATACATCGAACAGAGATTGCAGACCATACGAGAGTGCTGTAAAGGAGGGAGAGGTAAACGAAAAGGATCGCCGGAATTGGGCCACGGCAAAAGGCAAAAAGAATACTTATGGGGAAGAGGAACTATCAATACACGAGTGAGAATCCAAGTATTACCCGAAACCATGTACGATGAAAACAAGAAACCGAGACGAGAGGGACCGAAAACCGAGTCAGGAAGGCGAAGAAATAGATAATCAAAGGAGCGACGAAAGGTGAGGCGAATTTTTTTTGTTGCTATTCGTCCAAGCGAATGCGCGGTTGAATGGGTGGCTGAAAAGGAGTGGAGATGATAGCCGATGAAGAGACTCTAAATAATTTGGCAGGTCGAGTGGGTGTGTCCAAAGTGGTGGTGGTGATGGTGTTGGTCAGACAATGCGCTCAGCCGCACATGCGTGGAACGCATGGCTCGCGAACCTCGACCTCATCGGGCTCACGAGCCCCGAGGTCCTCTGGTTCACGGGCGACGGCGTCCGGAGTATCGTACTCCCGAGCGAGGAGGTCGTATTCGACAACAGCGGGTTCCCTCTTAGCGAGGGAGTCGGCGGGAATTGGGCTGGCCAAAGCGGAAGTGGCAGCTACAACAATAAGACTGGTAAGCGACCGGCGATTGAAGCGAGTTGTGGCACTGACCAAGAGCCAAAAGAGTGGCAAAGACGCGGATGAACTGCATCGTAGTTATTGTGGTGGAGGATTTGCTTGTAGAGGGTAAAGTGAGTGAGCTGGTTGAGAGTAGATGGAACGGAGAGCGGTGGGGAGAATGAAGAACGTTGCCTGCTCTTAAATATAATTCGGTCGACATGTCGACCATCGGCTGAGCTCGCGAACGAGATTCCAAAACGGAGACAAACCCCCTTCCTGAAAAGGAAAGCAGCCGCCTTCGTGATGTTGGGAGCGGCGGGTGGCTGCCTTGTCCAAGAAAGGAAAACATCCTAAAACGGAAGGCTCAAAGGACTTGAAGTGATTGAGTTGTCGATCGTTTACTTACCCCCGTATGGATGAAAGGAATCCGGCCAGATGCAAGTTTCTTTTCCGTGCCTGGTTCTCCATAACGCCCGGCTCTCCCGACGGTTGTACCGCAGCCGATCCGTCCTTACCCGTTCAGGTTGTTTTGCCCGCGGTCACTCCTCGCGGGAGCGGCCAGCGTCCGGTTCACAGGGCCACGCAGTTTTCTTCGCCACAAGTCTGCAAATTTGAGGACAGTGATTACGGTTACAACCCAAGTCTAAATACCCGATATCAGAGCGTAAGGCACCACACCGTTAGCTGTTTCTTGACACGAAAAGTCCCCCTCGTCTATTCCTATTCAGCGACCAAAAGATCAGTCACTTTAGTGAATGGCGATCTTAGACACATCGATTCTCCCCGTCTCTGCACAACTGCGCCCGTTTGGGTATATTGACAGATTGGCCCGTCGTTTCCTGGCACCGTTGGTCTTCCGACCTCCAATTGGAACAAAGGGAGGGTGGATCACCACCACCTTCAATGGCGATCAGCTATCGATCCTGCAGAGGAACGAACCGATTATAGTATTGCTTCGTCATCGCCTCCACCCGTTCTGGTGTAGACTCGGACAACTCCTCGACAAACCTGCCTGCGGATCATACACCCGTAAGCCCCTGGAACGTCTGCACCAAATTAAGAACAAACCTGGTGAGCCACGAAACACGGCCAAGGCTGGTACCACCGTGTTCGGAGGTAGAATGGTGTTGTCCTCGATCTTCGCACAATCCTTGATTATGCAAAATTTCCCCTGCCAAGTCGCAAATCCAAGCGCAAAACACGTCAGTATACAATGTTGTGAGATGTCATTCCGCTGCCGCGGAGGTATAGGGGCGGACGTGCTTTGAAAGGAACGTTGAAAGGATCGGCGCCAACGTATGCAGGCACTGTTCTATTTTCATAGCACTCAACCCGCCTGGTGCAGTACACACAGGAAAACGGGAGCAGCCCCAGTCTAAAACGGTGGAAAAGAGGCTGAGAGAAACAGACGTACTATCACGCAGTTCTTCCCAATTTCGACGTTGTTACCGATGGTGGCTGCTTCAACGACACTCCCGGCCCCAATATGAACGTGGTCCCCTATCTTCATAGGGTAATAATTAAAATTCCCCCGATACGTCTTGTACGGCGGGCTGTATCGCGTTCGCCCCGCCCAGAGAGTACAACGTTCGAAAAGAAAAGGTTTCCATCAGCATCAGACGCAAGTTTCAGTATGTTCGGTGGCGCCCCGTATGGCCGACCCGCCATACCGCGTCAGTTCTCCACCGTCCATGGTTCCCGCGCGGCGGTGGACGGTCTAGCGGTCGGGTAAAGCCAACGAAGGGCTAGGGCGGACGCTCGCTCCTGATCTGAGGGGAAGGAGGGTACGTACCGCATGATACACCCTTCTCCAATCAGGCAGTACCTTCCCAAAGAAATCACGACGGTGTGACCGCTTCCAGTCCGCCTCAAGTCACCCCGAATGATTGCACCATTCGAGATGATCGTTTTGCCTCCAAGTATGATGTTTTGCGGTCCAGCGATGATCGCCTTGCGAGACACCTTGTTTCCTGTATCCTGAAAAAGCCAAGTTGCACGAACAAGTCCGAAAACCCCAGCATATGTTCCAAGTAGATGAGTCTGAGGTTGCAGTCTGTGTGACAATCAATACATACGGTCTCGATGTACTCGTTGCGGGAGTAAGGGATTGGCTGTTGCATTCTTGGGAAACGGTTTCCAGGCGGCAATCGCAATCAACAAGGCTAGTGTCACCACTGTATCGCGGAATGGACGCCGGTACCTGTGGCAAGATGCCAGGAACTGAGGAAAGAGGAGCGTCCCACGTCACGTGCAGCTTGGAAGTCTCAAATCGTGATGCATGACGGCGTGAGAGTATTGAGAGTCGGTACATCCGATGCCGCACCCGAGCCCGACCCGGAACGTTTCAACCGTTGGGAGGCGGACATTTCGGGAATGACACAAGGCACAGACAGATAATGATCGAAGAGGGCGTGCATTGTACCTACACCATATCTACCACATCCCTCAAACACATTCAGCGTTCAACCCCGCCAGATACTATCGGGAGGCTAAAACCTCTTTTCGTAGAACCCACTACCCCCAATCCCCGCGCCCCCAATCCCAGGTGAACGGGGGTAGCTGTTGAAACCCTGTGCGCTCCTCAAGGTGTAAATCTTGTATCCATACAGAGCACCTGCAACAGCGCCGAGGAGGAAAATGATCTTCCCGAGGCTCCAGAACCACCCTGAGTAAGTAGATCCCTCAACTTGGATCTTCCCGCGGGGGTTGTTTGTGTTGGAGAGGATGGCAGAGTAGGTGGTCACGCCGATGATGCTGAAAGTGACAAGGATTGTCTTCAACCACGTAGAGTTTTGGGAGGGGCTGGAATCACGTACTCATGCTCATCAGAAACGTCTCCTGTAAGAGCGGAAAACCCGAGGAATGGAACCTCAGGTAACGAAACATTCTTCAACGTGAAGCATGTTGTCCAGTTATCCCCTAATCCGCGCAGGCATCAAAGACCTTCCAGCATCTTCCAAACGAGGAGACTCACAAGCCTTGTAGTGTATCTTAACCTAAACATCGTCACTGTTATTTAGGAACTTTAGACATGAGGGAGGGAAGCCTACATCGAGAAGCCCGTCCCTAAGGTAGGTAATCTTGAGTTTGGTTGCGACGCGCGTTCGCCTGAAGAAAGCCTGGAAAAAGCGTCAAGGAGACTATGCGGCCAAAACGGCAAACGACGCACAGAGCAAGAGCCGATGGCGTTGGCATCTCCATCGTTGCTGAGATCGTACGGAGTCTTCCCATCACCGACCATTGCAACAATACGGGGGAACGAATATGCGTGGCGTGCGTTCGAATACCTGTGAGACAGTCAATGGGAGGGATGAAGGCATCTTAAAGGGACACGTACGTATCAAGGAATAGACCGAGGCCCTCGAAGTTGTCTGTTTCGCGGTTAACACAATAGGTTGTTGAAAGTAGCCACGATGGTCTTACCCATGCTTCCGAATACGGGTCCGGGCGTTGCCCGCCCCTTTGTCAACCAGATCGCCATACCGTCACCGTACAAGTGATTTGGTGAACCAGAAACCTAACAGCGAGTGAGCAGAGGTACGACCAGAACATTTCCAGGACCAACCCGAAACTCGACCTCAATGACAAAGTTAATCGAGGTGATGGGTAGACGCGACCAAAGCCAGCCCTGTCGACCCAAAGGTATGTTAGTAGGGTAAAAATGATTGGAAATGGGCTGATTGACTTGCCATTTCTGAGGGCTGGTTGCGGGTCAACCGTATATGCTTCGCGGTGTTCTAAGTAAACAACTCTTGGTCAGAGGCATGGCGGTTGCAGCTTGGATGGAAATAGCGTACAACGTAGGCATCTCCTCCGAAGTCCCACCACCTGTTCTGCAGATCCTGGTCGATGTATGGCGCGTATAATGAATGCGTTCGCAGTTGTACAGTCTATCAAAAACTCGTTAACATCCCCGCCTCACAAGCCCACGTAATTTCGACACGGAAAGGGTCCGATTGTGTCCGCGGGTTTGTGGATATGCACAGAAAATACACACCCTTTCGATTGTTCTGTTTCCTATTCTCGTGAGGTCATCCGCGGCAAGAGCAAAGCCCGTGAACAGAGCCAGACAATAAAACAAGTAAGATTTGACCATGGTTATTCAACCAGAATGAAGGGTTCGACCCTCGAGATTGACGAAATCCGCCACCGAAGAGCGGGAGGGGAGTATAGCGTTGCGTGTCACGTGGTGCTGATGTGTTCGGCAACACTGTCCCCGTCCTCGCCGCGCTGGGTATTGACTCCGACGTGTGTCAAAGTCTACCAAGAGTGCTTCATACACCGCTCTCTCCCTCGACACACACGACGAAGACGACGAGGACGACCCGGTTTTCATGCACGGCCTGCGTGTGCTGAACCCAGTGGCAAATTCGTTCGCTAACTGTGGGCGCACGTCTTTGACGTTTCGGACGTCTCTGGCTAGCAGATCAAGCCTCCACCTCGGGTTCCAGTACCGTCTTGTTGCACCGCAGTCTTTGCCCCTCTCCAGATCCCTGGGGTCTCTGCGGGCATACAGCACACCGACTCCGACATCTCCGACACCAAAACCTTCGTTATGGTCTCGCATACTCCCAGTCACCGCGAAGGATAACCAAAGCGCGTCATCGTTCCGGAAGATTGTCGCTTTGGCCAAGCCAGAGAAGAAACCTCTTACGTTTGCAGTGGGCCTGTTGCTGGTCTCATCTTCGGTCTCAATGAGCATTCCGTTCACCGTAGGAAAGCTCATTGATTACTTCACTTCGGTGGACCCGGTATGTGTCCATCACGTCATCACTCTTCCAGACTCATCACGGAGGCTAATTTTATATATAGCAAATCCCCTATGGGCTCACACTCGGACAAGCATCGGGAATCTTATTCGCCTTGTTCACTATCGGTGCTCTGGCCAATACAGGGCGTGCAATCCTCATGCGGATGGCCGGTCAACGAATTGTCGCTCGGTTGCGGGAACGAACCTACGCCGCGGCACTCAAACAGGAGGTTGAATTTGTTGAACGTGGAGAAGGCGATGTCTTGAGCAGGCTGAGTGTTGATTCCAGTGTTGTTGGCGAAAGGTACAAAGAGATCACTCTCATTGTTAACCGATATTTACCCACTTCTGTCAGTGTGACACAGAACCTCTCCGATGGTTTACGGGCGGTCGTGATGGCTTCTGCTGGTCGTAAGCAAGCAAACCTTGCGGTTCGGAACACCTATCTTAACCTACTTTTGTTCCAGTCGGCGCGATGTTTTACGTTTCTCCTGCTCTCACAACCTTGATGCTCGCACTTGTTCCCCCCGTCTCGTTGGGTGTTGTACGTGTGCTTCCTCGTTCTTTCGCCTGTGCCTTACCTCTCCCAGGTGTTCTATGGTCGTTACCTTAAAAAGCTGTCAAATCAGACGCAGGAAGCCCTCGGTGAAATGAACAAGGTCAGAGTCACCGCAATATGTATCTTGAACTCCTTAGTAATCCGCAAATAGGTCGCACAGGAGTCACTAGCTGCACTCCGAACTGTCCAAGCTTTTAACGCTCTTCCACAAGAACGTGAAAAGTTCCACACGAAGATCAGCAGTGTGCTAGAGCTTGCTCGGCGGGAAGCCAATGCCAGCGGAATCTTCTTTGGGAGTACAGCTTGGAGTGGAAACCTCACTTTGCTCGCACTGCTCGGTTATGGTCAGAACCCTCCGTTAAATGTGGCCGTTGTGCTCACCTGCTGGGTTTACCAGGCGGCACGCTAGTCAGTCGGGGTGAAATATCTGTAGGGGACCTGTCAACCCTACTGCTGTACACTGTATACGTTGGATCGGGCTTGCAAATGCTCACGTACGCAAACATGCTCCATGATTTCCCATAGTTGCTGACTGGACTTCAGGTCATTCTTTGTGGGTCTTCCCGAAGGTCGTTCACCACAGAGTCTTACCCGTACTGACTGTAGACCTCAATTATGCGTGGAGTCGGCGCCGGGACTCGGATCTTTGAGCTCATTGACCGAACCCCCGTGATCGATCCGGACGTCGGCGCAGATCTGGGCCTAGCACGCAGGGGACGAGTCAAGTTTGAGAACGTTGGTTTTGAGTATCCGAGCCGCAAAGGTGTCGAGATCTTGAAAGATTTCAACCTCGATCTCAACGTTGGAGAGAGTGTCGCAATCGTGTAAGTTTTTAGTGTGCACAGTTTGGCTTTTCTGCTGAGAGTGCTTGTACAGTGGAAAGAGCGGGAGTGGAAAGTCTTCAGTAGCATCCTTGCTATTACGATACTACGACCCTGTGCGGGGGAGGGTAACTTTCGACGGTCAAGGTGGGTCCGTGATCAGGACCTCTTCCGTGTGGTTAACCCCCCATATCCAGATATACGGGAATTCACAACGAAGTCATGGCGCGATGTTATTGGTTTGGTACCTCAGGATCCGGTCATGTTCACAGGAACGATCGCCTCCAACATCGCTTACGGAAATGAGACCGCCTCGAGGGAAGAGATCGAGGCTGCCGCGCTGGAAGCGAACTGCGACTTTGTGTGGGGGATGCCCCAAGGCTTTGACACACCAAGTAAGGCGTTTCGTGAAGTTGGCTGGTAAAACTCAAACAGTCCATTCCAGTTGGCAGGTTGAGTCTCTCTGGTGGCCAGAGGCAAAGATTGGCGATCGCTAGAGCACTCCTGAAGAAGCCGGCCATCTTGGCATTGGATGAAGCTACAAGCGCACTAGATGCCACTTCGGAACACAGGGTGAGCTGCCTCCGGTAGCATTTTTTGAATATTTTTGCCGACGCCACCCCAGGTTAACGATGCGATCGACAAGATTCTTCGTAAGAAACAGACCACATGTTTGCTTGTGGCCCATCGGTTGTCTACGATCGCCCGCGCTGAGCGTATCGTGGTTTTAGAAGGTTTGGAACTACCGCTTCAAAACGGTAACTCCCTACTGACGGAACTATAGATAGCCATATCACCGAGTCTGGGACGTACGTGCAACTCGTCAATAACCCAGACTCACGATTTAGGGCATTAATGGCGGCGCAACTCAATGCCACGTCTGGAGAGACCCTCAGGCAAACCGCCGGACCTGAAACGACGAAGGAGCAGAAACAATCACCATAGATTGTGCGTTATGGTAGAGCATCTAGATTTGGGAGCATTCTTGGCCATCCGTGAGCATTGTGCACCGGGACCAGTGAGTCTCTGGACCAGTATGCCCGATGTCCTAGGCGTAGGTCTAGGTTCCGCATCCGCATTTAATTATTTTGTTTTATTGTAGTATCCATATCTAGAGCCCGTCGGGCCACACCCGGTCCCGCGAAATCCCAGATCAATCATAATCACGACCAGCTTGAGGTCCAGAAGTCTTTGCATCCTTCCCATCGATTGCGATTTTCGACGGCGAAACTTTTGAATTGCCGTGCGTGGACTGCACGCGACGAACACGAGGAACATTCGTGGCCTGAAATCACCTGCAGGGTGGATAAGGCCTGTACCGAAATTCGTGATCGGCGATCTCAATATCGATTGAGTTCGACGGGTGGGTAAGTTATATAAGATAATCGCGGCGTTGAGACAACCCCCGCCACACTTTGTTCCCCCCCATAAACCATGGCTCCCGCACTTGCGAATAATGGAACCTCTGCCAACACACAACAGGACCCTACGGTCTCGTTAATCAACGCCTCAGTGGCGACGACGGCCTTAGCCGTCGAGGTGTGTCCGCTGATATTTGCTTTCATGCGCGAACTTCTGACAAGTTCACGTAGTCGAAGCTCGATTCGCTCTTGAACACAGTCACGTCACCCTCGACGGGTAACATCGACATAGACAAGGCACTGGAAGGGTAGCTTCTCCTCGGTTGCGTCATTCACCAGAACTGAACTTGTGTTTTAAAAGAATCCGGATCGACCTCGAATCATTGACGTCGACCCAATCTGGTGAACGGGAGGAAATAAAGAGTGAGTGAAACAAGAAATAGGGGATACAAATCTGAGTTCGTCTGGCAGGGCATCTGGAGGATGCTCTGAACACCGAGGTTCTGGAATACCTCACAAGGGAGAGTAAGCAGTGTCTGGTTCACATGCTCGCAATACTGGCTTACGACCCTGGTAAAGTCGAATCCCAGATCGATGCATCGATCGAGAAGAATGTCGCGGGTCTCGTAGAGGTGGAGCTGGACAAATACATCCCGAAACCACTTCGTGAGAAAGTCGATGCACAGCGTATGGACATCCAAAGTCTCCACGTTCAGATCCACAATACGTTGAGTTTTCAACCCTCTCAAAGTCGGCTATGGCTCATCAATGAATGACCTTTCCTAGCGAAGCTCGCAGATCTAATAGTTTCATAAAAACCCAAAAACAGTTTGGGGAGGGCCTCCACCACCTCATCAACGGAAGGGGCTCAAAATGCGACCTATTCCCAAAGACTGTTAAAGACCTGTTGGAGCTTGAGGGTCAGCTATATGTTTCACGCTTCAGCCTACCCGCAAGTCACTCACTCACTTGGATCGCAGACCCGAAAATCGTCAAGCTCGTCGAGTTTTATGGTTTGAAAGACCCTGGTCCGGGATCTAGAGCCGCGAGCCTGAACTGGTTCTTGCGGGAAATTGGAGTCACCTACCAGTACGTTTATCGAAGACCCTTTCGGCCCTTTCCTGCATAATGATTCAATTCACACTGTCATCTCCCCTCGAACCGTCCCTTTTATCTCGATAGGTCCAACTTCCTTGGGTGACGAGCCCGTCGCTTGTATCGCTACGATGTTTTGTATTGCACCACTTGTTTCTTGTAGCCGTCTACTCCTTCCATC
>Ga0307515_10002809_pt1 | contig 37050 bp, 23 predicted proteins | sample 17_EM_MG_FD_194513 | JGI IMG/M metagenome (GOLD analysis project Ga0307515, IMG submission 194513) | Populus trichocarpa ectomycorrhiza microbial communities from riparian zone in the Pacific Northwest, United States - 17_EM | ecosystem: Host-associated > Plants > Roots > Unclassified | place... | reverse complement strand
TTTAAGCCGTTGTGGTTGAGCAATTCAACCGCGAATATAGGGATAATCGTGGATACCATCGGAGCGCGGGAAAAGTGCCCCAGACCGATTGACTCCGCACCAACAGAATCGCGCCTGAGCTTGCTGAGGTAACTGTTCAACTGTCGTTGAAGAGGCCTATCGGTCCGACTCCGTGATCCGAGACAAAGTGACCAATCAGCTTCGGTTTTGCACCCTGATACTTTTGATCGTTCCAACATACCGTAGCCCGCAGTTCAATATACGCACGCCCAACTACGCCTGCCTCCTTGCCAGTCGGCGCCAGCCGGTACTAGTCAGTGTCACTCGATATCGAAAAACGTATCCCAGTTCCATAACCGTTATCGCCCAAAACGAAGCATCAAGACGACTAACTTCGCCTGCCTGGCTGTTATATCACTGCCTTGTGATCCAGCGATGCACACATCTCCTCTACGGGAAGCCGGATAATCAGAGGGGGCCTAGAAACTGGGGACATAACCCTGGAGAAGCTGGCCATAAAACCGCTCACGAAGCCGGCACAAGGGCTAGCTGGCGACTGTCGGGAATGACGCCGCGCAGTTGACGGCCAGGATCGTCTGTGACGCCCATTATCACGACCTCCTAGGCGTTGCGTTGCGTCGTGCCCCAAAGACAGAGCAGCAACCCCACATACGTTAAGCAGCCCGAGAAAGTCGAGCGCGAGAATCTTGGACTGGACGCAACGAGGCTCTTGGAGTGCGTCTGGTCCTGCTCAGGCGCACATGTTCGATGCAGTCTCCTCAGGGCCTCCGCTCGCCTGCAGTGGTGCGAAACAATACTAGGCCGGTCTTGATGAGGTTGAGGCCAATATTGGTCAGTTGAGTAAGCAAGGCATTGAAGAGGAATCGGGATGGCTGTGCTCCGATCAATATACGATGGACTCGAGAAGTTGACAGGAGTGATGGATAATGGCCGCACCCGCGGGCATTACATATCATTCGGACTCTAACATGGCAACAAAGAGGTCATTGCCCGTAAAGATTGCGTGCTTGAATGTTTGTGTCCGCCGTGTTTCGGGCTGACGATAATTAACCGCCGAAACCGGCTTAGCCCGCAGTTGACGGTGCGGGAGATTCATCTGAAATTCAACCTCCACCGTTCCTACCGCCAGGGCCTTCCTAAGCACACCTTAACAGTCTGACTCAGCTGTGCTGCTGATGCTTCCATGCCTACTGACGCAGGTGCCTCGATCTTACCTTTGCTTGTTACCTTGCGCTTTGCCCTGCCTCCCCCCGATTCCGCGCACCTTTAGATGACGACATAGGAATGAGAGCCGCAGCGCCCTGTGCTCTCAATCACGACATGACCATAGGAGCTACCCCTAGGTGACGCTGCACATTTGCAAATTTTTAGGTAATTAGGGTCCTAACACCAGAAGATTGACGTGTAACCATCTCTATATTTCGATCTGCGTCTTATGAATGGTGGAGGAGTAGTGTCCGTTTACCTGATCGGGTGTTGCGCACGCGGGGACGCTGCTTTCTGTCAATCATACGAGGATGAGGTGCGATTGCGCGAGCGCCGCTTGCTTTATGCTTTGAGTTGCTGTCTAAAGTCGTCGCCGCTTTGAACAGCGGGAAATGGATCCATTGCACTTCTTACCGAATCCCTGCTTACTGCAACCACTGCTCAAGTATAAGAAAGAGAAGCTTGCCTCTCATTATTGTATTACTCCCATATCATCACCAGCCAAACTCTTCTTCCCTCCGAGTCCAAAGCTCTGGTTCATCTAGCTTCACTAGTAAAAACTCTACATTTTCATTAAGCTTTATAACTTAACTCACACCTACACAACCTGAAATTGTTTTAAATATCCATTCTTGACTAAGTTTTGTCAAAATGGCGCCGGGACTCGTCGAGCCGACACAGTACAACGACATCAAGCCCAAAGATATTAAAGCTGCTTCCATCACAGACTCAACCATCAAGTATACTCCAGGCCGCTCTATCCCTGAGTCACATGAGCACTATGAGCATGAAGACCTCCGGCCAAGATTCCCTGACGTTCACTGGCCCCCCTTGACCGAAGTTCCCTACCAAGACAAAGGCTTCGAGGGTGACCCACACTTCCGGAACCTACTCAGCGCAGCAACGGATGTTTTCGATTACAACCCCAAGATTGGAACGGAAATTCACGGCATCGATTTAGCCAATCTTACGGATGCGCAAAAGAACGACCTTGCCCGCCTGATCGCTACCCGCGGTGTGGTCTTCTTCCGTGACCAAAGGAACTTCGATATTGAAGCCCAACGAGAACTTGGCAAGTATTTTGGCACACTCCATAGGCATGCAACAACCTCCGTTCCGATACGTCCTGGACTTGAGGATGTCCATGTTGTGTTCACTGGGGAGAATTCCCAGGACATGAGAGCCATGTTTACTCCAACTTTCTTGTGGCATTCCGATGTACGTATTACCCTCACCAGCTTGTTTTAATCAATTCTGACGTACATAGGTCACATATGAGATTCAGCCACCATCATACACATCGCTCAAGGTCCTTACCGGCCCTCCACGCGGCGGAGGGGGCGACACTCTCTGGTCCAGCCAGTATGCCGCATATGATGCTCTCTCTCCTAGCATGCAGAAGTATCTTGAGGGCCTCACGGCTATGCATTCAGCTGAGATGCAAGCACAAGGCTCTCGTGACCTAGGCCGTGCTGTCCGGCGTGACGCTGTTATCACCGAACACCCCCTTGTCCGTGTCAACCCAGTTACTGGATGGAAGTCCCTATTCTTCAATCCTGGATTCGTTACTAAGATTGTCGGCATCCCAAAGACTGAGAGTGATGCTATTATCGGCTATCTGAACGAGGTTATTGCTACCACACAAGAACTCAATGTACGCTTCCAGTGGAATAAGAACGATGTTGCCTTTTGGGACAACCGTGTTTGCGTATGTCATACTTCTTTCATTCTTTAGGAACCATAGACTAATTGCGAGTAGAACCATAGTGCTTCCTATGGATTTGCTCCTCACCGCCGCCACGCTGTCCGCGTGTGCTGCCACGGTGAGCGCCCTATTTTCGATCCAGCCGGCAAGTCTCAAGAAAATGAATTTGCTGAACGTTATGGGATTCCCAAAGTCAACAAAGATGGGTCTGGCATTGTCAATTACAACGACTGAATGGTGGGTCATGTCAAACTTGCTGTCGTTTCAATGACATGGAAGTTTGGAACCTTTTTACTTTTCCTCTTCAGACGTCTTTTGTGGAGTTGGAATTATTTTGTTTATTTTTTGAGATGCTGCGATTTAGCGAACTTGTTGGCCTTGCATGCAGATACCAAACTATTTTATTGCATGTAGGTACATATGGCCAACTGAGAATCGAAAATTATGGCGTACAACTGAACAGCTCGGAGACGATGGCGACGTATTAAATGTGTATTTATTCCCATCGCTCTTAAAAGGTTGTTAAGCTTGCAAGATTCTGCTTCTTCTTACCGCGTGTAAGGGTTAGCTCTCAGTCACGTGATCACAAGCCATCGCGACCTCAACCATCACTGTTCTCCCAACCGTGGAAATGCTTGAAACCCAGGAAAACCCCGTCCGGCAACCGCAATTTATCATGAAATGCGTATGGAGAGTGTGAACGATTTCTCAAATAAGGATGTTTTTCCAGAGCCAATGAGTATTGCAAATTATGAAGATGCGCGTATTCACCAGAAAGAGCCTACCATCTTAGAGTACGCACGGTTCCACGGACTCTGTATAGACTACAGGCTGGATCATCCGTTGGCAGACCATCCTAGTGTTCTTTCATATCATGATTTGCACTCAGATCTAGAAGATCCTGTCGGTAGCGCCCGATCTGATCTCACGTCGGACTTCACAACTAAGGAGCGGATCAGTATCAGCAAGGATTCGGCCATCCTTTTGAAATCAATATGTACTGCTCCGGATTTGCCCACTGAGACGAAACTTGAATCAGAAACTATACGCCTAGTGGCCCGGCTTAAACAAGAAGTACCAATCTTACAATCCGACAACGAATTCGATCTCCGAGAATTTGGGAACATGGATATACCCAATTTTCAAAAGCTGAAAATGTCTCTCGAAGTAGGCACAGAAGGACAGGGTGAAGGCCTCGAGTGGCCGACAAGGTTTCTTGCTCTTCCAGCTGAGTATGACAGGCAATCAAAGATTGAGAAATTAGAAACCTCGAGAGAAGTTTTATTATTTCTTCAAACAGCACTCAAAGACATCTTTACTACGGAGGATTATGACACCGTCAAAACTAATGCCTTACGATACAAGAGAGTATGTGGGATGTCGTCTGGCTAGCCAAGACTAATATTTTCAGAATTCAGCACTTCAACCACTGACTCCACCTTTACTTCCCCTAACACCACCGCTGACACCATTTGTTCCGTCGTCTCCAGCTGGCAATTTAGAGTTACTTTCCGAGCTCACAGATTCTACAGCTGCTGAAGTACGCCAGCTCGAAGACAATATGATCAGACTAGATACCATTACATCTCATACATACTGCGCTAGATCAGAGAGTAGTGACCCAATGTCTCTTGAGCATGCTGATATTGGCCTAATCTTTAGTCCTCTACGTGGTATTGAGGAACCACCCTTGTCACCACTACGCAAGCGTAAAGCTTCAGACCTAAAGGTCGAGGGTCCTCTAACACCGCCAACGAACTTCTGGTCTCCTGAAAAGAAAACAAAATCTGTTTCATTTCCTGAAATGTTACAAGAATATATCCTAGGGCTTCCATTCACCTTTGAATCCGGAAGCGATCTACTAGATTCGCAGAGCAGCTTTGGTGCTTCTTTTAGTGAAAAAGTAGCCCCACTTGCAGAAGGGGTAAGCAAACAACTCGAGAATGAGAAATTACAAAAATTTGATACCACCAGGCGCGTTGATGTGCCGCGGATGAATTTCTCCTTGCCTCAAGCTCCTTGGGTACAATTCACGCGCAAGACTCACGACAAGAATCCAGGAGGTAAGACGGACCTGGATTTCCAAATGAAACTGCTCGTGGAGATGAAACGTGAAGCGCTCAGAAGTTTTTCCGCTTGGCATGGGGTTGCGAGGCTTGAGAGGGAACTTCAATGGTGTCCATTCCCGGCTCAACTCGGTTTAGTAGCACTCGATGAACAGATTCAGGATGATGGATTCTTATATACTCTTCTCGACGATCTCTGGGTTACTGGAATCGTTCATAGCAGTTCACTCACATGGAAACCCGAAGGTCTGAGAATCCTTGATGACATTGATGGAAGTGAAAACGAACTAGACATGGCCGAATTTGACGAAGAAAGGGACCTGAGGTCTTTGCTGAAAAGGAGACGGATGGAGATAGAAGATGAACATGACAGCTGTGTACTTCATGAGAGCAGGACGGAATCAACCTCTAACCCCAAAGAAGCCGGCTATTTTCAAATTGCTGATGGCCAGACGCAAACCCTTGGTAAACGTGCAGCCTCTACAGACGCTCCCAAAATTTGCTGTGAGCTAGAAGACGGCCTTATGCTTGGCAGCTTGTTTTCTGCGTCGAATGCCTTGAGCAGGTTTATGGAGATACATGGGAAAGTTGTCAAAAAACCACAACTCACTGAGTCATCATCTAAACCAGCACCGCTGCCATTGAATTCCAAGGCAATACTACCTGTTCAACCAAAAGAACCAGCTGGGATTAATGCGCATCTAGAAAAAAATCCATCTACTCTTTTGGAGGCTATTCCGCTTCCACCACTTCCACTAAACCTTCCACCTTGCCCATTCATCATTTCAGCGACACTTCTAAAGCAACGTCACTTAACTCAAAGTATACAGAAAACATATCCGGAGGCAGAACTCGTCGAGCGAGACTTTAATCTTCCTCACTTGTCAACGGAAGAAGCAGATCTGATTCTTTCACCTTCAACCGGACTCATACTTACAAACGTTCAAAGAATAAAGCAAAGTGCTCTTCCAGGGCAACCAGAACGTTCACACATAAAGGAGAGGATTACTTCTCTCGTGGATAGATACGAGCGATTGATTGTGTTCGTTAGCGAAGGACTTACTGCAGGCAGCGCTCGAGAAAGTGCCCTGGACAGCCGTGACTCCGAGGCATTTGCATCGTTGGTAGGTTTCTCGATGGCGCTGGATGGTGAAGTATCCGTTATATATCTACCAGGCGGAGAAAAGACACTCGTAAGATGGATCGTCTGCGCTATGGAGCGCTGGGGAGTCGCAAGCTCCGGCCCCAATGACTTTGGAGAGTTGAAGTTATTGCAAGACGAGACACTGGTGAGCTGTGATTTCTTATATCCCTGTTTTCGTGTTTACATTCCGTCTTTTACGACCTATTGCCAATAATTTCCGAAAAAAATATCTAACAGTACGCTATTCTTATAGTGGGAACTCTTCCTCCGTCGCGCCGGCCTGAATGCCTTCGCTGCCCAAGCTGTTCTCTCAGCGCTCAAATCGCCTCTGCAGACTAACACCATCGTGGACTGCAATTCCAGCCCGCAGGCAGCCAGCGTCTTTGGCCTCCCAGCGCTCATTCTCATGCCCGCATCTGAGCGGGTCCAGCGATTTGAAATACTCCTCGGCGGGCGTCGAATTCTTGACAGGGTTAGTGCACTGCTTGATCAGCGCTGGCCTAGCGCAGTGAACGGATTTGCCGTATAACCTCTCAATTCGAACCTGCCCTTGAGCATCAAGATCAAAAGAAGAAAAATTAATTTACTGGGTGAAAAGTATGGGTCGTTTACTCGGCAGATAGAGAGACCGGTCGGGCATTTACTGGCATTTCCGTCCATGCCTGAGTTGCAAAATTCTCTTCCTTGTCTACCATTACCATATACCCGTTCCGTCTTAATGGTTTTCTTTTGTGCTTTCGGGCTTTGGGCGGCGCATCGTGGGTTTCGACTTCGGCAAACTTCGTTTCAAATAGCTTCCTCGGGATGCTTTAAATAAGATAGCAAATGCATTTATATGTAGAGTGACTGTGTAAAATCAATGGGATCTTAGATTGAAAAAGTAGTTGCAGATCACTCAGCCATTCCATACCACATATCACGTCATACGTGATCCATTCCAAGTAGAGAAATCCTGGTACCAAATGAAAGCCGTTTCGAAAACTAATGGCACTTGCCATAATAGCCAGCACTTTCATATCTGCGAAAATTAAGAGGGGTGCAATTCGTCGTTTATTCTCCATCCCTGCCCTGGTGCAGATGTCTTCTGCTATGGTGTTTCAAATTTGTTAAGGCTTGAGTATCCAATATTTTGGATAAGAACGATACTGGAATCAACTCATGTGGTTCTCCAGGGACGAAGAATACGCGGTGATCTTTCGAGAATGTTTGTTCGACTTGATCACGCATTGTAGTCACCTTTTTTGGCACCCGAGCATCCTCGGGGTCATAAAACTTTAGATAAGTATAGAGAGCTCCTCTCTAAGTATCGGTTAAAGTAGTGTTCTCGGTGAGGAAAAGGACGATCCGCCGGCGCAAGAGAGGAGCGATGCATAGGTTAAAAAAAGGTTTGTCTACTTGGCCGGTTCTTGCTTCTAGCGGAGTGAGCGGGTTATGGCATTGAGATATGCGATGTGAATATCTTTCAGTGCTATGGCCTTGGATATCTTTTGCGTTACATCGTCTACTAAGCTCGGCGGTTAATTTGTAGCTTCCATCGTTGCCTTAGTAAATATTGTCAGGCTATCGAGGAACTTTCGCACTCCTAAATGGTTTGCGAGAGCAATGGCATCAGTTTCGGCTTCCAACATTTAGTAGAAAGGTTCCATGACTTGAGGGTAAACCACCTGGATCATAGGGATGTAATCTGCCTTCGTCTGAATCATTGAAATATCATGTCCATTTCTTCTTCCGAAAGGGTTATTAATCGTTTGATCTCAACGGCGAAGGTTAACCCGCTGGTAACGAGGAGAACGAAATAACAAAGTAGCATTTTAAGAGAAGAGTTTGGAAATCGTTCAAATGAGATTTCAGCATGATGGAATTTCGGGGATGCCGAGATAACGTGGTCTACAAGTATTTATATATTTGGCTTCGGGGGGAAGGTCGTAGCACTGGTAAGTTGTAGTTTTGGTTTTGAAGCGTTAGATTGAATCTGAACTGAAAGTCCGGCAGAAAGAACGCGTTCCTTCCCGATTTGACACGCCTCTGTGGCTCTACGGGTTGCACGGACGTGTGCAATCTGAAGCTTCCAAATTCAAATGAGGAGCTTCGAGCTCCTCAGTTCGGATTCTATGTAAAGTGCGCTTAGTTTTAGCGTGTTTTTCATGGTTCTTCTCAATTTGCCGAGAAGTCTTGGCATATATGTTTCTTGCCTTCTCACGCAAATTAATTCCACCTCGACTGCGCAACTTGAAAAGACGTGTAGCCAGTAGGTCTACGCGCACCACACGGAACGTCGCCATATGGTTATATATGACGACTAAATTCCCAACATGGACGACCTAGCGTCCCTCGAACTCCTCTCCCTCGTCTCTAAAGTAACCTCTGAGCTCCAGAACCATCTTGGGATCAGCGACAAAACTCTCGCCGAATTCGTGATAGATCAGCATGCAAAATGCAAATCACTACCAGAGTTCAAGACGAAGTTGGAGGAGATGGGCGCGGAATTTCCCCAGTCACTCGTCGAATCCATCGACCGGTTGGTCCTTAGCATGCACCCGCGATATAAGCGCAAGTCGAGCGGAGCACAGGAAGAGGAACAGGTGGAGTCGGAGGATGAGCGCGATCGGAAAACAAGGGTATTCAAAGGTCTTGCAATTCCAGATAAAGAGCCCTCGTGGACAAAAGAGGAGGGTAAGGCGGGAAATGGGATGAAGGAAGATACCAAACTAGATGCGCTGGACGATACCTTTGCAATGCTGGAGGGACTTGCTGGGAAGGCTTTTGCGGCCCCGAGAGAAAGCTCCGCTAGGAAGCGAAGCATAAGTCCATCTGGAGATGATAATAAGGATAGAGGCAGGAGCAAACGAAATCGATACAGGTCAAGATCACGGTCACAGAGTATTGAGCGAGGTAGCAGGCGGCCTAAAAACGATGAATTCATCTTTGAAGACGAGTTTGGCCGAACACGAACAAGGGATAAAAGAGAAGATAAAAGGAGTGGAAGACGGAGGCGGCGTAGCGAGGACGATGAGTTCAGGCGACCGCCAACTCCTGAGATCGATGACACACCGGTTCTATTCAAAATCTACAATGGCCGAGTCACAGGGGTAAAAGATTTTGGTGTCTTCGTAAATTTGCAAGGAGTTCGTGGAAAAGTTGATGGACTCGTCCACGTCACTCAGATGCAAGAAGGGGCTCGCGTCAACCATCCTTCCGATCTCGTATCCCGGAATCAGGAAGTTAAGGTCAAGGTCATGAAGATGGAGAATAATAGGATCAGTCTGTCGATGAAAGAAGTGGATCAAGCCAGTGGTCGGGATCTGGCACCTCAGAAGCGAATAGCTTCGGGTGCAAATATGGAAGGGCTGGGAGGGGTATCTGGGACAAATGACCGATATGGAAATCTCGTATCTGACGTACCCGTCATCGAGGGTGACATCAATGGAAGGTCTATGGGCACTCGAAAACGATTAACGTCACCGGAGCGGTGGGAGATTAAACAACTTATCGCATCTGGAGCAATATCCGCCCAAGACTATCCAGACATAGATGAAGACTACAATGCAGCTGTCAATGGTGATGGCGGAATTGAGGAAGAGGAAGATGTAGACATTGAAGTGAGGGAGGAGGAGCCTCCGTTCCTGGCTGGCCAGACAAAGCAGTCTCTCGAACTGTCACCCATTCGTGTAGTTAAGGCACCTGACGGATCCCTTAATCGAGCAGCTATGGCTGGAGACGCCTTAGCACGAGAACGTAGGGACTTGCGCCAACAAGAAGCCCAAGATAAGGCTGCCAAAGAAGCATCACAAGTCGACCTTAGCAGGCAATGGCAAGATCCGATGGTGGCTCCCGATCAACGGAAGTTTGCTAGTGATCTGAGAAATACCCGGACAGACCGATCGAATGAAGCTATGCCTGAGTGGAAACGCATAACTCAAGGCAAAGAACAATCATTTGGGAAGCGGACGTCTATGTCCATCAAAGAGCAAAGAGAAAGCCTGCCGGTATATAAGTTCCGTAACCAACTTTTGGAAGCTGTCCGTGCACATCAACTTCTTATTGTTGTTGGCGATACTGGATCAGGGAAGACGACACAATTAACCCAGTACCTTGCGGAAGCCGGTTTCGCGAATGAAGGTATGATTGGCTGCACACAACCTCGCCGTGTAGCAGCTATGTCAGTGGCTCAGCGTGTTGCCGAGGAGGTTGGATGCAAGCTAGGCCATGAAGTTGGATACACGATTCGGTTTGAGGATTGCACAGGCCCAGATACAAAGATTAAGTACATGACGGATGGCATTATGCAGAGGGAGATCTTGCTGGATCCGCTGCTCTCACGTTATAGCGTCATAATGCTTGACGAAGCTCACGAACGCACAATTGCGACCGATGTTCTGTTCGGCCTGCTCAAGAAGACCTTGAAAAGGAGACCCGACCTGAAGCTTATTGTCACGAGCGCTACCCTTGATGCAGACAAATTCTCGGAGTACTTCAACAAATGTCCCATATTCTCCATACCAGGGCGCACATATCCTGTGGAAATAATGTACTCGCGAGAGCCGGAATCGGATTATCTTGACGCAGCATTGGTCACGGTCATGCAGATCCACCTTACGGAACCAATGGGTGATATTCTACTCTTCTTGACTGGCAAAGAGGAGATTGATAGCTCATGTGAAATTCTTTACGAGCGGATGAAAGCATTGGGACCAAGTGTGCCCGAATTGATCATCCTGCCAATCTACGGCGCACTCCCTTCCGAAGTTGCTAGCCGTATCTTTGAACCCGCGCCTCCAGGGAGTCGGAAGGTGGTTATTGCGACAAATATCGCGGAAACATCAATTACCATCGACGGCATTTATTACGTCGTCGATCCAGGATTTGTCAAGCAAACAGCCTACGATGCTAAACTGGGCATGGACCGACTTCAGGTCACTCCAATATCGCAAGCACAAGCCAAGCAACGCGCTGGGAGAGCCGGAAGAACAGGGCCTGGTAAATGCTTCCGTCTATACACCGAAGCCGCTTTCCAGTCGGAGATGCTACCCACGACGATACCTGAAATACAGCGACAGAATTTGTCAAACACGATTCTCATGCTAAAAGCAATGGGCATCAATGATTTGCTTCACTTTGACTTCATGGATCCGCCACCAACCAACACTATGCTTACCGCGCTGGAAGAGCTGTATGCTCTTTCCGCTCTTGATGACGAGGGTTTGCTAACAAGGCTGGGACGGCAGATGGCCGACTTTCCCATGGACCCAAGTTTAGCACGAGCATTGATTAGTTCGGTGGACCTTGCTTGTGCCGACGAGCTTCTAACAATCGTGGCGATGATATCCGCTACGCAGACTGTCTTTCATAGGCCGAAAGACAAGCAACAACAAGCCGATCAGAAGAAAGCGAAGTTTCATGATCCTCATGGCGATCATCTAACCCTCCTAAACGTTTACAACGCCTGGAAACATTCCAAATACTCCACCCCGTGGTGCTACGAGAACTTCATCCAACCTCGGTCGATGAAGCGGGCGAAGGATGTTCGAGAGCAACTTGTTACCATTATGGAACGACATAAGCATCGCATCGTTTCCTGCGGTCGAAACACGATGAAGGTGCGGCAAGCGTTGTGCTGCGGTTTCTTCAGGAATTCAGCACGCAAGGATCCCCAAGAAGGATACAAAACTCTCGTTGAGGGAACGCCTGTTTACATGCATCCTTCCTCGGCGCTCTTTGGTAAGCCGGCTGAGCATGTTATTTATCATTCGCTGGTTGAAACAACGCGCGAGTACATGCACAATGTGACAAGTAAGTCTACATACTCCCCTGCTTCCCTCAAGTGGATTCGTTGCAGCTGACATTACGGCAGCAATCGAGCCGAAGTGGCTGGTCGAGGCCGCACCGACATTCTTCAAGGTCGCCCCAACAGATAGATTGAGTAAGAGGAAGAAAGCGGAGAGGATTCAACCGCTGCATAATAGATTCGCAGGAGAGGACGACTGGAGGCTGTCTGCGCAAAAGAGGCAAGGCAGAGGTGGTGGTGGCACTTGGGGCTAGTGAAGGACACTTGAGCTTTTGGCAAGTGGAGACGAATGCATTGTATATATAGGGCTTGAGATTCTTAGCAAATTTGATCATTCTATGGCCACGGCAAGGGCTACGGAGATGACCAGGACGATCTGATCGTGCATTGAATACCATATTGAAGATTCACGTACATGTCTTGGTCGCATTGCGCGACAGCTTCAAATGGCTCGCTCACGTGGATCATGGGAATACTCGGAAATATGCTCGTAACCCACTCATGGTGCCGCAAAGGTGCCGCCCCAGCGCTTACATCTGAAGCACGGTTTCTACGTGGAATTCGAATTTTAAAAGAAACGAATGAAAGCCGCAGAGAACGGCACCTGAAGCGCAGTTTTGAGGATATTCGACGTTTGTCCTCTCCATGCCCTCGTTTCCCGAGACTGTCGAAACGGGTGCTTTCAAGGTCCAGAGCATCTTCTCATCTCTTCAGTTTCGTTCCGCGCCGCCACAAAGTTCTAAATCCCACCAAAGACGATGGCTTTGGTCAAACAAAAAGAAGTGCTTGTAGTCTTCTGTAACAAGCCGGCTGCGTCGTCATGGCGGGTCGGTTTCAAGAGACCCAGCGGAAGGCGGGGAAGTCTCATGTCTGAAACGTGATGCTCGTGCGTCGCATCGCCTTGCCCAATGTCCTGCCAAGGTCACTCCAGCCATTCAACGCCACCTTCAGTCTGGTACAAAGCGCGTCTGGTGCTCTAGACGGACTTCATCCGCCGCAGGTAAAGTCTCTGCGGGTAAAATCCGATCACTCACGTTTGGAGCACCTTATTTCCTTGTTTGGATTAAGCCTTTCCAGCTCCGTGTTTCTCCCTCTCACAGATGTCTGCTACATGGGCAAGTCTCAATGGCTTGGAGAGCTCCAATGGTCAGCCGCAGAAACGCTCTTGTTTTGGCGGCAGTTAGCATCGATCCGTGTTGCTCTGAGGCTTGCGTGTCCACGGTTAACATCCATTGCGGATCTGTCATATAGGTGAGCAGCCCGTTCGTACACCGAATCTTCATCCAAGGGCTGATTCCAGTTTCTCTCATCTTTTTTCTCTTTCCTTTCGTCTCCATATCGGATTCTTCTTTTCTCCACTGTGCGTTTCCATTCCTTAGACCGTGCCCTGCTGAGCGAGTCACCTTCCTGTCTCTTTCTTGTCATATATTTGGAGATCTACCTTCATTCTACAGCGCCAAATCGTTCACGCCTGCCGGTCAGCGCAACAACATGCCCTCTCTTCGATTCTTCCTTCTTGTCGCTCTTTTGGCAACAATTGCCCTAGCCCACCCGTCACCTGCTCGGAGAAAATTGGTCGCTCGATCCTTTAAGGTTCCTAGGAGTCTCAATCCGGACCACCCAACTGGCCTAAACGGAGGGGATGCTATGGCTAAGGTGTATCGCAAGTTTGGGTGGGGGTTGATTGGTGCGAGGCACCGCGGTGGAAAGCACAGGAAGCCCAAGGCCTCGACAAATACTACTACGCCAACTACTACAACTCCAAACACCACCCAAGCTGAAACCGGAGAAGTCGCAGCTACGCCAGAACAGAATGCAGCGCTCTTTCTCTCTCCAGTTACCATTGGCGGACAAACCCTAAACATGGACTTTGATACGGGCTCTTCAGATCTGTAAGCAGTCTACTCCTGTGCTCATGTACGAGACCTTCAACTAATGTATCTTTTACCATAGGTGGGTATTTAGCAGTAGTCTCTCTCAAGCTACGATTGGCAGTCATTCGGCTTTTGACCCCACTCAGAGCAAGACTTTCAAGAACTTGCAAGGCGCAACATTTTCTGTTTCATATGGAGACGGCAGTGGCGCTGCAGGGACAGTTGGAACAGACACAGTCGATATCGGCGGTGCAACTGTTACAAGCCAAGCTGTCGAGCTTGCAACTGCCGTATCTCAATCGTTCGTTGCAGACGCTAGCACCGATGGGCTTGTTGGGCTGGCTTTCAGCACACTCAACACTGGTAGTTATCTCATTGTTGAATGATTGTTACTCGCTCAGTACTAAAGCGTAATAGTCAAACCCACTCAGCAGAAGACATTCTTTGATAATATAATGGACACCCTCGATGAGCCGGTTTTCACTGCAAATCTCAAAAACGACACAACGGGAACGTATGAATTCGGCAAGATCGATAATACTTCATTCCAGGGCGACTTGTCTTGGGTCCCCGTCAATGCGGCCAGCGGCTTCTGGGAGTTCAACTCCACATCATTTACTATCAACGGCGAAACCCAGCAGAACCCAACTGGCTCCCCGGCCATTGCTGGTATGCAAATCCCTTTTGGATATTCCTTTTGCGATTCGTCTGACGTGTGTATTTACAGACACCGGTACCTCTCTGCTCCTCGTCGATGACGCCGTAGCCCAAGCATACTATGCACAGGTCCAAGGCGCTGTTAACGACGACCAAGCTGGCGGCTTCACCTACCCGTGCACAGCGACGTTACCCGATTTCGGGGTCGCGATTGGAGACAGTTACGTTGCGAACGTTCCGGGGAACCAGATCACATTCGCGGCGGTAGATGCTGCGGGCACGACCTGCTTCGGTGGTGTGCAGAGCAATGGTGGGGCAACGCTGCAGATTTACGGAGACACCATGTTCAAGGCGCAATTTGTAGTCTTCAATGGCGGAAACCAGAGCCTGGGGTTCGCGCCAAAGGCCTAAGTCAGTGAGGTAGTTGGTGTTGAAGTGTAAATACATATTTCCTTTTAGATGAGTGATGAGTAGAGTCGCTTAGCGAGACAAGGGCATGGACATGTGGGATAAATGAATTCAGCTATGACAAAGCTTGCTCCCGGCGATCGAAGTGACATATGCACGATGGGCTTCGGATCAATAACCGCGCGACACGTGATGAGACCGAATGTGCTTTGACGGCTGCCAAACTTTCCAGGATGCGATTTACTTCACTCGCAACCTAGGATACCGCTATCTCTGGATCGATTTTCTCTGGATCTATTCTGATCGATCCCTTATCAAACACCTCGGAAATTTGAGGTGTTTGTTGCCGCATTTTGAAGAATGGTCAAAATGGTAGGCGTTTATCAGCATTTACTTGTCAATCAAGAGCGGTGCATGGCGTATTTACTTCACATCTACGAGCAGTATAGGACTGCGGTAACCATTAGATTCAAATTCAATATTTTGAAACTTGCAGCAGGTGATCGGGCAATTTGTGATCGTACTTTCGGTCTCTTCCCTTCCCGTAAAGACGAGTGTGCAAACTCAAGATGGCCGTTCCTTCTGAAAACCGCCATCATTCCTTCCCAAGCTGACCCGAGGAGCCCTCCTTCCCCCATTTGCACTGTTGTCGTGTTGCTGATAAATAGCGCTCCCTCTCTCCCGTTTCTCCATCCCTTTTTCATGCACATTTTCCTAAACTTCTTCACTGGTTTCACACTTGTTCTCCATCACCTCCTTTGCCTTAAAAATTCGACACCTTCACGTTCTTCGATACTTAGACGGCCTCGATACCCCAGACATTCCCAGAGCCCTTGTCCTCCCCACCACCAGCCCCTCGACTGAGCACGATGAGTGCAACAACGCACAACTAACGATCGCAACGATTGTCGTCCTGCACAGCGGTATGGAGCAACGGTTGCGGCAAGGTGAGACCATCCTGCCTCCTAGCGAGTGTACCCTGTAAGCGACGGCGAGTAGCAGGTGCAGCGATTTGGGGACGCCCTATCGTGCAAGGGTTCGAGTCCCTAACAGCCTGGTCTGGAAGGGGATTGGTTTGGTCGGGTTTTTTTCCTCTTCGGCAGTTCCTCATCCGCACTCACTCAGTGACGACTGACAAAAGGAAATTTGTGTCTAGCAGATTGTTCGAACCCTATACCGATTGCACCTTGTTCGAGATTTCGGCAGCTTCCGGCTAGTCGCGAGACCTCGAACTTCGTAGCGATATGATCCTCGATTTAGCCGTCCTGTCGAGCCAGCTTCCCCAAGGCGACATGCTCGCCTTCGTCTATGTTCGGCTCATACCAAGTTTGGGTGGAAACTGCAAGGACAGTCGAATTCTGGTTTCATTGCGTTTCAATGCGTCAAGTGGTGTGTACTCGTTGCTCGGTCTGTGGCTCTGGACTTGAGATAAGCTAGCGAGGGGGTATTCGAGGTTTGCAATACAATAGAGTAACAATTTTCGCTTCACTCATTGTGCTTGGCCGTTTCTTCGTGCTTTGTGCCCTCGGAGGGCGTTCTTATTAGAACAGGAGGTTCTAGAGTCCCTTCCAGAGCTGCTCCGTCTCCCACAGTATGCTGCGCTTCTGTCGATGTATCATTTTGCGTGAGCCGCAGCTGACGACGGCTTCGACATGCCTTACGGCCCCTTTGCCTTGCCATTGTCCTTGCCGTTTCCCCTGTCTCGTCCTCCCTACCGAAGACAGCTATTGAAACTTCGAGGCCATGGTGTGATAGCCTCCGGACTCCTGCAACGACCCTCTTAATCATTGAGCGGTCATTAGTGCTTGCCACGTCTTCAAGACTCTTGGGGGCGTGCTTAATGTGATGATTGACAATTTGGACGATCGTAGGTGAGCTAGAAAGGATCGTGACTTTTTGCAGCTGGACGGTTTTCGGACAACGTCGCTTGATAGTACCGCAAGCCAAACCCAGTGCATGCAACAGGGCGAGCATCAGAGCTCTTTCGGGCGTCTTGACATTCTCAACCGCAAAGTTCTCGCGCTTGATGCTGTATTTGCGCTCTTCAGTCTGGATTATATCGTTCTTGATTATACCTGTCGTTGCGCATTCGGCTCGCTGTACTAGACCGATACCGACGCCCTGCGCATACACGAAATCTACGGCGGTGTGCAGGACCAACGCAAGCTGGATAGCTTTCGGACGTCTCTCAACCATCGTGAATGGCAAGGAATTTGAAGGCTTGGTTTGGTAGGATATTCTGACGAATGGTCTGCACAAGTTGATCTCGAATCGGACTTGAAAGGCTAGGGGAGGAATGCCGCGAACGTTTTCTTACTTCGTGGAGATGTCCATTATTTAACGTGACTGGAGGGCATCTCGCTCCGGGGGGCAGCGTTCGAAAGTTTCGATCGCCCCTACGCCACAAACGCCACATCACTATGCCTTGGCGTCTTAACTGGAAAGGAAGCTAGAGTAGCAGATGGATTTTTGCTCTCTGCGACGAGAAAGTGTAGATAGATGACATCATAATTGATACCTAGTGTAGTGTAGATATATAGGATATATAGCTACTTCTTCCGCCTATCACCTCGTCGCTATGGCTTCTTTAATGGCTTAGCCGCCGTGCGCGCCAAGCCTCGCTTGCGCCACACCAAGCCACTAAGGGCTAGCGTGATAGGGGGGCGATCGAAACTTTTGAACGCTGCCTCCGTAGGGCAGCAGGGCAGCAGAGATCGATGACTCGAGGACGAATTCTGGGGCTTGGGAAGGGCAAACGCTCTGCAGATTTGCGGCATTCAAACGTCGGCTTCTTGGACCTTTGTGGCAATCGCGGGCGTGTTGCCGGGCGGCCCCAGATTCGCTAACGCTAGATATCCTGGCGAAGATCAATTGGCCCCCTTAACATGCATGCAAATCCTTGCCTGAGACAAAGTCTTGCAGCCCATTTCTTTGCGAATTAGGCCGTTTAAATCTTGATAGTGGCGATTGTCGTACCCTGTCACGCCTGTTCACCGGCATCGACGAGCTTCAATAGTCTATCAGCTGAAGGGCTAAACTGGCTTTAATCCCAGTCAGGCCTCGCGGGGGCCGCGATGGTTGCTGCAGCATCGCGCAGGAAGGGTGAGTCCAGATCTTTCACGCCGTAGCAAACAGTGCACAGCCTCAGCAAAGTTTAAAGCTTGCGCAACTTCCTCCGCGGTTGTGGAGGTTGTTAGGGAGCTGAATAAGAGTCTTAGGCGCGTGGCTTGATTCATCTCGTTTCATTGTGGCAATTCGCACTTCAGCTGGCCAAGGACCGCGGACACTGGTCGCCTTTGTTTGCGCTGCGCGAGTTGTCAGATGATGGTTCTGTATGGCAATTTGCTCTTTGGCAGGCTTGGTGAATCCTGATTTGAAGCGCGTATCGGGGCTAGCACATGAAGAGGCTAGCACATGCAGAGGACCAGACGTAATTGCGACAGGGTAGCTCGCCTTGGCCTTGATCTGTGACCCTGCCTTTGGCAGACAATTAGTTTATTTCTCGTGGCACCCGCTCCACTGTGACGACGAGAGGACACACGACCGCCCGGTGCTCCATATCGACGTGCTGTGATAGAACCGCCCTCCGCACCTTGGCCCGATAGTTAATTTAACCCCGGTCGCCAGATCTGCGCAGGGGCTTTTGCTAAGCTCCCTGGTCAACCTTGAAACGGGTCCACCTTTAAACTTGCTTCTTCGTCGCTGTCAACAAACTTCAACAAACTTCAACAAGCTTCAGAAAACTTCAATTGCTCTCCCTCGCGTGCGTTCCAACGTCAAGGCTATTAGAGCCTCTTCGATCAGTCGTCTTGACTGCATCTCATTGAGGAAAGCAATCATGGAGGGCCCTCCGACCATACTCTATGAGCGCTCTTCAGCAACGGTAAGTTCTACGTCCTTCCACAGCCATCACCACCCATCATTGGCCTCTGCTATCCCCCTTCATGCTAAGTATAGCTTTAAAACGTTTTCTTTCAGCTGTTGTTTTACGGTAGCCACCCTGTGCACGACAATTAGACTGACAATTTGGAACCTACAGAACGAGAGCAATGATCCGAACGTAGGCTCTGCCCAGAGCTCCAACTCATCAAATTCTGCATCCAGCGTTGTTTCCACACTAGTTCCGATCCTCTTGGTCGCGTTGGTTTGGTTCACTCTGTTCCTCTTCTTCCGAAGAAAGTTCCCTCACAGATATGCGCCAAGAAGCTTTATGAGCACCTTGCTTGAGGGGTAGGTCACCTAGCCTTCAACTTCTAAAAGCATCCAAAGCTGACTATCTTCAGCGCCCGGTCTCCCAAGCTCCCTAATGGCCTCACAAACTGGGTTGGAGCTTTTTTCTCCATTCCTGACACCCATGTGCTTGCACACCATTCCCTTGATGGATATCTCTTCCTCCGCCTCCTCAAAATCTCAGTCGTATCGTGCTTTGTCGGCTGCGCCATAACATGGCCAGTGCTATTCCCTGTGAACGCCACAGGAGGGGGTGGAAAGACCCAATTTGATATACTCACAATGGCAAATGTCACAAATAGCTACTACCGCTACTTCGCGCATGCTGGCTGTGCCTATCTATTTTTCGGTAAGCTCACAGCAGCATGCTCCATAAATTTGCTTCTTTATAACACAAAACAGGGTTCATCATGTTCATGATCACGAGAGAAAGCATTTTCTATATCAACTTGCGCCAGGCCTTCCTCATGTCTCCTCTTTACGCCAACCGCTTATCTTCTCGAACCGTTCTTTTTACATCTGTTCCCGACGAGTACTTGGATGAGGGCAAGCTGCGCCGCATGTTTGGATCTCACGTTCGCCGAGTATGGATTGCCACGGATACTAAAGAGTTAGAAGAACTTGTCAAAGAGCGAGATCAAATTTCCCTAAAGTTAGAGGGCGCGGAAACGAAGCTTTGCAAACTCGCCAATGAGGCCAGAATCAAATCCCTGAAGAAGGGAGCTGCCAGTCACGAAGAGGAGCAAGTGGGCATGAACAATGAATACTCCGTCTCTGGAGAAGTAGCAGCGAGATATATCAAACCAAAAGACAGGCCTACTCACCGCCTGAAACCTTTGATTGGCAAGAAAGTTGATACCATCAATTGGTCCCGCGCGGAGCTTCAGAAGCTCATTCCAAAGGTCGATGCTGAACAGGAAAAGCACCGTTCGCTCCAAGCCAAGAAAGTGAACTCCGTTTTCATAGAGTTCACCAGTCTTGTTGAAGCTCAGGCCGCGTATCAAAGCCTGGCCCATCACCAAGTCTTGCACATGGCACCGCGCTATACCGGACTCAACCCAGAGGAAGTCATCTGGTCCAACTTGAGAATTAAGTGGTGGGAACGCGTTATCCGAAGCTTTGGTACCACGGGTTTCGTTGTAGCATTGATCATATTCTGGTCAATTCCCGTCGCCTTCACTGCCTCGATCTCCAACATCGACAATCTCATTAAGGTTCTCCCGTGGTTAAGCTTCATCAATAGCATCCCAAAGGTCATCCTTGGAGTAGTGACTGGTCTTCTTCCCAGTGTTATGCTTGCTGTGCTCATGGCGCTGCTGCCAATCATTCTAAGACGTAAGAACTGCATTCCAAAACTCCCCTAATACGGTTTTGTATGTGATCAGGGCTAAATGATCGCAACAGTTATGGCCAAGCTTGGAGGAGACCCCACGCTTTCCGCCGTGGAATTGACTGTTCAAAACAGCTATTTTGGCTTCCAAGTCGTTCAAGTATTCCTTGTCGCTACCCTTGGTTCTGCGGCATCCGCTGCTGTAGGCAAGATTATCAAAGACCCAACCATCGTAACCACATTGTTGTCAACCTCGCTCCCGTTGGCTTCAAATTTCTACCTTTCATACTTTATTGTTCAAGGTCTCGGCGTAGTTGCAGGTTTGTTGGTTGGGCTGGTTGGTTTGATCATCGCGAAAGTGCTCGGCAAGCTTCTTGATTCCACTCCCCGGAAGATGTATAAACGCTGGACTCAGCTAGCTGGCCTCGGTTGGGGAACAGTCTTCCCTATTTATACTAACTTGTTCGTGATTGGTAAGTTCCTTTTTAGCGAACGTTCAAGCTCTACCACTAACGTGTTTATAGCGATCTGCTACGCTTGCATCGCACCAATGGTTCTTTTCTTTGCTGGTGTGGGATTGTGGCTCTTCTGGTTCGCATACCGCTACAATATCCTCTTTGTCTACGACATCAATATCGACACTAAAGGACTGGTCTACCCACGGGCTCTCCAGCAACTTTTCGTCGGCTTGTATATTGCCGAGATCTGTCTCATTGGCTTGTTCGCCATCAAAGCCGGAAATCATGGAGCTCTTGGCCCCTTGATTCTGATGATCTTGCTATTAGTTTTCACGGCTCTCTACAACGTCGCTCTCAACTCAGCCCTCACTCCCCTCCTCAACTACCTCCCGAAGAGCCTGGAAGCAGAAGAACGGAGTCTTTTGGAGATCGAGAACGGCGTCGCATCGGACGGCCAGCCGCCAGACGGCGAGCCCAGCACCGAGAAACAGGTCGCCGCCGCCACCGCAACCCCGAGCAAGACGCTGCCGCCCGCTCCCCACAAGAAGCCCAGCGTCATCACCAAGTTCCTGCGCCCGGACCTCTACACCGACTACGCAACCATGCGCCGCCTCGTGCCGCGCGACTTCGCCAACATCGAGTACGAACCCGAGGTCGAGCGCGACGCTTACTACCCGCCCGCCGTCAAGACCAAGCCCATGCTGCTGTGGATCCCGCGCGACCCTGCGGGCGTCAGCGCGCAGGAGGTCGCGGATACGAGCAAGGTGATTCCGATCACGGATGAAGGATGCTATTTGGATGAGAAGAACAATATGGTGTGGGATGAGGAGAGCGCGCTGACGGCGCCGATCTATGAGCCTAAGATCTACTATTAGGTAGATGGCCATGGGTGATGTGATGGAAGCATGGATTGGATGATGTAATTCGTTACTTTGATTCCCCTAGACGTTTAGTTAATTGCTCACAAATACATGTTGTGTTTTGAAGTTAAAACGTGAGTGGTAGTGCGTGATTGGGTGTGATGCGGTGATGCTGATGCGTTTTTTGAGCCCTTGTGAAGGACTCCAGTCTCTAATCGGAGAGTATTTGCAGTTGCCTACGCCATGTACGGGTTAGAGGTCCTCCTTGCAAGTACTCTTATAATATAACTCGGTACTAATATCTGGCTAGTGCTTCGTTTATTTGAAAATACGACTAGCAAGGAGAGCCTCTGACCTCTATGCAGGTCCTTGTAGATGGTCTAGGGGAAGCGCTGGATGCTTGATTGAGGGGGGGAAAAACTCCTAAAAGCTTGCCAGAGCTTCGGACACCCAGAGGGAGCATATGCGCCTCGGTTTCCGTCTTGCCTGGCACTTAAGGCGCTATAGGTTCAAAGGTCTTTCCAACTTCTAGCCAAGGGTAGTGTTCCAAGGATATCCTACTTTCTACTTTCTCATTTTGAGACTTTACCTCACATGCGTAATTGCATAATGCAATTGTCTGATCTCTCTGCAAACTCTTCTTGCACGGCCACTTTCGTGGCCCTTTCAATGCATCACTTAGAGAGCGGATTTGGCAGTCGAACCCACTCTAGACAAAATTTAATGTAGTCTAGCCTGACTTGCTTGACTTGCTTGCCCGCTTAGTAGGAAATATGTATATATAATTTTAGTAGAGATCTAAAGTTTATAATAGATTTTTAGTATAGTTAATAATTTCTAAGTATATAGGTAGAGTAAATAGGACTATTTAGGTAACTACTAAGCCTAATTAACTTATTTTTCTATACCAAGGGTACTAAACCCTTAGCGCGTCTATACTCTAAGTGGTCTTTCCTACCACATCGGGAAAATATTCGCAGGCTAGGGTTCAAACTACCCATTAAGTGAAAATCAAATGCTGCCAATTAGGTCAATTGGGCGCCAAATGGCTGCAGTTAATACCGCTGACGTTATTAACGCATTTAATGTTTTTGACGCGCAGCCTAACTGATAAATCTTTATATAGACCTTATTAAATTAACAAAGTTAGTATAAAAAAGAATAAAAAAGTACTATAATGCTAAGAGATCTAAAGGACTAGATTTTAAGGAGGGAGATAAAGTATAGCTACTATATAAATTTTTTTGGGAGTTAACAAGTAAGAAATTGGACTATATTAGACTAGGACCTTTCGAAATTATATAAGGGATTTTACCGGTTATATTTAAATTAAACCTAACAGCTAAGATAAAAATCTACCTTATATGGTATATTGCGATGCTAGAGCTAGTATATTAAAATATTAAGCCACTAGTTTATAAAGCAGATATATATAGAGGATAAGAGGAAGATAAATAGCAAGTTTTAAAGATTGTTAGTTATAAGGATATTGATAATAAAATATAGTATAAGGTTAAGTAGATAGGCTATAATAAGACCCTAGGAACTACAATAGAATTTAAAGAATATTATAGGAAAGGTAAAAGAGTATTAGAAGAAATTAGGTTAGATAGTATTAATAAAAAAGGATTACTAAAAAAACGAGCCACCTAAGGGGGACCTAAGAGGAGCAGCTACTAAGCTACTTAGAGTTATTTCCCTCCCTACTAAACTAGAATCCTTTTTTTTTGCCTCTTCTAGCTTATAAAGGCCTTACTTAGTAAGATGGAGCTTTTTTAAATAAACTTTTTACAACCCTTTAAAAGATAGGATAACTAAGTATAAGCAGCTAGTTAAGTATTAAATATTTAAGACTCTTTTATATAAAGGCGTTAAAACTTAGCTAGAGCTTAATTTTACTTACCCTATAGACGTTTAAGATTACTATAGGCTATAAAGAGTTAGTCTTTTACCTTTTTAGTAGCGGATTAAATCTAAGACCTTATAATATATTAGGTAAGGTATTAGACGCCTATATAGGATAATAAGGCGCGTATACTTAGTGTTAGAAATAGATTAAATATTATAAAATGATTAAATATTTGCTTATATATACTTAGTATAAAAAGAAAGTTAGTAACTAGATAGAGCTATAACTATAATATATACTAACTTCTTCTTAGTATAATAAGAATATAATAGTATAACTTTACTTAGTAATAGTATAGTAGTTACTAGCTAGTTATAATAATTAGATATAAAAGATATAATAAAAGGTATTAAGAATAATAAAGGTTAATTAAATTAAAGATAGGAAAGCTATACTTTTAATAAACAACTTAAAGATAGGAAATATCTTTAAGAATAAAAATTAAGAGGAGGGGGATAGTATTGCAGACCTTATATTAGCAGTAGTACGACTATTAAAAAGAAATATAAATAGGTTAGTTAAAATAGTATAGGAGGCGCTAGAACCGATTAAGCTATAAAATAAGAGGTAGCCGAGTTATATGGCTAGTTATATTATAAGTTTAGAATATAGGAACGCGGGAATATAAGGACGTAGTAAACGTACCGATATACTAACGTACTAATATACTTAGTACATTTCTTAGGCGTAGTATTGTATATTTAAAGGACTATAGTCCCTACCTAGATAGTTCTCTTCTTTATAGTAAATCTTAGAATATAATTAGAATTAATCTATTAGGTAACCCACTCCACTAGTTATATTACGTTGTTAACTTTTTATTTACCTATACATCTAGTCTATTAATAAGTCCACTGTAATAACTACTATAAGGCTTCGTTACACCTAGTTACTTTTATAAAAAGTAAGTTAATAACTTTTATAACTTACTATAAAGGCTATATATATAGACGCTTAAATATATAGTTTGCAATTATAACCTAAGGACCTTAAAAGTCTAAAATTTTATAGGTAAGTAGCTATAGATTTAATTAAAGATATAGAGGAGGTAGAGAGGATAAAAAGGCTAAAACAAGGGCAGAGGAGCCAAAATCAAAGCCTTTAAAGGTGCCAGGCGGAAAGGCCAAGGCCGATATGTTAAATAGCACGTGGGGGTAAATTATCAATCTGATTTGGTTAGGTGTAGATAGCTTCCAAAGTGGTAGCGACAGATATGGTAAGGTAACCGAGTTCGGGGAGTAACCGAGTTCCAGGGGTCCGAGCTTATTTTAAATATATATATTAATTTAAAAGGCGTTATAGAGTGGTTATAGAGATAAGAGTTGTAATAGGTAAGGTAAACTTTTTTGGTGGTGGGCTAAGGTAAGCGAGGATTAGCGTGGTGAGGTGAAGTGAGACCTTGAAAGGTAAGGTGAGGTATGCGATGAGTTGGCATTCACGTTGGATTATGCGTTGGCCCGAGTTGCCATGCCGCTTTTAGCACTGTACTAATTCGCACACAGTATCACGAGGGTCTGTCCACCACAAAGTTAGTTACAAAGTTTCGGTGTCTGATCAGTCGGTGTTGATGGCTTTAAGAAAAGACAAGTTGGAGAGGTCAGCATCCCTATGAGCTTGTGTCCACACTTTGTCTAATGGAAGCGGTCAGACGACGATCCAAAAATGAGAGTATATCCGAAGGGTCGATGAAGAAGCTTTCCGTTGACCGTGGAGACGTGCCTTCCCCGCCAACATTTATTCTGCAGAGCGAACCTCCTGGAATGGGACATTTCCAATTGCTGCTCGATGACTTGAACCGGACGCATGACAGAGTAAACTCTTGGATCGCGAAAATAGGTGAACAGCCCCATACGCTAGAGGAAGCCACTCAATGGGCAGATCTGCATGAGATTTCCAAGAGTTTCCTGCTTCAAACAGTTCCGCAATGGTCTCCCGAGGATAGACAGGAACGTTCGAACAAATATATTACCGCCCAGTGGAGAAAAGAGGGAGTCTTTTTCTTCATAAAGCTTCGGATAGGATATAAAAAGTGTCCACAGCGTATTCGTGTTGTAGATGTGTGTATGGCAGTTAACTTAAGTACCGGCGATTCAGTCTTCCTAGTTAAGAAATTAGCTGAGGACCAGGAGGATAAGGTTCGAAAAGGACCACACAAAAAATCAGTCAGATCTCCTAGAGCCACATACGACGGAAACGTGACTGTTATGCCAGTCCGTGGTCTTTCTGTAATTCACACGAAAATATACAACGTGGGGGCAGATTAAATCTACGACATCATACCAACATCTAAGCATACGTCTAAACGGCAGAGGGGCAAGCATCGAGACCGAGAAGACCAAGCCTCTACATCACTACCTGGGCAGTCACTTGTGATTGTCCAAGACGCAATATCACCAGATCCAAGAACTGCTGACCTTGAACCTCTCTTGCCATTCTCCCCTGCGAGTCAGAAAGCACTGATGCCCAGTACACCCTCAGAAGGCCACAGGAAGCTCACTCATTATAGAAGCACCGTATCGCACGTTGGCGCTTCTAATGGAGGAAGTCAGTCCGACCCTATGTCGGATGATTTGTATGTCCCTGAACCGAAGTATGAGTTTTCAAACGTTAACCGCCATAGTTCGCTCCCAGCTCCCGCACGAAGCCCGGAGAAGTCTAGAAGTCTTAGCACGATTGCAGAAGATGAAGGGGAGCCCGAGAATCGCTCAGCAACACAGTCCACAAACCAGACCGTGAGCACAGATGCCCGGAGCTCTTTTGAATTGGACACCAATGAAACACGCAAACGCCCTAATGGGTCCCAAGAGGAGCAGCCCGTAATCAAAGTCAATACCGAAGAGCTTAGCGAGCAACTTTTAGGCTCCGGGAATGAATCAGGAGATATACCTTTTTGGGAACTGCCTACAGTAAAGGAGCAAGAGATTGCTTATGATCCGCCACGCCCACATGGTTCGTTTCGGGCCTTCACATGGTTGGCTTTTGATTAGTTCCAAGTTTGGTTAAATCAAAGGCTGACGCGGATTCGAGAGTACTACGGCCCAGAGGGGCCCCTTGCGCCTGGAACCACTCGGGTTAGATGGACATGCGTAGGTTATCTAACTTCGTTTTAAATACTCGAATCTTATCAGGAGAAATAGGTATGCGGGGAGCGGCTATGGGATGACTTTATTGAGCAACGACTGGGAGCAGCGCGAGAGCTAGAGGCGTATCTCAATGGGCCACGCGAGCGCCCTAACAGCTCGACCAACGTCAATACTTCTGCTAGTATGGACGGAAGTACAATTCCGACCGGTCGTACAGGACCCATCCTTACTCCACTTTCGTCGAAAACAATGGCATCACAAAGTATTTCCGACTCTCCACCTCGAGGTCCAGTACCTCTTGCGCCCAGTAATCCTTTTGCGGCTGAGCTACGACCCCTCATTGACGTTCTGTATCTCCTTGCATGCGCTAATGAGGGTAAATACACACCTATGGTAACACACTTAGACGTCACCAATGACAAAATTCATTCGGACAAGGACTTAGCGCTCACTCTAAAGCATTATTACAACGGACTAAATAATAAATTTCTCTCATTTTGCAAGCTTACGTCTCTTACTTCTATAAAGTTCGTCCAAGTAAGCGCCTGCATCACTATAAGTATCACATTCCTATAAGAATATACCCTTAATAGAATCCAGTTCGAGTTACACCGTAATCGCTTCGCGGATATCAGAAAGCATCCAGACATGCCCCCGTTCGATCCCGAAAGCGATTACTTATTTGAGCCTTGTGACGTGCTCCCGCCGGTGGGTCCAACATACCTGCTCCATCTGTTCAAGCATCCACATCAATACGACGGCGAGTCGGTCACATATAGCCGGTTGCCCAAAAAGCGCTCGCGGATGGTCGAATTCGGTACAGCATGGGGGATACATCTGGTCGAGGGTTTTGTCGAGGAACGTATCCTCATTATGATCATTGTCCTTTCTGTAATTGGGAGCCTTGCATTTGGCATCACTTGGGCGCTTATGAAAAATGATATACAGGGCGCATTTGGGGTTGCCGCCTGGATTACTTCCACTACAGCGTTGGTCATGATGTGCATTCAAGCACATCTCGACTGATAAGGTTGCTACTGCAAAAGTGGATTAGATAAATATGCGTTCCATCTTTACTAAAATATTTTTGGTTAACTGGATTTAGTTTAATATTTTGGTAAATTGAAATTAATAAGTTATATTAATTAGCTAGTTGTCTACCTACTATTGTATTTATTAGACGGTTCTAGACTTTTTTATTAGAGTTTAACTAAGATCTTGCTAGTAGGTATATAAGACTTAGATGTGTTATAACCTCAAATTCATCTTTAAGATGCACATATTACTTTTAGGCAAAGGCGATTGATGTTACGGACGCTTTAAGTACGATATTACGACTACTTGGAGAAGAGTCGGAAGAAGCTAGTTGGCTGATATAAGCACGGTCCAGGATGGAGCCGATAGAGCTATGTGACGAGGAATGGTAACCGAGGTTATATAATATGCTATGTATTAAACAAGAGGAACGGGAGGAACTTACGTACCTTGTGTATAAGACGTATATTATATATAAGAAGGATTTTATAGGAGTACGGTTGTGTATTTAAGGACCCTTAGTCCCTACCTAGATAGTTCCTTCCTTATAGTAATTCTTAGAATATAATTAAAGTTAATCTATTAAGTAACTACTCTATTAGTTATTATTACGTTATAGACTTTAATTTATATTACCTATATACCTAGCCTAATAATAAGCCTACCGTAGTACTTGCTATAAGGTTCCGTTATATAATTACTACCTAGTTACAGTATTAAATATAGAAAGTTAAATAATATACTACTAAAAGCAGCTACTATAACGCTATTAACGGCGGCAACTACTTTAAGGTTAGGAGGTAATATTAGTATAGCAGATACTAACTTATAACAACCTATAACGGTTAAATAACTATAAGAGATAGTTAACTAACTAATAACAAATAATGCAGCGTTAGAGGAAAGGATTAATGGGGTTGGCGTAGTAAGGATTAAGTTACTATTAATTAAGAAATTCTTAAGGGAGAGGTTAAAGCTTAAGGGATTCCTTATATAAATACACTTTAAGGTTATATAAGAAGAGGCGAAACTACTAATACCTATAGATCGAATAGCCTATACGGGACTATTCCTATTAAGAAGGGCACTTAAGTAGTTTAAGCTTTACCTTACGGAGATATAAGTAAATAGAATAACGACCACTAATTAGGAGGTGTAATTTATATTCTTAAGCTAGAAAGGGTTTACGGAGCGACTTATATAAATGTTTAAAGACCTAAAGGCGGTAACTATAGCGGAAAGAAAACTTTAAGACATTATATAACGAACCTTAGTAATTAAGTATATAATATAGTTCTAAACGCTAGCTATATAAGTTAAGTAGAATAATAAGGCGCTTATAGCATAGTATAAATAGGGACTTAAGGCTAAAGTCTAGGATATAATTATCCTAATAGAAGATGCGGACACCCTATAGGAACTAATAAATTAAGTAATTAAAATTAATAATTAGATTTACTAAAGGGAATAGGCTAAAAGAGGTTAGGATAGAGTTTTATAGTTATATAAGATATAGAGTACGTAATAACTAAAGCTAAATTAAAAACTGTAGTATAGCGTAGAGCTAATGGACCTAAGTAGTACTAAAGAAGCCTATAAAAGATAGAGTAAAAAACTATAAAAACCTAAAGGTTAAGGATCTAGTAATTATAGGACTAAAAAGCAGAGGCTAAACTAGGGATCTTAGTAGCAGAAGACGTTTAGGCGGACTTTATAATAAAGTCTATCTCTCGCACGGCACGAATAGGTTATAGTCTATTTTAAGTATATTGATTGTGGAGGGTGTAGGCTCATAGGGCGGGATCTAGGCGATATCCTAGCGTTTATAAGGCTTTTTAGGCCTAAACTTCGGAGATCTAGCCTAAATCCTACCCGGTGCCCCTAATAGGGTAGCCCGCCGCTAGACCTAAACAGGACTATAAGTATCTAATCTAATATACATTATAAGGGGGGTGGGTAGGTAAAAAGAACGACCTATTAAGTACAGTTGCAAGCAATAATGTTATTAACCATATTAAACATCTGGTTAAATACCTAAGTTGCAGGGTTTTTAGCCAAGCAATATATAGACATATGATATCTATCTCTCGCACGGCACGAATAGGTTATAGTCTATTTTAAGTATATTAATTGTGGAGGGTATAGGCTTATAGGGCAGGATCTAGGCGATATCCTAGCGTTTATAAGGCTTTTTAGGCCTAAACTTCGGAGATCTAGCCTAAATCCTACCCGGTACCCACCAGCGAAGCGCCTGCTACTTATAAAGAATTTAGTTAAAACAAAAGCGATTTCCGTAGTCCGAAGTATAAAGTCTCTACTCTACATTAGGCTTAGCGATATAGTAGAACGGCAGACGGTAATGTATAGCATATTGCTGTAGGGAGACAGGTAGGCAGAATAGTATAGTGGTATAGAATTCTGCCGGCTCTATCGTTAAACGGACTAATTAGGATTTTCTATCCCCGGGATAGAAAATCGCTATTAGCTCGGCTAAGGGCGGTAAGCGGAACTAATATCTTTATAGTAGAAATAGGTAAACGTATATATAGAACCTTAAGAATCTAATAATAATTACAGATATTATAGATATGGCAGAACGTAGCAGGTAACGCGCCTCTAGTACCGTTATATAGCTAGTATAGGCATACTCCACTGGAAATTTAAGTTTAATTAAAGTCGTTCGGTTTCTAAGGTATTATAGTAAAGTTTAACTATATCTAATATCCATTAACCTAACTGCGCCGTTTATAACTCTGCGAAGCTATAATTATGTATATACTGTGCTGCACCCCTATAAAAGAAGTGGTTGGAGTAACCGTTAGGCAGGATGCCGCCGCCGGCTAGGCGGGTTAATAGAATCTTATACACTACTAGCGCCGAAAATACTTTATTATTAACGCTAAATAATAGATCTAATAGAGGCCGGGGGTTACGGTTAAATAACCGTATTATTACGGCCACGGGGCATAAATAATCTCCCGGTATAGCGGCAATCTAGATATTAACGCCACTATAGGTTTTATCTGTCTTGCTCCGTTTAAGGTAGAAAACCATTAAATGGCCGTTAGGGGCGATCCTAACGTCGCTATAGAGGGCCCTCGTAGTGCTAAAGTCCTTAGCTTTCCTATTTAGGTACGTAATCTCTCCTATATATAGGAAACCCGCAAACGCCATTATAAATGCCGTATCCACGTTTGCATCCGCCTTGTAGGGCCTAAAGGTAATAATCTTATCTAGAATGTCCTTTGTAATTAGTAGTTTAGTCTTTTTAATAGATAGGAATAGTAATATAGCCCCTGCTAGGGCCCTCTTAATAGTCTAGTCTTTAAAGGCGGTAATTAAGTAACCTAGATCTATATAATAAGATTAGATTATAGAGATATAGTTAGAGAGGGTTTCTAGCTTAACCCTGCCTATTAGAGGGGCGGCTATACCAAACACTCGTTAAGCGATCTATTCCCCTAAGTTTATCCTCTTAGCCGGATACAGTAATAAACCGTTTAGGGCTAAGAAGGCCTCCCAGCTCTTAGTAGCGGAGGAGTAGCCCTTTCTTATATTGGCTGCTAAGCTATGCTATATAAGTAATAAAAAGTAATAAAACCCACCGGTCTCGCTCCAGAAGGTTAGGGGAGGTTAATTAAACGACTCTAGGTTAATTATAAGAGTTAGTAGCCGCTCAGAGGAGAGATATTGTTTTTCTGGCAAGAAGCCTTTATTTATCCGGCAAGAAGCCGTTATTTATCCGGCAAGAAGCCGTTATTTATCCGGTAAGAAGCCATTATTTATCCAGTAAAAAGCCGTTATTCATTTGCCACTTAGGGCACAGTAATAATAATTTCTTGCGGTTAAATCGCGAGAGAGTATTAGCAAGCCTATTATTGGCGCTAGAGACCTATATGGTCGTTATAGTAATATCATTTGTTATTAAGGATATAAGTATCTCTTAAAGTAATCGGTTTCCAGGACCTTTTACAACATTATTCTAAATGCCGCTATAGGTAACTATATTATCTATATAGATATAGAGAGACCCATACCGCTAGACCGATAACCACCTTCTAAATACCTTTGCGATAGCATATATCTCTTTTAGGTTAATATAGTTATCCACCTGGTCTAGTAGGGGGTAATAGCTAAAGGCCTAGGCCTGGGGCAGAGAAGTTACGTAATTAGGCCAGTAGCCGTTCTCTCTACTAAAGTAGAAGCCTCCGTAGCCTTTAAGCGATAAGGCGTTAGTAAATAAGTAAAACTATAGCCTCTCCTTATTATTGAAGAACAGTATACCGTTACTTAATATAAGAACCTTAAGCCAGAGGTTAAGGTCTTCTTTAAGCTCTAAGGGGAGGCGCTAGGGCGTATATCTTAATAACCTAGTAGGCCATTTTATTATAAAGTCCTATAAGAAGTGAGAGTACAAGCGCCTAAGGCGGATAACTCTTGCACACCATACTAGGCGGCCCGCCAGTTATTAGGCTTGCTGTAATAATAGCTAGCCTATTTAGAGGGCTTCGGTTACCTAATTAATAGCTTTCTATTGCTTAACTGGTAAGAGTCTTAACTCTATCGCTATAGTGTTAATAGTGTAACCCAGAACTTCAGCCTCCGTACCTTTAATATTCTTAGTATTATTTTAGGGTACCCCTAGCTAGTTGGTAACCGAGAGGTATACCTCCCTTAGTAATGGTAGTATAGTTAGATACTTAACTATAAATATAAAGTCGTTAAGGTAGTGCTTAATAGTAGAGTTAATTTATTGTGCTAGGATCTAGTGGAGACCTTTAGTAAATAGGTTAAAGAGAAATGGGGCTGTTTGTAAGCCAAATGGTAGACAGCATTTAACGTAAGTAACTCCCTTCTAGATAAAGCTAAGTAGGTAACGCAACTGTAATAAGACGGGCACGATCCGGAAGGCATCTTTAATATCTCGTTTAACCAGGTAGCAGCCTCTACCGGCTGTAATTATATATACTAGTATAGTCTCTACCCGGGTATAGTATAGTGTTACCCAGGCTGGGTTAATTAAGTCATTAACTGAGGAACTCTTAGGTGAAGAGAGGTCATAGATACGGCGGAAGCCGCCGTCTGCCTTAGGCACTAGGCCTAGGGGTAAGATAACTACAAAGTTAGTAGTCTGTATACGGCCTAGGGCTAGGTTAATAACAATCTTTTTAGAGATAAGATCTTCGTTATCGCGTAAGGAGAGGTGGTTTTTATAGATACTAGATAGCATAGGTGCCGAGGGACCTATCTCCGCCCTATAGGTAAGGATATCTTGCAAAATTGCTAGGAGATTTCCAGGGTACCTATAAAGGAGCGTGCTCCAAGTAAGAGGCCTTAAGGGTAATGGTAAGTTAGCCAGAAAAGTTATTTGCAAGTAAGTTTTAAAAAAAGGTACTAAATTAGGCCTGCCTTAGAGCCTTAGTGCCTATAGCAGGTCTAACTAGATAGTTAAACCTAGGAAGATGTCTTTATCTACTATTAAGTCTTAGGTTTAACTACTTATGGCGGTAAGCTAGCTAGGGCATAACTTTAATAGGTGGTTTTTATCGCACTTAGAGTATACGTGGCGGTAACAACACAGATCTTCTCTATAAGCCTGCTAGTTATTCTAGCTATAACAGGGCTTATTAGAGGTGGGGGGAGGGGAGGTATTCTTTCGCGATCTCTTTAATGCCATACCATGGACTTTAAGCCCTTGGCTCTATACCTTTATATTAGCCGCCCGGCAGTATAAGGCCTTAAACTAGGTAGGTATGTCCTAGTTACTAAGCTTAAGCTAATTACGATCTATAACGTACCTATAGTAATTAAGTGTGAGGTCTAGAATAGAGGTCTAGTTATAGGTCGCGGAGTAATTACGGATCTTATTTATCTAGAGCAACATCCTTATATAGAGGTTGGTTGGATATACATAGAGAGTGCTTATAATTACTATGTAGTTTATAAACCTAGTAAACCAGACTTCCTTATTCTTATAGACCTTGCGGCTAGTAGTAGATCTCTTTAAAATAAGCTTTCTGTTTTCAATAGTAGCCATATTAGAGAGGTCTAGGCGGCCAGAGTGTACCCATAGACATGCTAGATTCTCTAGGCGGAAGGATCCTTTCTATATATCGTAGAGGTCTCTTTTGGCTAGGCCAGGAAGGTTAAGCTTAAGCGTGCTAGAGCCTTCCGGCAGGTTATAGGACTTACCTAGTTTATCCGCCTTAGCGGTAGAGGGGTACTCTAGTAGATTAGGCTGCTTTAGAGCGGCTAGCCTTGCCTAGTAAAACTCCTCTTCCTATTCCGTCTTTCGGATCCGTGCCTATTCCTCCTATTCTATCTTTTAGATCTATGCCTATTCCTCCTACTCTCTCTTTCGGATCTCTAGGTTATGGAGTTATTAGGCCCTCTCGTCTTATTTCCTAGCTCTTTCTTCTTCTAAAGATAAAACTATAGTATATTTGGTAAATGGGATGGTAGTAGATAAGGAGGTAAATAATAGGGCGGTTAAGCGAGGAGTTTTCGAGCGGGTACTATTGGCTAGAAAATCGGTTATGGGCTTTAATAATTATATAGGCCACTAAGAACATTAATCGTAAATAATTTATAATAAAAAAAACAACCTATTAAGTGCAGTTGCAAGCGATAATGTTGTTAACCGTGTTAAACATCTGGTTAAATACCTAAGTTGTAGGGTTTTCGGCCAAGCAATGTATAGACACGTGATATTAATAGTTTAAGAATGGAGCTTATATAAATTATAGGAAATAAGGTTACTTTGCGAGGGATTATAAAGATAGTTAGAATTACTATATAATAAAGGAAACTAGACTAATAGTAGAAGATATATATATATAGAGGGATAATAGTATACTATAAGGAATAAAGGAATGTTTAATTAGAAGTTTCGCGTTTTGTTATAATAACGCATACTAAATTTATAAAGACGCTAAATATGGCGTAAGCTATTAGCTATAGGAGCTAAAATCCTTAGAGTATAGGGGAATTAATAAACTATTATATAGACCGGATATTAAAGACGATAAGTTTAATATAGGCAAAATATTTATAAACGATAAGGTAATAAAGGCAGCTTACTAGAAGCGTATAAACCTTAAAGAAGTTATATTAAAAGTAGAGACTAAGACTGCTATAAAGCAAGGTTTAGTAACGGGTATTATAATACAGTTAGATACGGCATCTATTGCTTTATAAGGCGAAAGGAAGAGTATTTTATAGAGATTAAGCAAGCAGACGACTGCTAGTGCTAATTTATTGCTTAATAAAGGTAAGAAGCCAAAGGCTTAAGATTCTTAAAACGAGATAAAAGATAACTAAGATTCTTAAGATGAGATAAGGCATACTTAAGGACCTATAATAGATAAAAACCGATAAAGTAGGGCAATAGCTTAGTTTAAAGATATATAAATAAGCTTAGGATAGAGTTTCCTATAGGCGTAAGACTCTTAAGATAAGATAAGAATACCTAAGCCTAGTTAGACTAAGGTAGGAGTAAAGCTTAAGATAAAAGCAAGCTTAGGATCGAAAATCCTATAAAACTAAGATTTTAATATATAAATGAGGACTATTAACAAGATTAAAAAGTGGGAAGACTTTAAGGATCTACTTATAAGACGTAAAAAGAAAGAAATTATAGAGGAATTTAGAGTAAAAATTACCTTATAGTAGGATCAGAAACTAGATAAAAGGTTTAATATACTAGATTATATAAGGGATAGAGCACCTATATAAAGAATTACTAATAGGCCTAGGATAGGCATATTAAGAGCTAAGTAGCTTACTAAACTAGAATAAGAAGAGGATTTAGGGATTTTAACTAAGTTCGAAGAACAATATATAAAGGGCTATTATAACGTAGTAATAAGAAGATACTTCCTTATAAACGAGCCGTATATACTTAAAGGGTTATACTAAAAGTAGTATAGATAGCGACATAATGACAAGTAAGAAGATTTCTATATATAGTTAGATAAAAAAGTTGTCTAAGACCACCTAATTATAGAAAAGGCTATAAGTTATATTAAAGGAGCCTTAATTATAACATTAAAGAATCTAAAGGAGTAATTAGAGGACTAGAGAAGTAAGAGGCAAATCTTAGTACCTATAAACGAAGTTATAACGCTTAGATTAATATAAGAAAGGTTTAAACTTAAGGATAAAGATAAGCTAAGAGTTAACCTAAGACACTAAGTATATTATATATTAGTATGGATTATATATATAGATAATGCGTACAATATATATAAAGTACTAAAAGATAAGAACCGGAAGTACCTAGTAAGGATATATTAGGCACTAGATAAGGCAAAATACTAAAACGTTAAGTATATATATAGTTAATACCTAGTAAAAGTGCAAAGCCTAGGGGACTTAATACTTTAGCTAGAAAGATTCCTTATAGAAGAATGCCTAAATAGATAATAGTGGTGGGAATACCTAAAGAATACGTATCTATAGTATATTGAAGATAAAAAGCGAACTAAGTATTAGCTAAAGTTAGACTAAGTATAAATAGGATTAAGTAGCTAATAGTTAGGAAAAGTAGAGGCCTATAAAATTAGAGGGAACTAGTAATAGAGCCTTAGACCCTTAAAGGAATTTAAGAATAATATCTAAACCTATAAGTTAAATAGCAAGGTTAATAGTTTAAAGCATTAATAGATAGTAGAGTAATAAAAAACCATATATTATTAGTACCAGTTAAAAAAATGGGATTACTATATAGGAAAAAGGAGCATCCTTACCTATTAATAATAATTTTAGGAGATCCGATAGCCTATAGAGGAGGTATTATTAATCTTAAAATAGAACCTATTTAGTTAACTATTAAAGGGAAATAGATTAAGATGTCTTTTAATATATTACTATTAGGGAATAATAAGGCGGTATTAGGAATGCCTTAGTTATAGAAATGTAATTTAAAGATCGATTAGGTTATAGGTTAGGTCAATATTAAGAATACTTAACGCTATAAGATGTAATAATAAGCTAAGTTGGTATAGTACTAAGTAAGAGCGACCTATAAAGAAATAGAGAAAGGACTAAGCTATATACTAAAGAGATACTATAAGTATAGTAAGAAACTATAGTCACTAGAAAGTAAAAAGCTATTAAAGTATATAGTATAACCTACTTCACAAGCGAGCCGGCCCCAAGCGAGCCGGCACCCTCAAAACTCACCAAAAATTCGAAAAATTGTACCTTAATATCTTAACAACCACTTAAAAATAAATTCTAAAAATTTAGATTTAGGCTTTTATAGACACTTTAGAGCTT
>Ga0307515_10002808_pt1 | contig 37051 bp, 27 predicted proteins | sample 17_EM_MG_FD_194513 | JGI IMG/M metagenome (GOLD analysis project Ga0307515, IMG submission 194513) | Populus trichocarpa ectomycorrhiza microbial communities from riparian zone in the Pacific Northwest, United States - 17_EM | ecosystem: Host-associated > Plants > Roots > Unclassified | place... | reverse complement strand
GGTTTTCACCTTTTCGGTGACGCTCGCCGTCGGCGGCATCCTGACCGTGCTCATGGTCGGCCGCGCGCTTTCGATGAAGATGAAGCCCGCTCCGGTCCGCGCCAAGGCGAACAACGGCCAACGCGAGATGCGCGTGTGGAACGACGGCCGCGGCACGATCATCGATCTCTGAGCACAGCGGATTTTTCCAAAAATTTTGGCCGGCACTGTCGGCCTCAGCTTCCATCATGCGTCCTTGAGGCAGCCAGGCATTCTGCCGGCTCGTAAAAAACCTACGGAGGACGAGCATGGATACGACGACGGACAGAAACCCGGTCAAGATGCCGCCGGTCAAGGGCGGGCTTCTTCCCTATGTAACGGTTGAAGGCGCGGTAAAGGCCGCGGAATTCTACAAGAAGGCCTTCGGCGCCGAAGAAGCCTTCATGGTGCCTGTTGATGAGCAGGGCCGGACCATGCATGTCCACCTCTATATCAATAATAGCTCGATCATGCTGAGTGATGCCTATCCCGATTACGGCCATCCTTTCGAAAAGCACCAGGGCTTTGCCATCCAGCTTGTTGTCGACGATATCGATTTCTGGTGGGACCGCGCGGTTGCCGCCGGCGCCGAAGTCGTCATGCCGGTCGAACTGATGTTCTGGGGCGACCGCTACGGCCAGCTTCGCGATCCCTTCGGCGTCCTGTGGTCGATGAATGCACCGGTAAAGCCGTAACCGGGTGATTTACAGGCTGCCGCGTCGAAAGGCGCGGCGCCCCGGTGAAGATTCCCCTTCATTTCGGCGAGAAACTGGACTAGATGCAAATTCAGGAAGTACACTTGCTGAAATGGAGCATGGATCATGGATAAATTCGTGAAGCTCACAGGCGTTGCAGCGCCCCTGCCGGTTGTCAACGTCGACACCGACATGATCATTCCGAAGGATTATCTGAAGACGATCAAGCGCACCGGCCTCGGCACCGGCCTCTTTGCGGAAGCCCGCTACAATGAGGATGGCACGCCAAACCCGGATTTCGTGCTCAACAAACCCGCCTATCAGAACGCCAAGATCCTCGTCGCCGGCGACAATTTCGGCTGTGGCTCCTCGCGCGAACATGCGCCCTGGGCGCTTCTCGATTTCGGCATCCGCTGCGTCATCTCGACCAGCTTCGCCGATATTTTCTACAATAACTGCTTCAAGAACGGCATCCTGCCGATCAAGGTCAGCCAGGACGAGCTCGACAAGCTGATGGACGACGCCTCGCGCGGCTCCAACGCCATCCTGACGGTCGATCTTGAGAACCTCGAAATCACCGGCCCCGATGGCGGCTCGATCAAGTTCGATCTCGACGAGTTCAAGCGCCACTGCCTGCTGAATGGCCTCGATGATATTGGCCTGACGATGGAAAAGGGCAAGGCGATCGATAGCTTCGAAAAGAAGAACGCCTCTTCACGTCCCTGGGCAGCCTAAACTCAATCCAATGGGTTACCGATCGATCAAGCCGGGCTTTCGCCCGGCTTTTTCTTTACAGCCCCGCGCGTCTTTTCAGATGCACAAAGGGGTGGAGAGGTGCGAAAGGCATGGGGGAAATCCAGTTGCGGGCGCAGGAACAACCGTCGCAACCAAAAGTGAAGCGTACCGATTCATCGCTTCCCTCGCTTGAAATGCCCATTTCCGGGGTCTAAGAAACCGCAACTTGTTTTTCCCAGGAGGGTTTCATGACAGCGCGCAATCTTTTCCTGCTGCCGGGTGACGGCATCGGTCCCGAGGCCATGGGGGAGGTCCGCAAGATCATCGCCTATATGAACGAGGCGATGAATGCCGGTTTCGTCACCGACGAAGGCCTTGTCGGCGGTTGCGCCTATGATGCGCATGGCGCGGCGATCTCGGAAGCCGACATGCAGAAGGCGCTTGCCGCCGATGCCGTTCTCTTCGGTGCCGTCGGCGGCCCGAAATGGGATAGCGTGGCTTATGAGGTGCGTCCCGAAGCCGGTCTGCTGCGCCTACGCAAGGATCTGGAACTCTTCGCAAACCTGCGCCCCGCCATCTGCTATCCAGCCCTTGCCTCGGCCTCCTCGCTGAAGCCGGAGCTGGTCGAAGGCCTTGACATTCTGATCATCCGCGAGCTGACGGGCGGCGTCTATTTCGGCGAGCCGAAGGAGATCATCGACCTCGGCAACGGCCAGAAGCGCGGCATCGACACGCAGGTCTACGATACCTACGAGATCGAGCGCATCGCCGGCGTCGCCTTCGAAATGGCACGCACGCGGCAGAATCGCGTCTGCTCCATGGAAAAACGCAACGTCATGAAGTCGGGCGTGCTCTGGAACCAGGTGGTCACCGAGATGCACAAGGCGAAATATTCCGACGTCCGGCTCGAACACATGCTGGCCGATGCCGGCGGCATGCAGCTGGTGCGTCAGCCGAAGCAGTTCGACGTCATCGTCACCGACAATCTTTTCGGCGACATGCTTTCCGACGTCGCCGCCATGCTGACCGGCTCGCTCGGCATGCTGCCGTCAGCCTCGCTCGGCGCGCCTGACGGCAAGACCGGCAAGCGCAAGGCGCTCTACGAGCCGGTGCACGGCTCGGCGCCTGATATCGCCGGCAAGGGTATCGCCAATCCGATCGCCATGATCGCCTCTTTTGCCATGTGCCTGCGTTATTCCTTCAATCTGGTGAGGGAAGCCGACAATCTGGAAAAGGCGATCGCCAACGTGCTCGACAAGGGCATCCGCACCGGCGACATCATGTCCGAAGGCGCAAGGCAGGTCGGCACCGTCGAGATGGGCGATGCGATCCTCGCCGAGTTCAAGGCGCTTTCCGCCTGATATTTCACGTGAAACAACATCCGGCCCTTCGCATGGCACATGCGGAGGGCTTTTTCATTGAGGGCCGCAAAGCGTGTCCCGCTCGGTCGAATTCTCCGAAACGGACTATTCTCGGCCACAATCTCGTGTATTTTTGCGCGGATTTTTAACCCGGCAAATTCGAACGGACGACGGAATGCGGGCATTTTGGGCTTCCCTGGACAGGCGCTGGCGCCGTGGCGGTGTCGGCATGCCGCCTTTGCGTTGGCAGGCCTGCCTCTTCATCACGCTCAATGCCGTGATCCTCTCCATGCTGCTCTTCGATGCGCCGATCGGCGCCAGCGAAGCTCCTGCACCCGTGAAGCACCTCGGCGAAATGCTGACCGGTTTCGGCGACTCCGCCTGGCTGATCTACACCAGCATCCTGCTGTTCTTTCAGGGCCGGGCGGGCTACAAGCTTGTGAAGACGGCCCGCTCCAAGGCGCAGGCGCTCTATGTCAGCTGGATCGGCGCCTATCTCTTCACCACGGTCGTCTTCTCCGGGCTTCTCGCCAATCTGCTGAAACGTGCGATCGGCAGGGCGCGCCCCGATCATTTTCACGATTACGGCATGTTTTCCTTCACGCCCTTTTCAGGCCATGCCGCTTTCGAAAGCTTTCCGTCCGGCCATTCCACCACGGTCGGCGCCTTCTTTGCCGCCTCCGCCCTGCTGTTTCCACGCTACCGGGTTGTCTTCATCGCCTGCGCCATCTGGCTCGGCATGACCCGTGTCATGGTCGGCGCCCATTATCCGAGCGATGTCATCGCCGGCCTCGCCTTCGGCGCCTGGTTCTCGCTGCTGACGGCGATCGTCTTTGCCCGCTGCGGCCTGCTCTTCAAGCTCGCACCGGATGGCTGGCCGCTTTCGAAGCGGTTGTTTCGCACTGCATAATTCCTTAAATCGGAACCGATTTAAGGATAAAATTATGCAGCAATTCAGAATGTTACAGCGTCCTTTGCGCGTCCGAAAAGACGCGCGGCGCCGTAATATGGAAAAGCCCGGCGCCTTGTGAGCGCCGGGCCTTTTTCTCAAGCGTGGATGAGCTTCCTCAATCCCCCGCTCAATCCATTGCGTGGATATCCCTGTTCTTCGTTTCCGGCAGGAAGATCAGGCCGATCACCAGCGTGATCGACGCAAAGACGATCGGATACCAGAGACCGTAATAGATATCGCCCGCGGCAGCGCTCATCGCGAAGGCCGTGGCCGGCAGCAGGCCGCCGAACCAGCCGTTGCCGATGTGGTAGGGCAGCGACATGCCGGTATAGCGGATGCGGGTCGGGAAGAGTTCCACCAGCAGCGCTGCAATCGGGCCGTAGACCATCGTCACATAGAGGACGAGGACGAACAGCACGGCGATGGTACCGATCCAGTTGACACGGGCGGGATCGGCAACCATGGCGAAGGCGCCGCCATTGGCGACGCTGTAGACCGCCATGTCGGTGACGCCATTGGCCTCATCAGCCGTCAGCAGCTTGCCCTCGACCAGCTTGGCCGCCGGCACGGTTTCCTTCGCGCCGGCGCGCACGGCATCGGCACTCAGCGCCAGTTCCGGATTGGCTGCGATGAAGGCGTCGAGCTTGGCGTCCGCCACCTTGGCGGCGCCGCGGTTCAGCGGGTAGCCGGCATCGTGGAGCGCGATGTTGACGCCTTTTTCGAAGGCGGCGGTCATGCCCTTGGCCTTGTCGCCGGCAGCGACGACGTCGAAGCTCGGGATCGTCTCGTTGCCGATCTTCACCGTTGCCGGCTGTCCGGCAGGAGCGGACACGACATCGTAAGGTACCGAATTCCTCGTCAGGAACGCCGTTGCCACGTCGCAGGAGCTGGTGAACTTGGCTGTGCCGGTCGGGTTGAACTGGAACTTGCAATCCGCCGGATCGGCCGTGACCGTTGCCCGGATCGTTGCCTGTGCTTGGGCAAGCGCCGGGTTCGCGGTCCAGGTCATCGCCTTGAACAGCGGATTATAGGTTACCGCCGCGATGAGAAGGCCTGCCATAATGATCGGCTTGCGGCCGATCTTGTCGGAAAGCCCGCCGAAGATGACGAAGAACGGCGTGCCGAGGAAGAGTGCGATGGCGACCATGATATTGGCCGATTGCAGATCCACCTTCAGCACATTCTGCAGGAAGAACAGCGCATAGAACTGGCCGCCGTACCAGACGACCGCCTGGCCCATGGTGGCGCCGAGAAGCGCGATGATTGCGATCTTGGCATTTTTCCATGTCCCGAAGGCTTCGGTCAGCGGCGCCTTGGAGCCCTTGCCCTCCGCCTTCATGCGCTGGAACGCCGGCGATTCGTTCATCTTCAGGCGGATCCAGACGGAGACACCGAGCAGGACGACCGAAACCAGGAACGGAATGCGCCAGCCCCAGGCGGCGAATTGAACCGGACCCATCAGATATTGAACCAGGACAATGACGATCAGCGACAGGAACAGGCCGAGCGTCGCCGTCGTCTGGATCCATGAAGTGAAATAGCCACGTCGTCCGTTCGGCGCATGTTCCGCGACATAGGTCGCCGCACCGCCATATTCACCGCCAAGCGCCAGACCCTGGAGCAGGCGGAGACCGATCAGGATGATCGGCGCCGCGATGCCGATGGTGGCGGCACCCGGCAGGATGCCGACGAGAAAGGTCGACAGACCCATGATCAGGATGGTCACCAGGAAGGTGTATTTGCGGCCGACGAGATCGCCGAGACGGCCGAACACCAGCGCGCCGAAGGGACGCACCAGGAAGCCGGCAGCAAAGGCGAGCAACGTGAAGATGTTGCGCGTCGCCTCGGGATATTGGGTGAAATAAGTCGCGCCGATATAGGTGGCGAGCGAACCGTAGAGATAGAAATCATACCATTCGAAAACGGTGCCGAGCGAAGAGGCGAAGATGACCTTCTTCTCCTCGCTTGTCATCCGACCGGCCTTCACGCCGTCGATGCTTGCGACATTTGCCATTGTTTATCCTCCAGAGAATGATGAGTAACGCGCGCGACCCTGCTCTCCTCAAAGCATACCCCTGGTCGCGACACGCCTGACGAGAGTGTGCCAGAAACGGTTGATCAAAAAGAGAGATGCTTTCGGATTATGACTTTAGTCTAATGGCAGCGGATCTGATCAGGCCCGCAGAGCCTGCGCCGGCGATTGCCGGTAAGCGAGCAGCGCCGGCAGCGCGGCAAGGATTGCGGCGAAGGCAAGCAGGATCCCGGCCAGCCCGGCATCGTCGCGGGCGAAACCAACAGGCATTGCGATCCCGCTCGTCTGAGAGAACAGGCCCGACAAGGTCAGCGCCGCCACATAGCCGAGCGCAAACCCGAGCCCGATGCCAACAGCCACGAGGAAGAAGAATTCCAGCCAGACGATGCCGAAGATCGCCCCGCGCGGCGCGCCAAAGGCCCTCAGCGCGCCGATCTGGCGGCGGCGCTGGCCGATATGGATGACCGTGACGAGAACGAGCGAGGCTGCGACGAGAAGCTGCGCGCCGGAAGCGACAGCGACGAGGATCTGCTTGGCGTCGCCGAGCGTGGCGTAGAGATTGGTCAGCACCTCGCCGGGAAAGACGGCGACGGTATTGCCGCTGCGGTATTCCTGCCGCAGCTTGTAGGCGTCGGCAATCGTCTTCGGCTTGACGAGGATGGCGGGAAGGCCGGGAGCATCCACAGTCCAGGTCTCGTTGAGCGCAGCATCCGGATCGGGCTCGCCATGATGCTCATGGCCATCGTGATCGGCGCCGGCCTCCTGATGCTCATGTCCGGCATCGGCACCTTCCTCGGCATGCTCTTCCGCCTCCATGCCATGGATATGCCAGACGGCCTGGATAGGAACGAGAACGGCCCGGTCCCAGGCGGTGCCGGTCGGCCGCAGGCGGCCGGCGATGTGATAGACGAGTTCGGTATGGGTCTCGCCGCCTTCCTCGAGCGAACCGTGCATCGGCTTGATTTCGCCACCGAGCGGCAGGTTGACGGCCGAACCGATGACCGCCTCCCCCTCGCGCGCGAAAATCTTGCCCTCGGTTAGGCCGCCGGCGAGGTTCTGCGCCAGCATCGTCGTCGTACCGACGATCGGATAGCCGGAGAAGGAATCGCCGAAGCCGATCGGTGCGGCCCAATCGACCCGCGGATCTGCGGTGAGCCTCGCCAGCACCTCACCTGACATCAGCGGCAAGGGCGAAGGCTGCAGGAAGACGGAGGACAGCACGAGCTGCGTCTCACTGCCGCCGGCGCCGATGACGAGATCGAAGCGGTCGGCGGCGCGCGCGCTGCCCAGACGAAGCGCCCGCTCCTGCAGGACGACGGAAACACCGAGCGCGGTCGCAAGCGCCACCAGCAGCACGACCACCAGCGATCCCGTCCAAAGACGACGAAGATCGGCAAGGATGAAGCGGATCATGCAACCTCCCCCGCAGCAGTGGAATCGTCGCTGATCCGGCCGGAGCGGAAGGTGATGCGCCGGTCGAGGCGGCCCGCGAGGCGCTGATCGTGCGAAACGACGATCAGCGTGCTGCCTTCGGCAATGGCGAGATCGAGGATGAGATCGCCGACCGCCTCGCCGCTTTCGGCATCGAGGCTTGCGGTCGGCTCGTCGGCGATGATAACGCCCGGCTTGCGCAGCAACGCGCGGCCGATCGCCACGCGCTGCATCTCGCCGCGCGACATGGTCTCGATTTTCTGGCCGGGGCGGGAAAGCCCGACCGTGTTCAGAAGCGAATGCGCCCGCTCGATGACGGCAGCTGTGGCAGCGCCGGCAAGCCGCGCCGGCAGAAGCACGTTTTCCAGCGCCGAGAGGCCGGGGAAGAGATGGAATTCCTGCATGACAAGGCCGATATTGGCGGCGCGGAAGCGATCCCGCCGGCTTTCGGACAATGTCGTGATATCCTTGCCGTTCCAGCGGATGCGGCCTTCGCGTATCCGCTCCAGCCCGGTCACGATATTGACGAAAGTGCTCTTGCCCGAGCCGGAAGCGCCTGTGATGGCGACCCTGCTGCCGGCATCGATGGACAGGCGGCCGATCGCCAGCGCCGGCGAGGCGAGGCCCGGAAACGTGACCGTCAGGTTTTCGATGTCGAGAGCCAGCATATCGGTTCAGACGGCCGAATATTCGGCCTGGCGGATGCGCAACAGGCTGACAAAGCCGGTTTCCGGATCCGTCCACGAACCGTATTCCAGCGTGCCCAGCACTTCGATCGTCTGGCGCGGTTGTACGAAGGTCTGCTTCTCCAGAAGATAGACGACGACGATATTGTCGGGCCAGTCCGCATCCGAGGAGCAGAAGGGGCAGAGCGACATCGGCACCTCGGTCAGCACGAAGAACTGGGCTTCGGCCTTCAATGGCGGCGCCATGAAGCCCTTCATGCTGATGTCCTGGCCGGCAAGACGCTTCACCTTGTCGGAAAATTCGAGGCCGAGCACGCCGAACTTGCCGTAGAGCTCATTGAAGGTGAGCGAAGGATCGGCAGCGCGAACAGCAGAAGCGGCAAAGGGAAGCGCAACGGCAGCGCCGATCAGCCGGCGGCGGCTGAGATGCAACGAAGAGAGTTTTTCCATGGCAATCTCCAGGAACCAAATCCCGGCCGCCGAACGGCCGGGACCATGATCGATGAATGTGGCCAGGCCAGCAAGCGGCCTTGCCGGATCAGTTCGTCTGCTTGGCGCCGAGAGCAAAAGTGTCGGCGAGCACGCGATAGACGTCGCTCTGTTCCAGGTAGCCATGGAAGCCTTCGGCGCCCGGACCAGCCGACTGCAGGACGACGTCGTCGACGGCGTGGACGCCAGAGTCGCCGCTCTTCGGAATATTGCCCTGAACGAAGACCGCGCCGGGAACATCCTTGTACTGCTCGTTGGCGATATATTCCTTCTTTTCGTTCTGGATAGCCGGAACGAACGGGCCTTCGAGCTTCGGACGGAAGGTCTCGTAGTGATCAGGACCGTTGGTGGCATTCAGGAACAGCCTGCGGGTGACGTCGATCTTGTCGGGATAACCGTCTCCGTTCTCGTCCTTGTAGTTCGGGAAGCCGGCCTCGGCATAGGTCCCGACCTTTTCACGCATTTCCGTGCCGGGCTTCTCATCATCGACGGTGCCGATGATCGATACGCCATGCGTGTGGTCGCCGGTGACGACGATCAGCGTGTCGGGATGAGCCTTCTGGAATTCGCGAGCAACGCCGATAGCCTGGTCGAATTCGATGGTTTCGATGACGGCACGATCCCAATCGAGCGGATGGGACATCTTGTCGATCGAGGAACCTTCGACCATCAGGAAGAAACCATCCGGATTCTTGGAGAGGCGGTCGAGCGCAACCTTGGTCATGGCGACGAGACCCGGCTGGTTCGGGAACTTGTCGACGGTGCCCTTCTTCAGGAACTCGCGGTCAAGCGTGACGTCCATATTGCCGGTGTGGAAGAGACCAAGAAGATTGCCTTCAGCCGATGCATTGGCTGCGAGCTCGTTCTTGTCGGTCGCAAGCTTGTAACCGGCATCCTGGAACAGCTTAATGTAGTCCTGGTTGTCCTTGCGCTTGGAACCGGCGACTTCCTTGCCAAGGAAATAGGCCGAGCCGCCGCCGAGCAGGACTTCCGGCTTGACGTCGAGCAGCATGCCGACGACATCAGCTTTGTCATTGCGGTTGCGGGTATGGGAAACAACCGCAGCCGGCGTGGCGTCTTCGACCTCGGCCGTTGCAACGATACCGATCGACTTCTTGGTGACACGGCGAACGGCTTCTGCGAAGGTTTCGACACGCGGGTCGTCGAGCGAGGCCGGCGTACGGTCCGCGTAAACGCCAATCGCGTTGACGGCGGTCTTGTGACCCGTCATGTAGGCCGACATGGTGTTGGCCGAGTCCGTCGCAACCGCATTCGTCGCCGACGTACCGATGAAAGCCATGCGCTCGAGATCGTCCATGTTCAGGCGGCCATTCGCCTTACCTTCGGTCATGCCCTTGGACATGATGCGGGCGGCGGTGCGATGCGCAACGGAAAGCCCGTCACCCAGCAGGAAGATGATGTTCTTCGCCTTCGGCTCGGCCACGGTTTCGTAAACATTCCAGGTGACGGACTTCGTTTCGTCTCCGGCGGCAACCTCGACCTTATAAGCGCCCGGAGCGGAAATCTTCAGGCCGCGCAGCAGGATGGCGGAACCAAGGGCCTTATCTTCCTTGCCCTTTTCCAGCTCGATGAACTGTGCCTCGCCCCCGAGGGCAGCCTTGTAATCCTGGCCGTTGACGGTGATCTTCACGTCCTCAGGCTTGACCTGCTTGTTGAGCTCGACCTTGAAATCGAACGGCGAACCGACAAGGATCGTTGCGCGATCGAGCGGATAAACCGTCGTCGCCTGAGCGGCGCCCGCGAGGATGGTGGTGGCCGCAAAAGCGGCGAGAAGCGTACGCATGGAAAACCCCCGTTTTCGTTGCAGAGAATTAACAACCGGGCCGGGATACCTCCCAGTGATGACAGCGGCATGACAAAACGTCGCAGGAGTGCGGCCAACCCTCCCGGCAGCGGGCGGCGCGCGCAAAAACCTTGACTCCTGTGGAAAACCTTCTAAGAGCAACTTCGGAAAAGGAATCTCCATGGTTCGCGACGAACACGCCATTGCTGAACGCAATGACCGGGCACAGGTTGCCGGGGTGGATATTGCCGTTTCGGTTTCTTCCAAAACCAAGGCCAAAACGACGACGAAAACCGTCTGACGTCTCTGGCCTGCCGCTCTCTCCCCGGCTCGGCTGGGGACAGGAAGACGCGATCAGTCGCGCCTTTCCCCTCACCGGACAAGAGGAGAGAAGAGAAAGAGAGCTTGAGAAATGGGTTTCAAAGTAGCAGTTGCGGGAGCGACCGGAAATGTCGGCCGGGAGATGCTCAACATCCTCTCCGAGCGCGGCTTCCCCGCCGATGAGGTCGTGGCACTCGCCTCCTCGCGTTCACAGGGCACCGAAGTTTCCTTCGGTGACCGGACGCTGAGGGTCTCCAATCTGGAGAATTACGATTTCTCCGATACCGATATTTGCCTGATGTCGGCCGGCGGCGAGGTCTCCAAGAAGTTCTCGCCGAAGATCGGCCAGCAGGGCTGCATCGTCATCGACAATTCCTCGGCCTGGCGCTACGACGCCGACGTGCCGCTGATCGTGCCTGAGGTGAACCCGGATGCCATCACCCAGTTCACCAAGCGCAACATCATCGCCAATCCGAATTGCTCGACCGCCCAGCTGGTGGTGGCGCTGAAGCCGCTGCACGACTTCGCCAAGATCAAGCGCGTCGTCGTATCCACCTACCAGTCGGTCTCCGGCGCCGGCAAGGACGGCATGGACGAACTGTTCAACCAGACGCGCGCCGTCTTCGTCGCCGATCCGATCGAGAACAAGAAGTTCACCAAGCGCATCGCCTTCAACGTCATCCCGCATATCGACGTCTTCATGGAGGACGGCTACACCAAGGAAGAATGGAAGGTGCTGGCCGAGACGAAGAAGATGCTCGACCCGAAGATCAAAGTGACCTGCACGGCGGTGCGCGTGCCTGTTTTCATCGGCCATTCGGAATCGGTCAACATCGAGTTCGAAAACGAGATCACCGCGGATCAGGCTCGTGATATCCTGCGCGATGCACCGGGCTGCCTCGTCATCGACAAGCATGAAAACGGCGGCTACATCACGCCTTATGAATCGGCCGGCGAAGATGCAACCTTCATCTCGCGCATCCGCGAGGATGCGACGGTCGAAAACGGCCTCAATATCTGGGTCGTTTCCGACAATCTGCGCAAGGGCGCGGCACTGAACGCCATTCAGATCGCCGAACTGCTGGTCAATCGCGGCCTTATCAAGCCGCGCAAGCAGGCCGCCTGATACCATTTGTAAACCATAATCTGCTAAAGCCCTGCTGATGAAGGCAGGGCTTTTTGCCGAGCAGCGGGCGCGCCGTTTCCATAGGCGCTTGCTGAAAAAGGTGATCGTGACAAAGTCACCTTCGGCTGGCATTCTTGCCCGACGTCAGGCTGGCGCATGTCGTTCCAAACTTTGCAGCGGTTTTGGACAGCGACATGCATAGAACAAAGACTTAAAGCGCGTCGTATAAATCCGACTCGACGCGCTTTAGCAGATCCGGAGCGGGGTTTCTCATGCGCATGACAAAGTTCTTTCTGGCGGCGTTTACGGCGGCGGGTATCCTCCATGCGCTGCCGGCGGCGGCCCAGGGCGCCCAATGTGGCAACAACGGCAGCGGCTTCAGCGCATGGGTTGCCGACTTCAAGCAGGAAGCGGCGGCAAATGGTGTCAGCCGCTCGGTCCTCGACCGCGCTTTCGCCAACGTCAATTACAACAAGCCGACAATCGCCGCCGACCGCGGCCAGAAGAGCTTCAAGCTCTCCTTCGAGGCTTTCATGCAGAAGCGCGGCGGTGCTGCCGTCATCTCCCGCGGCCGCAGCATGAAGGCCGCCAACCAGGCTCTTTTTGCCTCGATCGAGCGTCGTTTCGGCGTTCCGGCCGGCCCGCTGATCGCGATCTGGGGCATGGAGACCGGTTTTGGCAGCTTCATGGGCAACCAGCACACGCTGTCGGCCGTTTCGACGCTGGCCTATGACTGCCGCCGTTCGGAATATTTCACCGACCAGCTCTATGCAGCACTCCAGCTTGTCTCCGAGGGTTATCTGAGCACGCAGGCCAGGGGTGCCGCCCATGGCGAAATCGGCCAGACGCAGTTCCTGCCGCGCAATGTCGTGCGCTTCGGCGCCGACGGCGACGGCGATGGCCGCGTCGATATGGTCGGTTCTCGTGCCGATGCGCTGGCCTCGACCGCGAATTTCCTCAAGGGCCATGGCTGGCGCCCCGGCGCCGGCTATCAGCCGGGAGAGCCCAATTTCGTCGCCATCCAGGGCTGGAATGCCGCCAGCGTCTATCAGCAGGCGATCGCCTATATCGGCCAGCAGATCGACGGCAGGTAAGTTTTCAGCAGAGCGAATACCCGAAAACGCCGCTGAAATATGCGGCGTTTTCATGCGCGAAAATCGAAGCCGCCGCCGGACGCCGTCTTCCGTCGCTCCTCCACCGGCAGGGTCGCCCCGGAAACGACGCAGTTGCGGCCGGAGGCCTTGGCGGCGTAAAGCGCCAGGTCGGCGCGTTTGACCAGATCCTCGAAATTCCGGTTGGAGGCGGCGTTTGCGCGGCCCGCACATCCAAAACTCGCCGTAACCCGGAGAAGATCGCCGTTCGGCAGCGGAATCTCCGCCGCCTCGATCGCCAGCCGCACACGCTCGGCAACGATTGCGGCATCGTCGGGCGTCGAGTCGGGCAGCAGCGCCAGGAACTCCTCGCCACCATGGCGCACCAGCAGATCGAAAGAACGGAAATTTTCCCGCGCGATGCCCGCGACATGCTGGAGCACGGCATCGCCGGCATCATGGCCGTTGATATCGTTGACCTTCTTGAAATGATCAAGGTCGAACAGCACGACGGATATCCAGCGCGACCCGTGCTCGGCTTGTGTGAGAAGTGCGGATGCGGCGACTTCGAAACCGCGCCTGTTGTAAAGGCCGGTCAGAAGGTCGGTCTGGGCGGCGTTGCGCAGCTCGCCGACCAGCGCCTCGCGATCGCGCGTCAGCCGGTCGATCAGGCGCAGGCCCTTCGCCGCCAGCATCATCACCAATGTGGCGAGAACCAGCAGGCCGGCGCATAGCGCAAGAATCAGCGTCAGATGGATGTGCGCGCGCATCGAAAGGCTTTCGCCGGTCTCGTGGATGTCTTTCGCGGCCTCGACCATCTTCTGCTGAAGGAAGGTCATGCGTTCGTTCTGCGCGACGGCCCAGATGTCGCGCATGGCGTGCGTCGGCCGCGATCCAGCGAGGATGGAATCAGTGATCGCACTCGCCTTCACCTGGTTGCTGCGAGCGAGATAGGCGACGATCTCACGCACGATCGGCGCTGTGGAATGGAAGACCATATGATCCATGCCCCCGCCGAGCATGACCTTGCCCTGCATGAACAACTCCACCGGATATCTGGCGGAAACACCTTGGTCGAGATAGCGGGTGCCGATCCCGGTAATCAGCCTTTCGCCGTAGTAGGTCAGAAGGATGCCCATCAGCTGGTTGGACTTCTGCAGCAGCACCGGATCGCTGATCAGCGGTGAAAGCGCATCGACGACGGCAAGCTGCTTAAGAGCCGCATACCAGTAGATGGAACCGGGATCGCTGCCGAAATAACGGCCCTGGTCGACGGCGCTTCGCGCGGCAACGATGCGGCTGTAGGCAAGGCTGAGAACCGACAATTCACTGACAAGTCCGTCGTCGAGCGCCTCGCGGGAGGGCAGGCTGGCATAGAAAGCGCGGCGTTCATGATCGAGCGTCACCCGGCTTCGCTGCATGTCGACGGCAGTCTCGTCGTTGGGATGTGCGAGGTAGCGGCGGGTGGCGCCGATTTCACTCAGGATCTCTGTGGCGGCGATGGACCCGCCGCGCGCAAGCACATCAGCGAACTGCCGGTCTTTCTCGAGATCCCTGTACTGCTTGACCGAAGCGCGTATGACGACGACGCCTTCGATGACCATGAAGACGAACGGCAGCATGATCGCCGCCAGGATAACCTTCTTGATGGTCTCGAACTGCATCGCCAATCGCCACGGTGATCAAAAGGCCGGTCGTGTTCAACCAATTGACGGCGAGACTAACAGCAATTCTTAAAAAAGTGATAAACCGGCATGTCCCTAGATTTCGGGACGGATGAAGTCGCGCGTCTCGGCATCCATGACCCAGAGTTCGCCAGTCGAGATGTCGAACCAGGCGCCGTGAAGATGCATCTTTCCTGCTTCCTCCAGCGCCTTGATGTCGGGGAAGGTTCTGAGATTGTTGATCGAATTGCGGATGGAGACACGCTCCAGCGCCGTCTGCCGTTCGGCGGCCGTCATCACGTCGTTGCTCTGGATCTGCTCGGCGGCGGGCTTGACCAGCGACATCCAGCGGCCGATGAAATCGCCTGGCGATAGCGGCTCGGCATTCGGATCGAGCGCTGCGCGGATGCCGCCGCAGCGGCCATGGCCCATCACGACGATATCCGAGACCTTCAGCACCTGCACGGCAAATTCGAGCGCGGCCGAGGTCGCATGGAAATGGCCGTCCGGCTCGTAGGGAGGCACCATGTTGGCGACGTTGCGGATGACGAAGAGCTCGCCCGGGCCGGCATCGAAGATCAGCTCGGGTGCGGCGCGCGAGTCCGAACAGGCAACGACCAGCGTATTGGGATTCTGACCGTTTTCCGCAAGCTGTCGATACCTGTCGCGGGCATCGGCATAACGCCCGCTCATGAAGTTGCGATAGCCGTCCAGAAGGGAGTTTGGAAAACGCTGCATGCTTCTGGATTAGCGCGCTGAGACGACAAGATCAACTGCTGCACTGCAAAATGAATGGATGCGAAAATGCGTCATTTCTTCCGCCGCTGCGCCGGGTGCACGAGCCGGCGCATCTGCACCATGGCCATCGGCGTCGAAAGGCTGGAGGCATCGCTTGCCAGCATCAGCTCGTTGCTGCCGCGTTTGACGGCACGCGCAAGCACTTCGAAGACGCTGGCGGTGGCAAGCTGCAGCGCCTTTTCGTCTTCGAGACCGGAAAGCAGGCGCGACAGGAAGACGGCGGCGAGCAGATCGCCGAGACCATTCGGCGGGTTTTCGACGACGCGGTGCTCTGCAAGAAGCGCGTGACGGCCGGAGAGATAGAGGTTGCCGGTACCACCAGCCATCATCGGCACGGCCGAGGTGACCAGCATGCGCGAGGGCCCAAGCGCAAGCGCCGCCTCCATGATCGCATTATTGTCTTCGAGTGCCGCTCCCGAAAGCCAGGCGAGCTCGTAGCGGTTCGGCGTCGCGAGCGAGGCGAGCGGGATGAGATGGTCGCGAATGGCCTCGGCCGTCGCTTCCGGCACGTAGAGGCCGCCGAGATCGCCCATGACGGGATCGCAGACATAAAGCAGATCGGGATTGTCTTGTCTGAGCGCCTCGATCAGCCGGGCAACGGAGCGCGCCTGGGCGGCATTGCCGAAATAGCCCGAAAGCACCGCCCTGACTTCGCCGATCCAGGGCGCGCGGATCAGATCGTCGATCGCCGCGTCGAAATCCGCCTCCGCGAAAGTCAGCCGCGTCGAGCGGCCGTGGCCCGGATGCCAGGACAGCACGATGGTCGGCAAGGCCCAGACCGGATGACCGAGCGTCTCCAGCGCAAAAACGGCCGCACGGTTTCCGACCGAGCCGCGCACCACATGGCTGGAGATGACGATGACTGCGCCCGCTGCATTTTCCGACATGACATCCAAGGTCCGAATGATGATCGCGTTTGATGGTCTTTTTGACGCCTGGCTGTCAACCATTCTTCATGCGAGCGTGGAAATGTGCGGCGAAAAGAAAACCCGGAAGACGGCGCTTTCCCCCGCGCTTGGCGACGAAAGCGGAAAATCTCCAAGAATCTGTCGTTTCGAGCGTCGAAAAGCACAAAAACGATCCTTCGGGCGTCTCTTTTAGCGATTTTTTCGAAGAATCTTCTGCTAACTTGCGGAAAATCAGTCAATTGAGGAGGCGATACATGGCTGCCAGAAACAATCCGAAACGGGAAAAGCAGATCGAAAGCGCGCGCAAGATCGCCAAGGCGACCGGCGAGGCGCATCTCGATCCGGAAATTCTCTTCGGTCGGGCAAGCAATGACGACCTCGAACGTTATACGCCCGAGATGCTGGCGCTGTCGGCCGTGCATTCGGCAACCGAACTCGCGGCCTGGAACGGCAAGGCGCCCCGCGTCAGCATCGACACCATTGCCGATGTGACGCCTGATGGCATCGCCGTCTCGGTGCTTTCGATCACCGATCGCAACATGCCGTTTCTCTTCGAATCGGTCATGGGCGAGGTGACGAGCACCTATCGCGACCTGTTCATGGCCGTGCATCCCATCCTGGTGATGGAACAGGGCAAGGCGCCGGCGCTTTATTCCGCCGATCACCCGAGCGATCCGGCGACGCGCGTCAGCCATATCCAGCTTCACATCTCCCCGCTCAATTCCGCCCAGGCCGCCGATCTCCTCAAACGCGTCGAAACCGTGCTGGAACAGGTCCGTCTTTCAGTATCCGACTGGAAGCCGATGCTCGCCAAGGTCGACGGGGTGATCGCCGAGCTTTCAACCAATGGCACCGGCCGCAAGAAAGCCGACCGCGACGAGGCGATCGCCTTCCTGACATGGCTGCGTGACGAGAACTTCACCTTCCTCGGCATGCGCGAATATGTCTATTCCGGCAAAGGTTCCGATGCCAAGGTCGAACGCGACAAGGGCGCCGGCCTCGGCATTCTCTCTAACCCCGATGTTCTCGTTCTGCGAACCGGCAAGGATGCGGTGACGACGACGCCGGAGATCCTTGCCTTCCTCGACGGCCCTGACTTCCTCATCGTCACCAAGGCCAATGTGAAATCGATCGTCCATCGCCGGGCCTATATGGATTATGTCGGCGTCAAGCGCTTCGACGCCGAAGGCAACGTCACCGGCGAGCTGCGCATCGTCGGCCTTTTCACCTCGACGGCCTATACCTCGCTCGCCTCCGAAATCCCGTTGCTGCGCTCGAAGATCGAGAAGGTGAAGGAATATTTCGGCTTCGACCCGATGAGCCATTCCGGCCGCATGCTCGACAACACGCTGGAATCCTATCCGCGCGACGACCTTTTCCAGATCGACACGACGCTGCTTGCGGGTTTTGCCGAACAGATCAACGACCTGGCGGATCGGCCGCGCGTGCGCGTGCTGCCACGCATCGACCATTTCGACCGCTTCGTCTCCGTGATCGTCTATGTACCGCGCGAGGAATACGACTCGATCGTGCGCGAGCGGATCGGCACCTATCTGAAGACCATCTATGATGGCCGCGTCTCCGCCTATTACCCGGCTTTCCCGGAAGGCGGCGTGGCGCGTGTACACTTCATCATCGGCCGCTCCGGCGGCAAGACGCCACGCATTCCGCAGGCAAGGCTCGAACAGGTGATCCGCGAGATCACCGCCCGCTGGGACGACCGTTTCGAAGCGCTGGCCGGACCCAAGGCGCCGAAGATATCGGTCGACCAGGCCTTCCAGGATTCCTTCACACCGGAAGAAAGCGTGGCCGACCTCGCCGATATCGGCGCCTGCGCCGCCGGCGAGCCGCTCCGCATCCAGTTCTACCACCGCGAGGAAGCGCAGAACCGCATCCTCTCACTGAAGATCTTCCACGCCCGCGGGCAGCTGGCGCTGTCGCGCCGCGTGCCGCTTCTCGAAAACCTCGGCTTCAATGTCGTCAGCGAACGCACCTTCGATATCGCCGTGCGTGATGCAGATGGGGAAACGAAGCTCGTCGTGCTGCACGACATGGAGCTCGAGACCCGCAGCGGTGGCAAAATCGATCTGCAGCGTTACGGTGCCGCCCTCGAGGAAGCCTTTGTCGCCGCCTTCGCCGGCACGATCGACAATGACAGCTTCAACCGGCTGATCCTCTCGGCCGGGCTTTCGGCGCGCGAAACCAACGTGCTGCGCGCCTATGCGCGTTATCTCCGCCAGGCCGGCATCGCCTATTCGCAGGATTATATCGCAACGACGCTCGACAAATATCCCGATGTCGCCGCCGCCATCTTCCGTCTGTTCCACGACACGCTCGACACCAGGCTTTCGGAGAAGGCGCGCGTGAAGAAGCTTGCCGAGTTGCACCAGGCGATCGAGGCCGAGCTTGCCGATGTGCCGAGCCTCGACGACGACCGTATCCTGCGCCGCTACGTCAACATCGTCGATGCGACGCTGCGCACCAATTATTTCCAAAAGAACCCTGATGGTTCACCGAAGCCGATGCTGGCCTTCAAACTCGATCCGCATCTGGTCGATGGACTGCCGCAGCCGAAGCCTTTCCGCGAGATGTTCGTCTATGGCGTCGAGGTCGAAGGCGTGCACCTGCGCTTCGGCAAGGTGGCGCGTGGCGGTCTGCGCTGGTCTGATCGTGCCGAGGATTACCGCACCGAAGTGCTCGGCCTGGTCAAGGCGCAGCAGGTGAAGAACGCGGTCATCGTGCCGGTCGGCGCCAAGGGCGGCTTCTATCCGAAGAAGCTCCCCATTGGCGGCAGCCGTGACGAGATCTTCAATGCCGGCCGCGAGGCCTACAAGACCTACATCCGCACACTGCTGTCGATCACCGACAATATTTCGGGCGCTGATATCGTGCCGCCGAAGGATACGGTGAGGCTCGATGGCGACGACCCCTATTTCGTCGTCGCCGCCGATAAAGGCACCGCAACCTTCTCCGACACCGCCAATGCGCTGGCGCAGGAAGCAGGCTTCTGGCTGGACGACGCCTTTGCTTCCGGCGGCTCGGCCGGCTACGACCACAAGAAGATGGGGATCACCGCCCGCGGCGCCTGGGAAACCGTGAAGCGCCATTTCCGCGAAATGGATATCGACATCCAGACGACGCCCTTCACCGTTGCCGGCGTCGGCGACATGTCGGGCGACGTCTTCGGCAACGGCATGCTGCTGTCTCCGAAGATCCGGCTGCTTGCCGCCTTCGATCACCGCGACATCGTCATCGATCCCGATCCTGACATGGAAAAGACCCTGGCCGAACGGCGCCGGCTCTTCGACCTGCCGCGCTCGAGCTGGCAGGATTTCGACAAGAGCGTTCTCTCGAAGGGTGCGATGATCATTTCCCGCTCGGCGAAATCGGTGACACTGACGCCGGAAGCGGTTGCAGCGATCGGCATCGACAAGGCGGTCGCCACCCCCTTCGAGATCATCACAGCGATCCTGAAAAGCCCGGTCGACCTGCTCTGGTTCGGCGGCATCGGCACCTATGTGAAGGCACCGTCCGAAACCGATGCCGAAGTCGGCGACCGCGCCAACGACCCGATCCGCGTCACCGCAACGGAGGTGCGCGCCAAGGTGATCGGCGAGGGCGCGAACCTCGGCGTCACCCAGAAGGGCCGCATCGCCTATGGTCTCAAGGGCGGGCGCTGCAATTCCGACGCCATCGACAACTCGGCCGGCGTCAATACGTCGGACGTCGAGGTCAATATCAAGATCGCGCTGGCGGCCGCCATGCATGACGGGCGCCTGACGCGCGCAAAACGCGACCAGCTTCTGTCCTCGATGACCGACGAAGTGGCTGTCCTCGTGCTGCGCAACAACTACCTGCAATCGCTGGCGATCTCGCTGACGGAACGCAAGGGAACGGCAAACGGCCTGGAACTCGGCCGCTTCATGAGCGTGCTCGAAGGCGCCAGCCAGCTGAACCGCAAGGTCGAGACGCTGCCTGACGACCAGACCTTCGCCGAACGCTACACCGCCGGCAAGCCGCTGACCCGGCCGGAAATCGGCGTGCTGCTGTCCTATGCCAAGATCGTGCTCTTCGATGCGCTGATTGCAAGCGACCTGCCTGATGATCCCTATTTCGTGGCGACGCTTTCGAACTATTTCCCCGTGAAGATGCAGAAGTCGAATGCCGGCGATATCGCCGGTCACCGCCTGAAACGCGAAATCGTCGCGACCGTACTTGCCAACGAGGCGATCAATCGCGGTGGGCCGAGCTTCACCGTCAGCATGATCGATGCGACGGCAGCCTCGGCGCCGGAAGTGGTGCGCGCCGCGATCGTCGCTAGAGACGGTTTCGACCTGACCCGGCTCTGGACCGAGACGGATGCCCTGGACGGCAAGATATCAGGCGAGATGCAGAACCGCATCTACGAGCAGATCAGCCACAGCTTCATCGTGCTGACGCGCCTGCTGCTGAAAACGGCCATGACCAAGGCCGATATGGCGGAAGTGATTAGCCGGCTGCAGGCGGCCCTGAAGAAGCTGAAAACCGCCTTCGCCGGACAGTTGGCCGGCGAGGTCGCCGCGCGCCAGGCGGAATACAGCCAGGCAGGCCTGCCCGAAAAACTCGCGGCCGAGATCGCCAGCCTGCCGATCTTCGCACTGGTGCCGGAGATCATGCAGATCGCCGAACGCACCGGCGAACCCCTGGTGCGCGCCGCCGAGAACTACATCGCCGTGTCGCAAACCTTCCGTATCGGCAGGCTGCTGGCGGCGGGCGGGCGGATCCTCACCTCCGACCACTATGAGAATCTGGCGCTTGCCCGCAGCATCGACCAGATCGCCAGCGCAAGGCGCGACATCGTCATCTCGGCGCTTTCCGATCACGGCAAGGAGAAACTTCCCGTCCAGGCCTGGCATGCGCAGGATCGCATCCGCATCAACCGTATCGTCGAGGAGCTTTCGAGCCTCAGCGACGGCGGCGATCCCAATCTCGCGCGCATTACCGTTGCTGCAGGTATACTGACCGATCTTGCGCGCGACCGGGCGAGGTGAGACAGTCCGCGAAAAAAGGAGCGGATGTTGAATCGCATTGACTGGACAGGAACGCAGCCGCCAAAGGCCACGGAGAAGGGCATCTGGGGGTGGATGTTCTTCGACTGGGCCGCGCAGCCCTTCTTTACCGTTGTCACTACCTTCATCTTCGGGCCTTATTTCGTCTCCCGCCTGACCGACGATCCGGTTTCCGCCCAGACGATGTGGAGCAACATGGCGACGATCTCCTCGGTGATCATCGCCGTGCTCTCGCCCGTTCTCGGCTCGATCGCCGACCAGTCCGGCGCGCGCAAACCGTGGATCGGCTTCTTCGCGATCATCAAGATCGCCAGCCTTTTTTGCCTGTGGTTCGCAGCCCCCGGTTCGCCGATCCTCTATCCTGTGATCTTCATGATCCTCGCCTCGATCTCGGCCGAGTTCTCGATCGTCTTCAACGATTCGATGATGCCGCGTCTCGTCGGCAAGGAGGAGGTCGGCAAGCTCTCCAACACCGCCTGGGGGCTCGGTTATCTCGGCGGCATAATCGTGCTGATCGCCGTCGTGACACTGCTGGCCGCCAGCCCCGAGAGCGGCAAGACCATCCTCGGCCTCGATCCGCTTTTCGGTCTCGACCCCAGGGCTGGTGAAGATGCACGCATCACCGGGCCGATCTCGGCCGTCTGGTACCTGATCTTCATCCTGCCGATGTTCTTCTTCACCCCCGACGTTCGCAGGGGCCTTCCCTTCATCAGTGCCGTGCGCTTTGGCCTGAGAGAGCTTGGAAATACGCTGGGTGAGCTCAGGCAGCGCCGCAGCATCCTGAAATTCCTCGTCGCCCGGATGATCTATCAGGACGGCGTCAACGGCCTGCTGATCCTCGGCGGCGTTTTCGCAGCAGGCATGTTCGGCTGGGCGACGGTCGAGATCGGCATCTACGGCATCATCCTGAACGTCGTCGCGATCCTCGGTTGCCTGGTCGCCGGCCGCGTCGATAAGAGCGTCGGCTCGAAGGTGACCGTCGTCATCAGCCTTACCATGCTGCTGCTCGCCACCATCGGCATCATTTCAACAGGACCGGGTTACACTTTCTTCGGACTGATGCCGCTGCCGACGGCCGATTCCGGCGGCCTCTTCGGCACCGCGGCGGAAAAGGCCTATATCCTCTATGGCCTGCTGATCGGTCTCGCCTTCGGGCCGGTGCAGGCCTCGTCGCGATCCTATCTGGCCCGCAGCGTCAGCCTGGAGGAGGCCGGCCGCTATTTCGGCATCTATGCGCTCTCGGGCCGCGCCACGAGTTTCATGGCGACGCTGCTCTTCTCGCTGATGACCTATATGAGCGGATCACCGCGGCTTGGAATGGCAACGCTGATCCTGTTTCTCGCCGGCGGACTGGTGCTTCTGATCCGCACACCCTATCCGGCCGATCGGGCATAAGAGCGAGCCCCGTTCAAACCGGAGATGAGCGCGGGCGTGGCCGCGCCCAATCCTCATTCAGTGCCGGAAATGGCGCATGCCGGTGAAGACCATCGCGATGCCGTGTTCGTTGGCGGCATCGATCACCTCCTGGTCGCGCATCGAGCCACCTGGCTGGATGACCGCCGTCGCCCCAGCCCCTATCATCGACAGAAGACCGTCGGCAAAAGGCAGGAAGGCTTCAGAGGCAACCGCCGAACCATGCGTCATCGGGACCATAAGGCCGAGCGCCTTGGCGGCCTCTTCGGCCTTCAGCGCGGCAATGCGGGCCGAATCGACCCGGCTCATCTGGCCGGCGCCGATACCGGCGGTCTGGCCGTCCTTGGCGTAAACCACGGCGTTCGACTTCACATGTTTGCCGACCTTGAAGGCAAACTTCATGTCATCAAGCTCCTGTGCCGTCGGCGCGCGTTTGGTGACGATCTTGAGCTCGAGATCCTCGACCATGCCGTTGTCGCGGCTCTGGACCAGCAGGCCGCCGGAAACGGTTTTCGCTGTCAAACCTGCGGCGCGCGGATCGGGCAGGCCGCCGGCCGACAGCAGCCGCAGGTTCGGCTTGCGGGCAACGATCGCCTTTGCCTCCTCCGTCACATCGGGCGCGATGATCACCTCGGTGAAGAGCTTGACGATCTCTTCGGCCGTTTCGGCGTCGAGCGTCTGGTTGAGCGCGATGATGCCGCCAAAGGCGGAAACGGAATCGCAGGCAAGCGCCCGCCGATAGGCTTCCACCAGGCTTGACCCTGTGGCAACGCCACAGGGATTGGCATGCTTGATGATGGCGCAGGCCGGCGCCTTCTCAGGCAGGAACTCGGCGACGAGTTCGTAGGCGGCATCCGTATCGTTGACGTTGTTGTAGGAGAGCTGCTTGCCCTGCAGAAGGGCAGCCGTCGAAACGCCAGGTCGCTTCTCGCCGGTGACATAGAAGGCCGCTCTCTGGTGCGGGTTTTCGCCGTAGCGCATCTCCTCCTTCAGCACGCCACCGACCACACGGTGACGCGGCGTGTCGATCGACAGAGCTTCTGCGAACCAGTTGGAGATCATCGCGTCATAGGCCGCGGTACGGGCGTAGGCCTTGGCGGCCATGCGCTGGCGGAAGGCATAGGCGGTCTTGCCATCATCGGTGGAAAGCTGCTCCAGCAGCTCGGAATAATCGGCAGGGTCGGTCAGAATCGTCACATAGGCGTGGTTCTTGGCCGATGCGCGGATCATCGCGGGACCGCCGATATCGATATTCTCGACGGTGGTCGGGTAGTCACCGCCGGCTGCGCGCACCTCCTCGAAGGGATAGAGGTTGATGACAGCGAGATCGATGCCCTCGATCCCGTGTGCCTTCATCGCATCCTGATGCTCGCCGTCGTCACGGATCGCCAGCAGGCCGCCATGCACCATCGGATGCAGCGTCTTGACGCGGCCATCCATGATCTCGGGAAAGCCGGTGATCTCGGAAACATCGGTGACGGCAATGCCGGCAGCGGCGATCGCCTTGTGCGTGCCGCCGGTCGAGAGCAGGCGGATGCCTCTCGCGGACAATGCGCGGGCGAGTTCGACGATCCCGGTCTTGTCGGAGACGGAGATGAGCGCGGTCTTGATTTCGACCTTGTCTGGGGCGGGGATCTTCTTGGAAATGACGGCCATGAACCTTCTCCGTTCGGTCTTCGGGAGACATCCGCAAGGGACGTTCGCATGCTGGCGCCGCGTTAGCACAGCTTTGCCGCCGCGCAAACAGCCGCTAGCTCTTGCGGGATAAAAACCAGCGGATTTCCGTCTTATCGGCGAGATCGAAGTCGATCTCGATCTGGTCCGAACCGCAGATGCCGGAGCTGTCGGCAAAGAAGATGTCCTCGGCGATCAGCACTTCATTGCCGGGCGCAGAAAACAGCCAGCTTTCGCCATCCGGCGCCGTCAGCAGCACGGACTCCCCGTCGCTCTGATGCAGCACGATCGAGGGATGGATGTGAAAGCGGGCGACGGCCTTCAAGGGCTCGTCGCTCTCATATCCCTCCTGGACGGTGAGGCGATCATGCCCGGTCACGATCGAGCCCGCGGCGTTGAGTGTCAACTCACGCTCGTGCCGCACCCCGAAGGCTCTGATATAACCGTCATGGCTGAGCTTGATGCCATCGCGTCCGTCATCCGTTTCGACCCGATCGACGGTGACTGTTCTCACCGGTTCGATGATCGCGTGACCAAGAAAGGGCGAGGGCGAGAACCGGCTGGACGACGTGTCGTTGAGGATGATGGTCGAATGCGCCGCCGTCGTGCGCGCCATCTGGACATAGCGATGCCCTGCAAATTTCGGTGAGCCGGAATTGACGATGAAGCGATGGCGACCGGACGACATCTCGAAGGAGAGGCTGCCGGCGTGCGCAGTCCGAAGCGCTGCTCCGGGTGCCGGCGTGCCGGTGTCGGCAATGATGACAGTCTTTACCGCAGCAAGCCGCTGATAACGCGAATGCGGCAGCGCCTTGAACGGCTGGCCGCCGCTCTCGTCATATCGCAGCACCGACATCAGCTCGTTGGCGAGCGTGGACGTGGCGCCGTTGAAGAGCGCCAGATCCCCGTCCTGATGGCGAAAGAACCGCAACGCCGGATACATCCGGTCGATGCCCGATATCAGCTTCTGCGGCAGGTCATGGCCGAGATTGACATAGGTCTGCCTCAGCGGCAGCAGGTCGAGCAGCAGTTCCAGGCCGACCCGCGGATTGCGCGAGATATGACCGCCATCCGGCAAAATCTGTCTATCGAATTCGCGGTCGAGCGCCTGCGCAGCCCTTCTGAGGGTGGAGGCGCGGGTCGGCATGGCGACGGAGGCCATGGCGAGCGCAATGCGCAGCCGAAACAGCTCCAAACCACGGGGAGTGAGCGGCGCCATGCGGCGCAGGAACCGGATCTGGAACGCCAAGGATTTCATGAAGCGGCGATAGAAACCGCGATCTGCGTTCTGCAGCACCACCGGCGAATGCGAGAGCCAGGCGATGACGCGCTGGGCGGTCACGTCGGTCTCCCAGGCAATGCCCTCCATGCGGCCGGCATGGATGGAAAGCCAGCTGTCGACGATCGCGCGGGCAACGGCAGAGCTGCGTTCAGTCTTGTTCGCCCGCATGTGCCGCAGCCAGCCGAAGCCGTGAAGCCGGATCGCGAAAGGGCGAGAAGGCAGGGTGAAGGTGAAGGGCGATTTTCCGTCCGTTTCCAGCATGCGCCCGGCCAGCAAAAAACGCCCGTTGAGGATCTCGTCGGCCACATGCGGATCGATGCCGCGAAGATCGGTCGGCGCGACGATCAGCCGTTCAGGCACCTTGATCGAATGACGGAAGAGCTTCAGGCGCAGCAACGCGACGCGGCGCAAGGCGCGACGCCAAGCCTCCCGAACATACATGCTCGCAAAACGCCGACCGGACTGCATATTCTATTGTCTATTGACCCTCGTGGTTAAGAATAGGTGAAAAGCGGCCGATTTCATCGTCCACAATGAATTAATTCGTGACAACGTTCGAATATACGCAAATTAGTGCTTGTCACGCGAAATTATGCGGCGGGTTTGGGAAAACGAATTGCCTGGAACGAGGACGTGAAGCGCGTCGCCGGCTCCCCAACAGCACGTCAGTCAATCAGCCAACGCGCCGCAGCACGGCGGCATAGAAGCCGTCGAGGCCGGAGGCGATGCCGTCAGGCATTTTCAGCATGGTGGGAAGCGTGCGGAACTCGCCGAGCGGCGTGATCGCTGCCTCGAGGCCGGGCCAGTGGCCAGCATCGATCGCAACACGTTCGACCGTATTGGTGTCGGCAAGAACGCGGGCGACGACCTCCTCGCCCTCGACGGGATCAAGCGAGCAATTCGAAAAAACCAGCGTGCCGCCCGGCTTCAACAATGTCAGCGCGTGACGCAGCAGCCGTTCCTGCAGCGCTGCCAACCTGGCGATGTCGTCAGATCCCTTGGTCCACAGCACGTCGGGATGGCGGCGTGTCGTGCCGGTGGAAGAGCAGGGGGCATCGAGCAGGATCGCATCGAAGCGCTCCGCCGGCTCGAATGTCATAAGGTCTGCCGCAATCGTTTCCGCCTTGAGGCCGAGCCGGTCGAGATTCGAGCGCAGGCGTTTCAGCCGGTTTTCGGATTGGTCGAGGGCGGTGACTGAGCCGCCTGCAAGGATGAGCTGCGCCGTCTTGCCGCCGGGTGCCGCGCAGAGATCGGCGGTACGTTTGCCCGAGAGATCGCCGAAAAGCTTTGCCGGGATGCTTGCCGCCGCATCCTGGACCCACCATGCGCCCTCGTCGAAGCCTTCGAGCGAAGGAATACCACCGTCGAAGGCAGCGAGCCGCACACCGCCCGTGGGCAGGGCAACGCCGTTCAGCCGCTTCGCCCAGCTTTCGGGATCGGATTTGACGGTCAGATCGATCGCCGCCGGTTCGAGCTGGGATTCCGAAATCGCCAGCGCCACGTCCCGACCATAGGCCTTTTCCAGCCTCGCGATGAACCAGGCCGGCATCGGCGTAACCTTGCCGATCTCATCAAGTACCTGATCCTTTTCGCGGCCGAGCCGGCGAAGAATGGCATTGACCAGCTTGGCGAAACGGCGATTGCGCGGATCCTGGTTGGCCTGCTCGACGGCGAGATCGACGGCCGAATGATCGGGGACGTCGAGATAGAGGATCTGCGCCGCCCCGATCGCAAGGACATGATGAAGCGCCCGCGCGCCCTCCGGTAGCGGCGAATCCAGCAACGCGGCGATCGCGGCATCGATGCGCGGCAGATGGCGGAGCGTCGTGTTGAGGATGGCGCGGACGAGCGCCCGGTCGCCATCGCCGAGCGCCCTGTAGGCTGGATTGCCGTGTTCATGATCGAGAGCGCCATCGAGCGGCAGCTTGCGATCGACGACTGCGGCGAGAATCTTTGCCGCAGCGGCCCGGGCCTGCAGGCCGGGCTTGGCTGGCGCCGATTGCTCGGAGGCGGGTTTCTGCTTGCGGAATGGCTTCTTCGTGCCGTCTGAATTCAAGACCACGGACCTTTTGGCGGTTGCGAACCACCGCGACCAAGACCCGTATCCGGAACAGAGCGCGATTTGCGCGACGGATTAGCAGCCCGAACCGGCGGCGTCGAGACATTCATGCCGCTTTGCGCCATGTCCTGCAACGCGGCGATCCGGTTTTCCGTGTTCGGATGCGTGGAAAACAGATTGTCCATCCGCTCGCCGGAGAGCGGATTGATGATGAACATATGCGCCGTCGCCGGATTGCGCTCGGCATCCTCGTTCGGCACATGGGCAGCACCGCGGGCGATCTTGCCGAGCGCAGATGCGAGCCAAAGCGGATTGCCGCAGATCTCGGCGCCGCGGCGGTCAGCCGAATATTCGCGCGTGCGGCTGATTGCCATCTGCACCAGCATGGCGGCAAGCGGCGCCACGATCATCGCGACGATGACGCCGATAAAGCCGAGCGGATTGCTGTTGTTTTCGCGATTGCCGCCAAAGAAGAAGGCGAAGTTGCCGAGCATCGAGATCGCGCCGGCAAGGGTTGCCGTGATCGTCATGGTCAGCGTGTCGCGATTCTGGATATGCGCCAGCTCATGCGCCATCACGCCCGCGACTTCCTCGGGAGACAATGCTCTGAGCAGACCCGTGGAGGCAGCGACGGCGGCATTCTCGGGATTGCGGCCCGTAGCGAAGGCATTCGGCTGCGGGCTGTCATAGAGATAAACCTTCGGCATGGGCAGGCCCGCATTGCGGGTGAGATCGCGCACGATCCGGAAGAACTCCGGCGCATTGCGCTCATCGACCTCCTGCGCACGATAGGCCGAAAGCACCATGCGGTCGGAATTCCAGTAGGAGAAGAAATTCATGCCGGCGGCAATGACGAAGGCGATCATCATGCCGGCGCGGCCGCCGATCAGAAAGCCGACAAACATGAAAAGCGCCGTCATGAAGGCAAGCAACATGGCAGTGCGAACGAGGTTCATTGCTGATCTCCATCTCCGATTTCGGCGTCACAAGCTTTCAATCCCGGCGCCGGCGCACTATGATTTGGTTATTCGCCAGCCATTTTCAATATTTTCCGGCAGGAGAACCCAATGCAGGAAGCCGATAACGACAATAGCGAAAACCCGGCAACCGAGGAATCGGAGCCGCCGCGCAAGATGCTGTCCCCGGCTGCCAGACGCGCGCTTGCCGAAGCCGAGGAACGGCGGAAGAACCAGAAGCCATTGGAACTGCCGCCCGAGATCGGCGGCCGCGGCGGAGCCGAACCGGCACGGTTTGGTGATTACGAGATCAATGGCCGGGCGATCGATTTCTAAGTCGATATTGACGGTGATAGTGGACGCAGGCGTCCCCATCTGATGCACAGGAAAGAAATGAGCCGCCCTGGTAAGGAGCGGCTCGATCTATCAGGCGGTCGCCTTGTTCTGCCGGTTGGCGATCAGATCCTCCACCACGGCCGGATCGGCGAGCGTCGAGGTGTCGCCAAGGGCGCCGAAATCATCCTCGGCGATCTTGCGCAGGATGCGGCGCATGATCTTGCCGGAGCGGGTCTTCGGCAGGCCGGGCGCGAACTGGATCTTGTCCGGTGCGGCGATCGGGCCGATTTCGGTGCGGACGTGTTTCACCAGTTCCTGGCGAAGCGTATCCGAACCCTCGTGGCCGGCCATCAGTGTCACATAGCAATAGATGCCCTGGCCCTTGATCGGATGCGGATAACCGACAACTGCGGCTTCCGAGACCAGATTGTGCGAGACGAGGGCGGATTCCACCTCCGCGGTGCCCAGCCGGTGACCGGAGACGTTGAGAACGTCGTCGACGCGGCCGGTGATCCAGTAATAACCGTCCGCATCGCGCCGGCAGCCGTCGCCGGTGAAATACTTGCCCTTGTAGGTGGAGAAATAAGTCTGGATGAAGCGCTCGTGATCGCCATAGACGGTGCGCATCTGGCCCGGCCAGCTGTCGGTGATGCAGAGATTGCCGTCAGCCGCACCTTCCAGCACCTTGCCCTCATTGTCGACCAGCTGCGGCTTGACGCCGAAGAACGGCGTCGTCGCCGAACCCGGTTTCAGATCGGTGGCGCCTGGCAGCGGCGTGATCATGTGACCACCGGTTTCCGTCTGCCACCAGGTATCGATGACAGGGCAGCGCTTGTCGCCGACGACATTGTAATACCATTCCCAGGCCTCGGGATTGATCGGCTCGCCGACCGTGCCGAGCAGGCGCAGCGAAGAGCGCGAGGAGCGGGTGACAAAGTCATCGCCGGCGCCCATCAGCGAGCGGATCGCCGTCGGCGCCGTATAGAAGATATTGACCTTGTGCTTGTCGATGACTTCCCAGAAACGGCCCTGATCCGGGAAATTCGGCACGCCCTCGAACATCAGCGTCGTCGCGCAGTTCGCCAGCGGCCCATAGACAATATAGGAGTGGCCGGTGACCCAGCCGACATCGGCCGTGCACCAGTAGATATCGCCATCATGATAGTCGAAGACATATTCATGCGTCATCGCCGCATAGACGAGATAGCCGCCCGTCGTGTGCAGCACGCCCTTCGGCTTGCCCGTCGAACCTGACGTATAAAGAATGAACAGCGGATCTTCCGCCTTCATCTTCACCGGCGGGCATTCCGCCTTCACGGTGGCGATCTCCTGGTGATGCCAGAGATCGCGGCCCGGCGCCCAGCCGGTTTTGCCGCCGGTGCGGCGAACGACCAGAACCTTGTCGACGATCACATGCTGGCGTGCTGCAATGTGAATTGCAGTATCGGTATTGTCCTTCAGCGGCACCGGCTTGCCGCCGCGCACGCCTTCGTCGCAGGTGATAACGAAGGTGGATTCGCAGTCGACGATGCGCCCCGCCAGCGCCTCCGGCGAGAAACCGCCGAAGACGACGGAATGCACCGCGCCGATGCGGGCGCAAGCGAGCATCGCATAGGCCGCTTCGGGGATCATCGGCATATAGATGGTGACGCGATCGCCCTTCTTGACACCGTGCTTCTTCAAGACGTTCGCCATCCGGCAGACATGCTCGTAGAGCTCGTTATAAGTGATCTTCTTGTCGACATACGGATTGTCGCCCTCGAAGATGATGGCAGTCTGGTTGCCATGTGTCTTCAGATGCCGGTCGATACAGTTATAGGAGACGTTGGTCTGGCCGTCCTCGAACCACTTGATCGAGACCTTGCCGGTAAAGGAGGTATTCTTAACCTTGGTATAGGGCTTGAACCAGTCGATCCGCTTGCCGTGCTTGCCCCAGAACTTGTCCGGGTTCTCGACGCTTTCCTCGTACCATTTCAGGTACTTTTCCTTATCGATAAGGGCGCGCGCCTTCACCGGCTTCTGAACCGGATAGATCTTCTCCGACATGGAACTCCTCCTCATGGGACATGCGACGGGCCGTGCAGGCAAAGCGAGGCCCAAGCTTCAAATCAGGGCAATTCATATCAGTTCGCGTCGTCGCGGCAATTAGACAAAGGTCATTTCATTTCTGAAGAATTGCAATTCTGCGACAGTGCGGTTATATAGCGGCATATTTCCCGGACATTGTGGTGACAACCCACGGACCGCGACCGGCGCGGACGATAGAAGGACTATATCCATGGCTCAAACACTGCTCATGCCGAAGGCGACAGCCATCTGGCTCGTCGACAACACGGCACTGTCTTTCGATCAGATCGCGCAGTTCTGCAAACTGCATCCGCTCGAAGTCAAGGCGATCGCCGATGGCGAAGCGGCGCAGGGCATCAAGGGCCTCGACCCGATCTCGACAGGACAGCTCTCCCGCGACGAAATCGCCCGCGCTGAAGCCAATCCGAACCACAAGCTGAAACTTTCCGAGCCGAAGGTGCGCGTGCCGGAATCCAAGCGTCGCGGCCCGCGTTATACGCCGGTTTCCAAACGTCAGGACCGCCCGAACGCCATTCTCTGGCTCGTTCGCAACCATCCGGAGCTGAAGGACGCGCAGATTTCCCGCCTCGTCGGCACGACGAAATCGACGATCGAGCAGATCCGCGAGCGCACCCACTGGAACTCCGCAAACCTGGCGCCGATGGACCCGGTAACGCTTGGCCTCTGCAGCCAGATCGATCTCGACATGGAAGTGGAAAAGGCCTCCAGGGGCCGTCCGCTACCGACCGCCGCCGAGCTTGGCGCGACGCTGCAATCGGCTCAGGAAACCGAGCGCCTGTCGCCGAGCTACGAGCGTGAAGAGGAAAAAGAAAAGGAAATCGATGCTGACGCTGTTTTCCGCAAGCTGAGCTCGCTGCGCTCGGCCCCGAAGGACGAAGACGACGATCAGTACTGAGACCCGGTATCTCACTACAGCGCCGCGCGTTAGACGCGCAAAGGACGCTGTAGCACTTTGAATTGCTGCATAATTCCCTAAATCGGAATCGATTTAGGGAATTATGCAAAACCCCGCCTGACCGGCGGGGTTTTTTATTGTGAATTGTTTGTTCGAATTAGCTGCGGAACAGCGTGAGGATGTTCTGCGCCGAGCTATTGGCAATCGAAAGCGACTGGACCGCGAGCTGCTGCTGTGTCTGCAACGCCGAGAGCTTGCTCGATTCCTCTTCCATATCGGCATCGACCAGGCGACCGACGCCGGAGGCGATCGAATCGTGCAGGCCGCTGACGAAGGTCTCCTGCAGCTGGATGCGGGTCGAGATCGAACCCAAAGCCGAGCCGGCCGCGGTCATAGCTTGGAGAATTAGCTCGGTGCCGCTCAAGGCCGCATCGAGCTGGCCCTGCGTGAAATTGGTGATGTCGAGGGCATACATCGACGGCATGACGACGGCGACGCCACCATAAGTTCCGTTGAGGGCCGTACCGATGATACCGCTGGTCGTCTCGATCGCACCGGTGCTCGTCATGCCGAAGAGCACGTTTCCAAGCGTGCCTGAATCGAGCACGTAATCCGTCATCTTGACCGAAACGGCATTGCTGCCGTCGCGAACGAAGGACGAAACGACGCTCTTCGTTCCGGAAGCGCCGGCGACCCAGTTTTCACCGGAGAAGGAAGCAGACTGGGCGATGCTCAGCAACTGCTCCTGAAGCTGATCGATCTCCTGCTGGATCTTCGTCTTATCGACGCCCTTTTCCGTGGCGGCGACGATTTTGGCCTTGATATCGCTGACGACATCGAGCGCGCTGTCCATGGCCGAATAGGCGGTATCGACCTTGGCTGCGCCGAGACCGAGAGCGTCGGAAACGGCCGAAAGCGCCTTGTTATCAGAACGCATCGTCGTTGCGATCGACCAGTAAGCAGCATTGTCAGCTGCCTTTTCGACACGAAAACCCGATGAAACGCGACCCTGGGTGTCCTTGAGGCCATCGTTTACGCCGCGCAAAGTCTGCAGCGCTGCCATGGCAGCGTTGTTGGTGAGGATGCTTGTCATGATCCGTTCCACAATCGTAGAGAAAGGGGCATTCCGGACTAAGCCGGTAACGGCGACCGCGTCATGCAAAGCCTGCTATGCAAGCCATTGCCGTTAACAAATGCTTGCATCAACATGGTTAACAATTCCTCAATTAGGCTTACCGAAAGTTTAATTCACATCGGCAGGGAGCCGAAACCACGCCCACGCAGCGCCTCGGCAATTTCCTCTAAAATCGTTGGATCATCAATGGTTGCAGGCATTTTCCAGGGTATGCCGTCGGCGATCTTCTGCATCGTGCCGCGCAGGATTTTGCCGGAGCGGATTTTCGGCGATCTGTTAACTGATATGGCGATCTTGAAGGCGGCGACCGGCCCGATCGATTCGCGAATCATCACGATGACTTCCGATTCGTTCACCGCCGTCTCGCGGGAAACATGTCGTTTCAGCACCAGGAAACCGCAGGGCGCCTGGCCGTTCAGCGCATCGATTACCCCGATGGCGTATCCGGCGACATCGGAGTGACGCGCACAGCCCTCCTCCATCGCCCCGGTTAGGGGCCGATGGGCCGCGGGTGGGTCAGGACAGGAAACCCAACCAAAGCAGCGTATCAGCGCGTGCCGAAAATCGCCGAGCCGACGCGCACGCTGGTGGCGCCGAAGGCAATCGCCGTCTCGTAGTCGCCCGACATGCCCATGGAAAGCTTTTCGACACCGGATTTGAACGCGAGCCTGGCAAGCAGGGCGAAATGCGGTCCGGGATTTTCCTCGGCCGGCGGGATACACATCAACCCTTCGATGGAAAGACCAAGTTCATCGCGGCAGAGGGCGACGAAGGCCGGCGTATCATCCGGAGCGATCCCGGCTTTCTGCGGTTCCAGGCCGGTATTGACCTGGACATAGAGTCGTAGCCTCTTGCCTTGCCGTTTCATTTCCTCGGCAAGCGCGCGGGCGATCTTTTCCCGGTCCACCGTCTCGATGACATCGAAAAGCGCCACTGCATCCGCTGCCTTGTTCGATTGCAGCGGCCCGATCAGATGCAGTTCGATATCCGGCCGCTCAGCCTTCAGCGCCGGCCATTTGCCCTGGCTTTCCTGGACCCGGTTCTCGCCGAAGACCCGTTGCCCGGCTTCGATGGCCGGGCGGATCGCATCCGCCTCGAAAGTCTTCGACACGGCGACGAGCTGAACCGACCCCGCAAGACGGCCTGCCCCGCGTTCCCCGGCCGCAATCCGCGACCGCACGTCGTTCAAGCGCTCTTGAAGTTCCATCATTCCGCCTCGACATATCAGTATGAAAAGGATCGACCATTGCCCAGATCCGCATGATTTCAGGCCATCTGGCCTGAAATCATGCGGATCTCAATCAAAGAAATAGAGCATGATGTCGTCCGAAAACCGCTCACACTTTTCGGCATCATGCTCTAGCCAGCCAATCTATGCTTGCCAAGACCCGCCTTCACGAAATCGCTTGGCCGTTGATCAAGATCGGACGCTTGCAGCGCCTGCAAAACTTGACGCTACGGTGGTTTCATGGTGAAGGTCTCGGCCAACTCCCCTGATTTTCCGGAAATACGAATACCATGGCCACCGAACGTTATAATCCGCGCGATGCCGAGCCCCGCTGGCAGCAGAAATGGAATGAAGACAAGGTCTTCGAGACCGATAATGCCGATCCGCGCGAAAAATATTACGTCCTCGAAATGTTCCCCTATCCGTCGGGGCGCATCCATATGGGCCATGTCCGCAACTACGCCATGGGCGATGTCGTCGCCCGCTACAAGCGTGCCCGTGGCTACAACGTCCTGCATCCGATGGGTTGGGACGCCTTCGGCATGCCGGCGGAGAATGCCGCCATGGAGCGCGGCGTGCACCCGGCTTCCTGGACCTACCAGAACATCGGCTCGATGAAGGCGCAGCTGAAGGCCATGGGGCTCTCGCTGGACTGGAGCCGTGAGTTCGCCACCTGCGACGTCGAATATTATCAGCACCAGCAGCATCTCTTCCTGGATTTCCTGGAGAAGGGCTTGGTTTACCGCAAGCAGTCGAAGGTCAACTGGGATCCTGTCGACAATACCGTGCTCGCCAACGAGCAGGTGATCGACGGCCGCGGCTGGCGGTCCGGCGCGCTGGTCGAACAGCGCGAATTGACGCAATGGTTCTTCAAGATCACCGATTTCAGCCAGGACCTGCTGGACGCGCTCGATACGCTCGACCAGTGGCCGGAAAAAGTGCGGCTGATGCAGAAGAACTGGATCGGCCGTTCGGAAGGCCTGACGATCCGCTGGGAAATCGTGCCGGAGACGGCGCCTGCCGGCGAGACCGAAGTCACCGTCTATACGACCCGGCCGGATACGCTCTTCGGCGCCTCCTTCCTGGCGATCGCCGCCGATCATCCGCTGGCAAAGGATGCCGCCGCCAGGAATGCCGATATCGAAGCCTTCTGTGAGGAATGCCGCCGCGCCGGCACCTCGCTCGCTGCGCTCGAAACAGCAGAGAAGAAGGGCATGGATACCGGGATTCGTGTCCGGCACCCGCTCGATCCCTCCTGGGAGCTGCCCGTCTATATCGCCAATTTCGTCCTGATGGACTACGGCACCGGCGCGATCTTCGGCTGCCCCTCGGGCGACCAGCGCGACCTCGATTTCGCCCGGAAATACGGCCTGTCGGTCGTGCCCGTCGTCATGCCAAGGGACGGTGACGCGGCAAGCTTCACCGTCGGCGACACTGCCTATGACGGTGACGGCGTGATGATCAATTCACGCTTCCTTGACGGCAAGACGATCGAGGAGGCCTTTGGTATCGTCGCCGATCGGCTGTCGGCCGCTTCGCTCGGCAATGCGCCGCAGGGCGAACGCAAGGTCAATTTCCGCCTGCGCGACTGGGGCATTTCCCGTCAGCGCTATTGGGGCTGCCCGATCCCGGTCATTCATTGCGACGATTGCGGCGTCGTGCCGGTGCCGAAGACGGATCTGCCGGTGAAGCTGCCCGACGACGTCACCTTCGACCAGCCCGGCAATCCGCTCGACCGGCACCCGACCTGGCGTCACGTTTCCTGCCCGAACTGCGGCAAGGACGCCCGCCGCGAGACGGATACGATGGACACGTTCGTCGATTCGAGCTGGTATTTCACCCGCTTCACCGCGCCTTGGGAAGACAAGCCGACTGATGCTGAGGCGGCGAACCGCTGGCTGCCGGTCGACCAATATATCGGCGGCATCGAGCACGCGATCCTGCATCTGCTCTATTCCCGCTTCTTTACCCGCGCCATGCGCGAGACCGGCCATGTCGCCGCCACCGAACCCTTCAAAGGCCTCTTCACCCAGGGCATGGTTGTCCACGAGACCTATAGCCGCGGCGCCAGTGCCAGCCGTGAATGGGTGGCACCGGCCGATATCCGCATTGACGAACTCGACGGCAAACGCCGGGCCTTCCTGCTGACGAGCAATGAGGAAGTCGCGATCGGCTCGATCGAGAAGATGTCGAAATCGAAGAAGAATGTCGTCGATCCCGACGATATCATCGCCTCCTATGGCGCCGACACTGCCCGTTTCTTCGTTCTGTCCGATTCTCCGCCAGAACGCGATGTCATCTGGTCCGAGGCGGGTGTCGAAGGCGCCCATCGTTTCACCCAACGTCTGTGGCGCCTGATTTCCGAAGCGGCAGACGCCCTGTCTTCAGTTGCACCTGCGCCGGCAAGCGATGGAGAAGCGCTGGCGATCTCGCAGGCGGCCCACAAGACCCTGAAGGCTGTTCAGAACGACTACGACAAGCTCTGGTTCAACAAGGCCGTCGCCCGCATCTACGAACTCGTCAACGCGCTGGCCGGACCGCTGGCAAGGGTTGCGGCAGGCGAGGGCGACGACGCCTATCGTGCAGCGGCGCGCAATGCCGCAGAAATTCTGATCCAGCTCGTCGCGCCGATGACGCCGCATCTGGCCGAGGAATGCTGGGCCACCCTCGGAAATGCCGGACTGCTCGCGCAGGCCGGCTGGCCGCGTTACGACGAAAGCCTTGTCATTGAAAACGACGTCATTCTGCCTGTACAGATCAATGGCAAGAAACGCGCTGAATTGACAATTTCTCGCGATGCAGATCAGAATGCCGTCACCAACGCCG
>Ga0307515_10002807_pt1 | contig 37066 bp, 30 predicted proteins | sample 17_EM_MG_FD_194513 | JGI IMG/M metagenome (GOLD analysis project Ga0307515, IMG submission 194513) | Populus trichocarpa ectomycorrhiza microbial communities from riparian zone in the Pacific Northwest, United States - 17_EM | ecosystem: Host-associated > Plants > Roots > Unclassified | place... | reverse complement strand
CCCTAACCCCCCCAAAAAAAAAAAAAAAAAAAAAAAAAAAAAAAAAAAAAAAAAAAAGAAAGATGGCGGAAGGTCGCTTAGGGAGGAGTGAGAGGATAGATACGGAAAGCAGAAAACTCTTACCAATACGGTTTCCTAATCCCCGGGTAGTCAGCTCAGCTTGTTTGATCGTACCTCGTACAACGTTGAGAAGCTTCGCTTTGCGGTACCAGACAGATCAAGGATCATTACAGTGTATTCTCCCTTGAGCGTCCGAAGAAATGAGTTGAACTCACGTTGAGTTAGACCTAAAAAATCAGCCGATAATTCTTAATATAACAGGCCGGAAGTAATAGAGGACCTTGAGAGCGCGCTCGAGGCTACACGACTAGTGCTCGAGGAGAACCCATCGGGCGATCACCATGAAGCCACGATGAATCCCTTCGGGAGCAGCAGACCTAGAAGAGCACTCAACTATGTACTCAATGTCCTCAAGGCCAACTTCCGGTTTGGAGATCTCCCCGATCTCGTTTCCGACCTCAAGGACGTGACCAACGAGATTTTCGTGTGCCAACGGAACAACGAACGTGCCTTCAAGTTTGTATAGTACCGTCATGTGGCCAAGGAGCAGTGGACTATATCCACCTCCATTGATATCGACAGCATCGGCAATATTCAGGACCGCGTCTGGCGTGCCCTTGATGACGCCTTCGCGTTAATCCTTTCGCCGCTTCACCATAAAGAACCCGTAGTGGATATGACCCGCCTACTTTCGCGATCCTCAACCATAATCAGGAGGCTGCTACTCGACACGAGACGCTCGTTCGACAAACCAGCAACGCCTACGTGGACGACTGTGTCCCGGGATACGATTCCCGGGTCCAAGAGCTTGATGCCCTGCAGATATCGTTGTTTGTCCTCTTATAGAGCGGCACAGTAGAACAACTACAGCAGCACAGTCCGCACTCCTCCGACGATCCTACGCGACCTGTGTTCGAGAGGGGAGTGGAGGTGCTGAACATGATGCTGTGGGATGTTTTAGTGCGCTCGAAGAGGCAACACTTCTCGATTGCGTTCTGCGGGTTGGTCAAGACTAGCAAGTCGCCGTTCTTGAATACGTTGATGAGCGAGTCGATTCTCCCATCAGATGGTGAGTCTGTCGATACTCGCATGCCCCGATCTATACTGGGTGTCACTGCAGAGCTCCCTATGCCGGCTGAAGGCCAGACGGTTCCTGAGCTGCAATTCCAGCCGAATCGCTGCTCGTGGCATTGAAGAAGCCTCAGTCTCATCAGTACGGTGCGACGATACCTACCAACTGCTGCCGGAGTAGGTTCCGTTCGAACCTTCGGACGAGGAAATCTTACTCAGGACGATACACAGCCAGTGTATACACCTCCGTAGCCCACTGCATTTTGGCCGCATGGTGGTATCACACACACTTGAAGGTGCGCTCATTGCCCCGTTGGCATATGAAAATCCCGCTGGTCGCGTCCTCAAGGTCGCAGACGAGATCGGGAAGAACTCCCCGACCGAAAGTTAGTCCTAAGGACATTAAGTACATAGTTGATAGCTCTTCTGTGCTCTTTTTTCGCTCCCGAATGGATTCCTAGTGGGTTCACGGTGCTTGCCCGTTGGGGTCACCTCAGGCACTAGTCGCATCGCCTCAAGCGCGCTCTCAAGGTTTTTCATTCCTCCACTCCTTCGAGTCCGTGATATTGTAGTTTATTGCCTCTGTGAGCGCATGAGGCCGAGTCCGGTATCTTTCCCCATCGGACTCAGGAGGGTTTTGTATACGATTATATCAGACATCAGATTCCGTACCATTGATGGAGGTCCTTCAGGGCTTGTCGCTCCTTGTGTTTGCGCTCGAAGGCCTGTCGATTTCGTTGACCACCAATGAAGCTGCTGCGTCAGCGGACCGCAGAATAGCAAGAATCGCGGCCGGATCTGCTATAGAGCGAACGAGCCAAAGGCTGACATGTGGTAGGGCTTGTGGGATTCGGGTTTTTGGCGATTCGAAATTTTACTGAGGTGGCGGGGGGCATCTATGGAATGAAACCGCGGCGTGAAAACAATGAGGACGACATTTCTGGTCTACCGAGGACCTAGTGCTTGAGTATTTGTGAGGCGACAGCAAGCGAGCTTGATCCTCGGGACCAAAATATTATTCTCTATTTATGCCTTGACAACATCCAACATGCCCTTGAACGCAGCCTCGAACGCTCCGCCTACGCCGTCTCATAGCCTACTACTGAATGTTGTTTTATTATAATATTGTCGCGTGTTGATGTGCTGTTTATCGACCTACCAAGCGCACTCTCTGAAACCCCATTCCACACACGATATCTGACTCAAGATGAGATCGACACTCACGGTTCCTGTTCCTTTGCCACACGTCGGGTGTGTATTTTCCGTCAGTATCTATCTCTCGCTGCCGAAGGTACCAACATTGGTGCGCTTCGTCCGATAGTACACGTCGCTAAACAGACCCGGCCTTCAACATCGTTGGGGGAGCCCCCTTTCTACGATCCATACGCACCTTTTACATCCAGTCACCTTGTGCAGTCAATCGTACCCACCCAAACGTCAGTCATTCCCTGTAACGTTTCCTTTGCTGGGACTGCTACTTACCAGGAGACGCTCGAGCACGACCGAAGCATATTCATTTGCCTTTCCAATTATTTCTTTACCAGGTATTAACTACAACATTACTACAACATACGCAGTCCGCGTTTTCCAACCATCCCAGGGATACCCAATTTGCTCCCCACCTGATCAACTAGACCACATCAACATCTCAAAGTTCGTCTGTTGGAGGCGCCGGTTATTCAATCTGTCCACCTGCCCTCTTTCAACACAACGCCCTCATTCCGTTCTTCTAATTCTTTCCGTTCCCGTCCGCAGCCGCTACCCCTGCCACTATCGCCTCGCGGGAAATCTTCACTCCTCATTATTCGATCACGACGCAATCCAAGCCCATATCACGGCTACGTCTCCGTCCCCCGCCACATGGCCACTCCTACCACAGTTCCAATGTGATTTCGCAGTGAACGATTGGACCCAGTGGACAACGCAATGTCTCCCCGCGTCTATTGTCATAGCCTATGATTCTCCATTTACATCATCTATGCATCTAATCCCACTGACAGTGATGTCGACTCCAGAGTTTTTTTACCACTAACTCACTGCGTAACTCTTACACGCCAAACGCAGCGACACTTCAATGGCCCTCCTTGGGAACATTGATACCGCTCATGCTCTTGGTGCGCCTGTTTCTTTCTACCTGCCTTCGTCGTAAGCACGATGCATTTGTGCCCATGTGCTACCAACTTCGTTCTCACCACTCGATACCTAATAGTTGTTCTTCAACCTCGAGGTCTACCACCGCCCCCCGTGGTTGCCTTTACTCCTCAAGCGAGTCCGGCGGAAACGGCCACAATATCACCATCCTGAAGGTTCCAACTTTGCTATCCCAGGGATCTCCTGCGGTGAACGGACACAGTCCAGTATTGCGACGCCCGGAATCGAGAAAGACGCGGTGGACGATATTTGTACACGGCCGAGATCTCCAACGTTTCCGGTGTCCGCCGACGACCCGCGGTGGTGGCGGCGATCTGTCCGTCGTCGGGCACGAGCTCATCAGGTCGACAAATGGAGTCGGCCGTATTGAGTGCTGCTGCCCTCACTCCGCGGATCAATACTTCGCCGATTCCACCTCTGGTTCATCCCATCGGATGCCGGAGATATGCACTCGTCTTCCGCCAGTTTCCTTAAGTTTCACAGGTCACCTCAAGCGGTTTATCGACATCCGGACCACCGTTTCCACAGGTGTGTTTCGCCTGCCACGATCCGCTGCTACTGCTTTCCGAGGCTGGGTGGCAGTCCGTATCGATCTTCTTATTTGGCGTCGCGTCACCCGAGTTTGCTTTATTTTTGCTTTATCCCCGCTACGCGCGCAACGATGGCTAGGGCGCGGGCGGGCACGAATCAGACGTGGCCGAGTCCGACCTGTATGTATGATAAAACTAACTAGCAATACGGAAATATAGCAGGATACCAAAAGAGGGATTACCAATGGTAATAGGTTCCCTCCATTCCCAGATTGCGCTCCCATTTTAACTTGCTTTCATATGAAAAACGCAAGCTGTTAGTACGTCTGTGTTCTGTGTCGGCTATGTGTGCCTCGTGTTGTATCTCTTGTTTGTCCCAGTCTCTTTGTTATGTTTGTGAGTTTCCTTATTCGGATGTCCCGTTGAGCGTTGACGCAGGCGTTCTCACTTGCATTCTTGTTTATTAGGGTAGCGTAGGGTACCCCTCCGGCTCACTCACGTGCCGGGCTTGCCACCCTTTTTTGGAGCCGCAAAATAGACATTACGCCCAACCGATTGTTAAAGGTTTTGTCTCATCTCTGTACGAAAACTGCCAGCTTCTCTACCTAGCTTAATGCTGTATGTCTGTGTTGCATCTTAGATATGACCACTTCTGACTGCATCCAGCGATGCCCTGGCCACCACAGTGCGCGTAATTCTGGTACAGGAAGTCATATTCTGTTAAAAACTGTACTTCGCGAAGTAAAACCACGACTAGTACCAACCCCGTCTCAATTTGGCTTGGCCCCAATAGGCCCTCCTGGTTCTCCAGGGTAACCAAGCCATCGCTGCGAGTGGGTTCTTACTTTCCCCGCGGAGCCCGACCACAGATGAGAGAGCATGAGGGAGAAGGTGGTCATCAAGTCGTATCTATATCGTAATGGCCGTGAAGTCTCGTTGTCACAATTTCACCCTTGAGGGCTTTAGCAATTTCGGGTATCGCACTTGAGTTCATCAACAAGTGGATTGAAAACCAAGGTCTTAAACTAGACGCCTACCATCCCATTGGGCATTGGCCATCTTCGTAGTTTAATGGGCCTCGTATCCTTCGACGCGACCCTCGGACACACCAAGAAGTAGCACGAGTTCCTGGTTCGGCTTCACTTCCGCACCGCCCTCGACTTTATCCACCTTCTCCTCGTGGGGCAGCGGTTGTGCTCCTGCGCATGCTGCGTGGAGAACAGAATTCCTGACGCACTCTTCGAGCCCGCTGGCAGAGCCGGAGGCGGTGAGACCTAGCTGATGAATGCAACAGGACAGGTTTCCGTCATGGAGTGTTAACAGCATCGGGAGTGAAGGACAAACGGCCGGGCCCGATTCCGGATCCAGCATTCGCGAAGAGAAAAGCGACAGGGGTGACACTTGCCCGAGGTTGCAATGTTGATTTTGGTTGAAACGAAGAGTGAAGGGTGAAGATTGGGCCGGGGAACGTGACCCGTGGCCCGTGGCCGTGGTAGGCGCAGATTCGATCCAAAGGCATGAGCGGCACTGATACTCCCAAGGAGAGCCATTGGAGTGGCGGTGCGCCTGGCGTGTTAGAGTTGCGCAGTAAGAAAACCCTTCAGTCGATAGCGCCCTCTGATTGGCGGCATGCGTAGATGACGTGAAAGGCGAACTATAGAAATTCCCATGCAGATCCAAGACCATAGGCTCTTCGAGATATCGCGTTGACCACTGGGCCCACTCGCTGCTTACTACGGGACAACGCTCGAATTGTGGTCGGAGCGGTCATGTAGTAGAAAAGGAGACGTATCCTGTTATGTGGGCTTAGTTCGCATGACGACTGAGTGAGGGGGAGTGAAGACTTCTCGACGAGGCGACAGTGGTTGAGGTAGAGGCTGCGGACGGAGAGAATTAGAAGGATGACATGCCCGCGTCATGTTGAAAGAAGGAATATGAACAAACTCACAAAACCATAAGTAGAGATTTCAACGGAGAAATTTCGGGATCTTAATTTATTTTAATTGGTCGAGTGGGAAGAGCGAAATCGGTATCGCAAGCGATGCGTGGGGTGGTTGGTAAATGCGAACGATATATATTGGAGTAATGTTGTAGCCGATATCGGAAGGAGGGCGAAGAAGTAATTGCGAGTCCATTTCGGTCGTGTCCCCCCTCGCAAGGGAAGCATTACAGGGAATGACTGGTGTTTGGGTGAGGCGAATGACCGCACAATGTGACCGGATGTTGAGGGTGCGTAAGGATTGTACAAGGGAACCCTCCGAGGGTTACTCCAACATCGAAGACCCAGGACGAAAAGAGGGCGGACGGGTGAGGGTTTACCTATGGAGGTAACCCTCACATCTCCGTGCGGTCGTGCATGCGACGTCCTAGCATCCTCAGCCAAGGGGAGGATTGTAGTCGTCGAAAAGGTCTTGGGTCTGTTTAGCGACGAGCACGGAGCCACGGACGCAAGGTGGTATACGATTGGTATCTCCGGCAACAAAAGGTGGATACTGACGAAAATACATATACGATGTATGGCAAGGGCGCAGGAACCGTGAGCGTCGACCTCATCTTGAGTTTGATATCGTCGCGTACTGGGATTTTAGGAGTGCGCTTGGTGTAGTGGTAAGGTGCACATCAATATTAAAACAATATTCGGCATTAGGCCATGAGATCGCGTAGGCGTGGCGTTCGAGGCGAGGCGGGGTTCAAGGACAAACAAAGAATATTATTGTTTTCCCGCGTGATCCCGCGGATCAATCTCGCTGTCGCCGCACACCGCACAGGTACGGGTAGACAAGACATGTCGTCCTCATCGTCTCCACGTCGTCTAAATCCACCGCCACCACCACCACCACCACCACCATCATCACCACCACCATTCGTCCCCGCCCGAGTGGCGAATACTCTTGCAATTCTGCGGTCCGTTGACACAGCAGCCACATTGGTGTGCAATGAGATCGACAATACCACCGAGCCGGAACACGAGGAGCCGGAACACGAGGAGCGACAAGCGCTGAAGGACCTCCGTAAAGGGGTAGAGAATCTCAGGTCCGATATAATCGTGTACAACGTCCTCCTGAAAGATCTCGAGCATCACCACATGTGGCGGTATGTGATGGGGCTGCGCTCACATGCAGAGCCAATAATTCACAATATCACAGACTGCACGGAACGGAAGGAATGGAAAGCCTTGAGAGGGTGCTCAAGGCTACACAACTAGTGTTCGAGGACATCTCAGCGGACGATCGCCATGAAGCCACAATGAATCCCTTCGGGAGCGAGAAACCTAGCAGAGCTCTCAACGAGATTTTTGTGTGCCAACGGAACAACCAACATGCTTTCAAGTTTATATGGTACCGCCATGTGGCCAACGGGCAGTGGACTGTACCCTCCTCTATCGGTGTCAGTGTCATCAGCAATGTTGAGGGCCGCGTCTGGAAGGCCCTCGATTCCGTCCTTGGTGCCTTTCGGTTTCGTCCTTTCGCCGTTTCACCAGAACAAACCAATCGTCTATATAACCTGCCTACGTTCGCGATCCTGACCCACAATCAAGAGGCCGCTACTCGACACGGGGAGCTTGCTCGACAAATCGGCAAGGCCCGTGTGGATGATTACGTCCGGAGATACGGTCTCTGGGTTCGAGGGCTTGATAACCTGCAAACCTCGCTGTTTGAGCTCTTATGGAGCGGCACAGTGGAACAGCTGAAGCAGCACAACCCGCACTCCTCCGATGATCCTGAACGACCAGAGTTCGAGAGGGCAGTGAAGGAACTGGAAAGTGTGCTGCAGGAGGCGATAGTACGCTCGAAGAAGCAACACTTCTCGATTGCGTTGTGCGGAATGGTCAAGGCAGGCAAGTCGCTGTTCTTGAATGCGCTCATGGGCAAGTCGATCCTCTCATCAGAGGGTGAGTCCGTTGATTCTTTCATACCCTATCCTATACTGAGTATCACCGCAGAGCACCTTTCTACAGCTTGGCCATGCCGGATTCGCCATGTAAAAGGTCAGACAGTCCCTAAACTGCAATTCCAGGCCGAACCATTCCTCTCTGCGTTGGAGAAGCTTCGGGCTCATCAGTTCGGCCGGAAGATGCAGACTTACCCATCGCCGGCGGAGATCTATGATACCCCGTCTGACACTTCGGACGAAGAAATCTTACTCAGGACGATACACAGGCAGTGGGCTGACCTCCATGCTACTACCCGCAATAACCTGCTGAAGTTTGAGACATCTGGGTTTACATTGCCTCCAATGGCGAGTGGAGAACATGATGTGAAGATCTTGGTGAGTCTCGTGTCCTGCTGAACAGTTCTGTCTTCAACTGAGTGCTTTGTTCAGTTATGTCACTTGAACGATATCGTCCGATTATGCCAACGATTTGATCTCAAGTTTGATATGGGCGAGGTCGACTGGCCATTGCTTACGGTCGAGTTCAACTCACTGCGTGGTTACCGACTGGGTAGTATATACGAGGTTGGTTGCAATGCTCTGACGGTCTTCCTCAGTTGCTGACCCTCGTTGTTAGTTCATCGACGTGCCAGTGAGTATCTCTAAGTGTAGGCACACCACCTCATCTGTGACCGATTCACCACCAGGATATTGGTGGGCGCTTCCGTGATGTGAGGTTTTCCTTTTGCCAAGTGATCGCGCGTGACCCTCTCTCCCAGGTCAATTTTGAATCGCTCGTCCGCCGAGTGGCATCCGAATCGAACGCGGTCGTACCGTTTGTGTCATTCGAGGAGATCCCTCATAGTGACTGGAAGTGTCTTCCTGAACTTGTCGCAAGCGGGTTCATTGGGAGGGCGAACGTCGTTGTCTGCACTCACCTGGACCAAGTCTCGCAGGAAAATATGAAGGAGCAGTTGAAAACTGTCACAACGGCATTCTGGCCGAGGGGTGTTTTGGGTACCAATCGTGTGATCGCTTACCCCCTCATGGGTTTAATTGCGAGAGATTTGCTCGACAGGTCTACAATATCAAAACCTCGGTTCGAGGACATTTGGAATAAGGATACTTTGGGTTATCATGTACGTGGGCCACTGTTTTCAATAGCCTACGTTGACTAGCCGTCCAGTGTGCTGCCAAAATTCTGGGGGTGAAAGACCCACGAGCTACTTATGACCAGTCCTCCTTCCAACTATGGCGCGACAAACTCCTTGCAGAACTCCGTGCCACTCCCTTTACCCGGGCCTTCCACAGATTGACCAACAATATATTCGACAGCGCTCAGATCAATGCGCTTCTTAGCGAGGCGGGTACTGTCACCAGACAGATACAAGAAATGAGTAATGTATACGAGTATGTCCTGCTTCGGTATAGCCTGCCTTCGTTCGACTTAGTCCCCGCAGGAGAAAACTCATGCTTGAGGCAAGGCGGATGCAAGCCGAGTACGACGCCGCAAAAAGAAGCTATGATCAAATGGCTGAGATGTCCAAAGCCGTTCTGGATACGTGGGGTAGGATAGAGTCTATGCAGACTCAGGAGATCCGTTCCCTCCTGGAACAGGAATTAGGGCTGATCTCACAGAAGACGTGCGGGTTGATCAATCAGACGATTCAGAAGACACTGCTAGATTGTGGTATGTCACTCGAGGATATGGATGTTGGTAATGGCACCCGGGACGCCTCAAGCAGCAAGAGAGGAGTAAGTGTGTTACAGTACCCTGGCTGGGCCCAGACACTGAGCGAGTGGCCCGATCATGCAGACTTTGGGTGTCCAGTTGGAGAATGGGGGTACCAATGACAAATCACAAGAATCCTCTTCTGCAGAAGCTGGAGTGAGTCACTTCGCTTGGATTATGGGCAATGATATTCATTCAACGTACCGCCATTAGTGCAGCAAAGTCCTCATTACGGAGACTAAAGCCCGGGCAAAGGATTTCTTGCGTCTAAGTGAACGTGAGCTCAACTCAGTTCTTGAGACGCTCAAGAGAGAATACACTGCAATGATCCTTGACCTGGCTGGTACAGCAAAATCGAAACTCCTCAAAGTTGTACGAGGTATGATCAAACAGGCTGAGCTTCGGCCACGACCCGAGGATTGGGAAACCCGTATTGGTGAGATTCTTTCCGCTTTCCGTATCTATCCTTTGACTCCTTCTTAGGTGACCTTGCACCACCTTTCCTCGACATTGGTAGACTTGCCTTCCCGGAAATCCGTGGAGTGATCAATAGCCGGCAGTTGTCGCTCTTTAACTGGCAGTATAGCATCGAGATGGACGCTCTTCACGACAGATTCAAGGACGAGGTGATTAATCCATGGATCAGGAATCTGAAAGAGGAAGGAGAGAAAGCTCTTCTCCGGGCCACTGAGACGAGCTTGATGGCCGCGAAGGAATTAATCACCTCCGCCTTTCCTGAGAGAGAAGATCGATGCAAGCGAGAACTAGATGACAAGGCAAACCTTGTTGGCGAAGAAAGAGTGGAGCATCTTACGGCCGTACACAGCAACCTCATGGCGGCTGAAGCGGCGTTGAAGGAATTGTTCGTTCAGGTCGAGACTCTGCGAGGGCCTGTACTATTCTCGTGATTTATAATCTCGTGTCTGCTGGCTATCTCCCATCTCTTTGACGACGATGAATCGATGAACTGTACAGTGTACACTCGCTACGCCCTAAATAAAAAGTAGAGATGTGGGCTAAGTATCCGTGCTCTATTTCCAGCAAACTCCAACCGCTATATATATATAGCAGGGCACAACTGACCATGTGCGATCTGTCGCTTACTCTCCCGCGGCACATCACCTCTAACACATCAGGCGTTATGGTGCGTACCCCCTTTCCCACCAATAAAAATAAAAATAAAAATCTTCTCTCCGTCCAATGACAAGGCTATTCGAACTTGGGGTGCCAAGACTGACGCTGCAGCTGGCAAGAGTCTAGAGGGCATACTCGCTGCTGATGGACAGCACATTACCTCTGGATCCAATGACAAGACCACCTATGTGTGAAACCCATTTCCACATTTTCCCACCTAACATTCCAACCCTTGTAATCCAACGTATGCACCACCAGGCCCAGATGACTGTGTCAGAGAATCAGAGGGTCGCTTAGTATATTGGATACCCCCAGATCGCCGTACACCGAAGAGGGTCAACTAGGAATCGAGTGATGAGGACGAGGTTGGTGGCACAAGGGCACAAATCCATCGTGCTTGCGACAACGGCAGGTAGAGAGAAACAGGCGCATCGAAAGCATAAGCTGCATTGCTTCCCCCAAGGAGAGACATTGAAGTGGTGGTGCGCTTAGCGTGTTATAGTTGCGTGGTGAGAAACCCTTGAGCCGACGTCGCTGTCAGTGGGGCAGGATGGGTGGATGACACGAACGGCGAACTATAGATCGACCATAGGTATGACCACGCAAAACTAAGACCATAGGCGCGTCGAGACATTGGGTCGACCACTGGAGGCATTCGTTCATTGGGAGATCAAGTTCGAATTGCAGTGAGAGTGGCGACGCGACGCTGTGGGGGGTGGAGACGCAGGCCGCTATGTAGGCTTGGATTACGAGTGGTGAGGAGTGGAGATTTTCCGACGAGGTGACATGGTAAGGCAGAGGCTGTGGATGGAAAAGGTTAGAAGAACGACTGGGCGCGTCGTGTTGAGGGAAGAGGGAGGGCAGATGGACAGAGTTGCAAAAAACCATAAGACGCACTTTCAACGTAGAAGCTTTGGGGTGTTCATGCGGTTTACTTACTGGTCCAGTGGGACTTGGCATTGCAAGCAATGCGTGGGATGATTGGTAAATGCGAGCTGTGTATATATGTTGGAGTGATGTTGTAGTCGACATCGGAAGGAGGGTAAAGAAGTAATTGGTAAGGAAATGGGAGGTGCCTCGATCGGGTTTGAGCGTCTCCTCGTAGGAGTCCCCGCAAAAGGAAGCACTACAGAGATGACTGATGTTTAGGTGGAGGTAAATGACCGTACACCGTGACTGAATGCTGAAGGGATGACGTCGATGCCTCCTCCAACATCGACAGTCCAGGGCGAAAGGAGCTCAGGTGGGCGAGGTCGTATCTATCAGGGCGATACCCTGTATAGCTGTGTGTGAAACGTCCTAGCATCCTCAGCAAGGAATCCCGGGAGTCGAAAAGGGCGTCGAGCCACTATACGTCAGCGTTCAACATCTCACTTGGGCCGGGAGAGGTTGGACATGTTCCACTTCGTCGAGATCCAGATGCCAAATGGTCTGCTTGGGTCTGTTTAGCGACGCGCATGGATCAGACGCAATGCTCGAAAATACGAGGAACACACGATCGGTACCCCCGGCAGCGAGAGAGAGAGAGATGGATACTTACAATACACACGCGACGCGACGTGTGACAAGGGGAGAGGACTCGTGAGCATCAGATCTCATCTTGAGGTGTGCATCTCAAGACTTGAGAGTTGTAGGAGTGCGTTCAGTTGGTTGGTGGATAAAGAGCACATCCATCAAGCGACAATATTAACGTAATATTCGGCAGTAGCCTATGAGATGGCGTCGGCGAAGCGGTCAAGGGACGCGAAGGTGGTAAATAGAGAATAATATTTGTTTCCCCAGCAGCCACAGCGGTCAGCGATAACCTCAACAAGGCGCTCGAGGTCAATCTCAAGCACGAGGCACGACGAGCCCTGAAGGAGCTCCGCAAAGGATCAAGTCTGATACAATGGTATACACGGCCCCCTGGGTGCTATGGAGAACGATACAAATGGGGTTTTTTATTCCTATCACTTCATCCAACTGTACGTGTGGGGTGGCACTCCAGCCCATATGCTCCAGAGCTAATATTTTGCATTACCACAGACAAGTTGGAAAGGAACCGATGGAAAACCGTACAAGAGCGCTCCAGGCTACTCGATCACTGCTCGAGAACAACCCTGAGGCTAGCTCGACGAACCGGCAAGGCCATGGGCGGCGTCCGCAGATACAGTGTGTCGGTTCGAAACATTGATGCCTGTCAAACCTCGTTGTCTGGGCCCTTATGGAGTGAAGAAGTAGAGCAACTAAAGCGTACTCCTTCGACGATCCTGAGCACACAGAGTTCGAGAGGGCAATGGAGGAGTTGGAAATGGCGCGGCAGGAGGTGATCATACGCTCGAAGAATCAACACTTCTCGATTGCGTTCTGCGGAATGGTCAAGGCCGGCAAGTCGCGATTCTTGAATACGCTCATGGGCCTGTCGATTCTCCGACCAGATGGTGAATCCGATGCTTCTCACATGCCCCACTCTATACTGAGTATCACCGCAGAGCTCCCTACTACGGCTTGGCCGTGCCGGCTTCATGTCGAAGGCCAGGTATTCCCTGAATTACAATTTCAGACGGAAACGTTCCTCGTCGCGCTGGAGAAGCCTCAAGTACGACTCGAAGATGCTGACTTACCAATCCCCTCTGGAGGATATGTTCAAAGCACTACTCTGACGCCCCATCCGAATCTTCGGATTCCTCAGGACGATGTGCAGCTAATGGGTCGACCTGCACGCCTTTACCTGCTATAACTTGTTGAAATTACCTCCAATTGCGACTGGGGAATAGAATGTGGAGATCTTGGTCTGTTTCGTGTCCTGATAGACAGTTGATCTTCAACTGAACGCTGTGTTCAAATTGAATGGTATCACCCGATTGTCCCCATGATTCAATCTCAAAGCTCAGGTTCGATATGAGCGAAGTTGACTGGCCGTTGCTCACGGTCGAATTCAGGGGATGGTATTTATGAGGTCGGTCGCAATGCTCTGATACCTTCCCCAGTCGCTGACCCTCATATTTGGTTCATTGACTTGCCAGTGAATACCCCTGAAGGGTCACTTTAGCCGTTACTGACCCACCACCAGGATACCGGTGAACGCTTCCGTGATGTGAGGTTTCCGTTTTGCCAAGTGATGCGCCTCACCGTCTTTCCCCAGTTCAATCTTGAATCGCTCGTCCGCCTCGTGGCATCCAACTCGAACGTGATTGTGCCGTTTGTGCCGTTCGAGGAGCTTCCCCGTAGTGACTGGAAGCGTCTCCCTGCACTTGTCGCAAGCAGTTTCAATGGTAAGGCAGGTGTAGTTGTCCGTACTCACCCGGACCAAGTCTCGCAGGAGAGTATGGATGAGCAGCTGAAAACTGTGACAACGACATTCTGGCTAAGAGGCGTCTGAACACCAATCGTGTGACCCCTTGCTTCCGCGTGGGTTTAAGCGCGAGAGATTTGCTCGACAGACCTAATATGACCAAACTTCCGTTCGGGGCCATTTGGAATAAGCATACTTTGGGTTATCACGTACGTGGACCACTGTTCTCAATAGCTTGCGCTGAATAGCCGTTTAGTGCGCCGCCAAAATTCTAGGGTGAAAGACCCACGAACTACTTATGACCAGGTCTCCATCCAAGTATGGCGCGACAAACTCTGAGCGGAGCTCCATGCTAGTGGTCTTCCCAGTGCCACCCAAAGGCTGGCCAAAGAAATGATCGACAGCGCTCGGGTCAACGCGCCTCCTAGCGAGGCGGATACTGTCATTGGACTGTTAATAGTTCTTCTTTAGCCTCGAGGTCTACCACCGCCCCCGTGGTGGCCTTTCCTCCTCAAGCGAGTTTGGCGGAAACGGGCACAATATCACATTCCAACTTGCAATCCCAGGGCCCTCCTGCAGTGAACGGACGCAGTCCATTATTGCGGCACCTGGAGTCGAGAAAGACGCGCTGGATGATATTTGTACACGGCCGACATCTCCAACTATTTCTGGTGTACGTGTCCGCCGACGATCAGTGGTGGTGGCGGCGATCTGTCCGCCGTCGGCCGGATCGAGTGCTGCTGCCCTCACCCCACAGATAAATACTTTGCCTACTCCACCTCTGGTTCATCCCCATCGGATGCCGGAGATATGCACTCGTCCTCTGCTAGTTTCCTTAGGTTTCAGAGGTCAACTCAAGCGGTTTATCGACATACGGGCCACCATTTTCACAGGTATTTGGGATGATGTTTCGTCTGCCGCGATCCGCTACTACTGCTTTGCGAGGCTGGGTGGCAGTCCGATCTGGTTATTTGGTGGTATTCAGCGTCGCGTCGCCCAAGCTTGCATTATTTTGTCCTACCCTCGTTGCGCGCGCAGTGGTGGCCAGGGCCCGAATCAAATGTGATCGAGTCTGACCCGTATGTATGATAAAACAAATTAGCAATACGGAAATATAACAGGATATCAAAGAGGGATTACAGAGGTTCTCTCCTTTCCAAGATTCCACCCCATTTTATTTTGCTTTCATATGAAAAACGCAAGCTGTTAGTACGTCTCTGTTCTGTATCAGCTATGTGTGTCTCGTGTTGTGTCTCTGTATCTCCTGTTTGTCCCAGTTTCTTTGTTATGTTTGTGCGTTTCCTTATTTGGATGCCCCGTTGAGCGTTGACGCTGGTGTTCTCACTTGCATTCTTGTGTATATAGGGTAGCGTAGGGTACCCCTCCGGCTCACTCACGTGCCGGGCTTGCCACCCTTTTTTGGAGCCACAAAATAGACATTACGCCCAACCGATTGTGAAAGGTTTTGTCTCATTCCATACGAAAACTGCCAGCTTCTCTACTTAGCTTAATGCTGTATGTCCGTGTTGTATCTTATACCCGACCACTTCTGACTGCATCCAGCGATGCCCTGGCCACCATAGTGCGCGTAATTCTGGTACAGGACGTCATATTCTGTTAGAACTGTATTTCGCGAAGCAAAACCCGACCATTACTAACCCGTCTGAATTTGGCTTAGCGCCAATAGGCCCTCCCGGTTCTCCAAGCCATCGCTGCGGGTGAGTAGGTTCTTACTTTCCCCGCCGAGCCTGACCGCAGATGAGAGAAGGTGGCCATCAAGTCGTATCTATGTCGTAACAGCCGTGAAGTCTTGTTGTCACAATTTCATCCTTGAGGGTTTTCGCAATTTCGGGGTTCGCACTCGCGTTCATCAACAAGTAGATTGAAAACCAAGGTCTTAAACTAGACGCCTACCATCCCATCGGGCCATGGCCATCTTCGTAGCTCAATGGGCCTTGTATTCTTCGACGCGACCCTCGGACACACCAAGAAGTAGCACGAGTTCCTAGTTCAGCTTCGATTCCGCACCACCCTCGACTTTATCCACCTTCTCCTCGTGGGGCGGCGGTTGTGAGTCGTCCTGTTCCTGCGCTTACTGCGTGGAGAACGGAACCCTGACGCACTCTTCGGGCCCGCTGACAGAGCCGGAGACGGTGAGACCTCCGCCATAGCTGATGAATGCGACAGGACAGGTTTCTGTCATGGGGCGTTGACAGCATCGGAGGCGAAGGACGAACGGCCGAGCGCGACTCCAGATCCAGCATTCGCGAAGAGAAAAGCGACAGGGGTGACACTTGCCCGAGGTTTCAATGTTGATTTTGGTTGAAACGAAGAGTGAAGAGTGAAGATTGCGCCGGGAAACGTGGCCCGTTGGCCCGCTGCCGTGATAGGCGCAGGTTCGATCCGAAAGCATGAGCGGCATTGATACCCCCAAGGAGGGCCATTGAAGTGGCGATGCGCCTGGTGTGTTAGAGTTGCGCAGTAAGAAAACCCTTGAGTCGAGGGTGCTCTCTGATTGGCAGGGTGCGTAGATGACGTGACGTGAAAGGCAAACCATAAAAATGTCCACACAAATCTAGGACTACAGGCTCTTCGAGATTATCGCGTCGACCACTGGGCCCACTCGCTTACTACGGGACAACGTTCGAAGTGTGGTGGGAGCGGCCATGTAGTAGAAAAGGAGACGTATCCCGCTATGTGGGCTTAGTTTGCATGATGACTGAGTGAGGCGGAGTGGAGACTTCTCGACGAGGCGACAGTGGTCGAGGTAGAGGCTGCGGACGGAGAGAATTCGAAGAAAGACATCGCGCGTCATGTTGAAGGAAGGCATATGAACGAACTCACAAAAACCATCAGTAGAGATTTCAACGAAGAAATTTCGGGATCTTGATGTGGTTTGATTGGTCGAGTGGGAAGTGAAATTGGTATTGCAAGCGATGTGTGGGGTGGTTGGTAAATGCGAACGATATATCTTGAAGTAATATTGTAGCCGATATCGGAAGGAGGGCGAAGAAGTAATTGGCAAGGCAACCGAGTCCATTTCGGTCGTGTTCCACTTCGCAAAAGCATTACAGGGAATGACTGGTGTATGGGTGAGGCGAATGATTGCATAACGTGACCGGGTGTTAAAAGCGCGTAAGGATTTTACAAGGGACCCCTCCGAGGGCTCTCCAACATCGAAGACCCAGGACGAAAAGAAGGCGGATGGGTGAGGGTTTACCTATGAAGGTAAGCCTTACATCTCTGTGCGATTGTGCGTGCGGCGTCCTAGCATCCTCAGCCAAGGGAGGATCCTAGCCGTCGAAAAGGTCGTGGGTCTGTTTAGCGACGAGCACGGAGCCACGGAATACGATTGGTATCTCCGGCAGCGAAAGGTGGATAATGACGGAAAATACTTATACGATGTGTGACAAGAGCACAGGAACCGTGAGCGTCGATCTCATCTTGAGTTTGACATCGTCTGCGCACTGGGATTTTAGGAGTGGGTTGGTAAAGAGCACATCAACATTATCTAAAACAATATTCGGCAGTAGGCCATGAGATCGCGTAGGCGAGGCGTTCAATCAAGGCCGCGTTCAAGGATAAACAGAGAATATACATAACTGTTTTCCTGCTTGTTCCCGCGGATCAAGCTCGCTGTCGCCGCACGCTGTATACTGCACAAGTACTATTAGGGTAGACAAGACATGTCATCTAAATCGCCTCCACATCGTCTAAATCCACCACCATCACGACGACGACGACGACCACCACCACCACCATCAACACCACCACCATACGGTGCCAGAGTGGATCTCAAATCGAAAATTTTGGCTATTCTGCGGTCCGTTGATACAGCAGCCGCATTGGTGTGCAATGAGATCGACAATGTCCTCGAGCCCGAACACGAGGTGCCCGAACACGAGGAGCGACAAGCCCTGGAGGACCTCCGCAAAGGGGTAGAGAATCTCAGGTCCGATATAATCGTATACGACGTCCTCCTGAAAAGTATCGAGGTTCACCTCATGTGGCGGTATGTGATGTGGTTGCGCTCACATGCAGAGCCAATAATTCATAATATCACAGAATAGGAGGAATGGAAGGGATGGAAAGCCTTGAGAGGGCGCTCAAGGCTACACGACTAATGTTTGAGGAGAACTCAGCGGGCGATCGCCATCAAGCCACGATGAATCCCTTCGGGAGCGAGAAACCTGGAAGAGCTCTACAATGTGTACTCAATGTCCCCAAGGCCAACCTCCGCTCGGGAGATCTTCTCAATCTCGTCCGCGACCTCAAGGACGCAACCAACGACATTTTTGTGTGCCAAAGGAACAACCAACGTGCTTTCAAGTTTCTATGGTACTGTTATGTGGCCAAGGGGCAGTGGAATGTACCCTCCTCTGTCGGTGTCGGTTTCATCAGCAATGTTGAGGACCGCATCTGCAGGGCCCTCGATTCCGTCCTTGAAACCTTTCGGCCTCATCCTTTCGCCATTTCACCAGAACAACCCAATCGTGTATATAATCTGCCTACGTTCGCAATCCTCACCCACAATCATGAGGCCGCTGCTCGACACGGGGAGCTCGCTCGCCAAATTGGCAAGGCCTGTGTGGATGACCATGTCCAGAGATACGGTCTCCATGTTCTAGGGCTTGGTGTCCTGAGAACCTCGCTGTTTGAGCTCTTATGGAGCGGCACAGTGGAACAACTGAAGCAGCACAGTCCGCACGCCTCCGACAATCCTGAGCAACCAGAGTTCGAGAGGGCAGTGAAGGAACTGGAAATTGTGCTGCAGGATTCGATAGTACGCTCGAAGAAGCAACACTTCTCGATTGCGTTGTGCGGAGTGGTCAAGGCAGGCAAGTCGCTGTTCTTGAATGCACTCATGGGCAAGTCGATTCTCCCATCAGAGGGTGAGCCCGTTAATTCTCGCATACCCTATCCTATCCTGAGTATCACTGCAGAGCTCCCTTCTACAGCTTGGCCATGCCGGATTCGCCATGTGGAAGGCCAGACAGTCCCTGAACTGCAATTCCAGGCCAAACCATTCCTCTCTGCGTTGAAGAAGCTTCAGGCTCATCAGTTCGGCCAGAAGATGCAGACTTACCCATCGCGGGCGGAGATCTATGATACCCCGTCTGAACCTTCGGACGAAGAAATCTTACTCAGGACGATACACAGGCAGTGGGTGACCTCCATGCTGCTACCCGCGAGAACCTGCTGAAGTTTGAGACATCCGAGTTTGCATTGCGTTCAATGGCGAGTGGGGAATATGATGTGAAGATCTTGGTGAGTCTCGCGTCCTGCTGAACAGTTCTGTCTTCAACTGAGTGCTTTGTTCAGTTAGGTCAATTGAACGATATCGTCCGATTGTGCCAACGATTCGATCTCAAGTTTGATATGGGCGAGGTCGACTGGCCATTGCTCACGGTCGAGTTCAACTTACTGCGTGGTTACCGATTGCGTGGTATATACGAGGTTGGTTGCAATGCTCTGACGGTCTTCCTCAGTTGCTGATCCTCATTGTTAGTTCATCGACGTACCAGTGAGTATCTCTAAGTGTAGGCACACCACCTCATCTGTGACCGATTCACCACCAGGATATTGGTGGACGCTTCCGTGATGTGAGGGTTTCCTTTTGCCAAGTGATCGCACCTGACCTTCTATCCCAGGTCAATCTTGAATCGCTCGTCCGCCGAGTGGCATCTGAATCGAACGCGGTCGTACCGTTTGTGTCATTCGAAGGGATCCCTCATAGTGACTGGAAGCGTCTCCCTGAACTTGTCGCAAGCGGGTTCATTGGGAGGGCGAACGTGGTTGTCTGCACTCACCTGGACCAAGTCTCGCAGGAAAATATGGATGAGCAACTGAGGGCTTTGACAAAGACAACCTGACCGAGAGGCGTTTTGAACACCAATCGTGTGATCCCTTGCTTCTCTCGGATTTGCTCGACAGATCCAATATTACCAAACCTCCGTTCGAGGTCATTTGGAATAAGGATACTCTAGGTTATTCATGTATATCGACCACTGTTCTCAATAGCTTGCGGTGAATAACCGTCCAGGGTGAAAGACCCACGAACTACTTATGACCAGTTCTCCATCCAAGTATGGCGCGACAAACTCCGAGCGGAGCTCCATGCTAGTGGCCTTCCCAGTGCCCTCCAAAGGCTGACCAAAGAAATAATCGACAGCGTTCGGGTCGACGCGCTTCTTAGCGAGGCGGATACTGTCATTGGACTGTTAATAGGTCTTCTTCAGCCTCGAGGTCTACCACCACCGCCCGTGGTCGCCTTTACTCCTCAAGCGAGTCCGGCGGTCGAAACGGGCACAATATCACCGTCCTTCAGGGTTCCAACTTGAAATCCCAGGGACCTCCTGCGGTGAACGGACGCAGTCCATTATTGCGACGCCCGGAATCGAGAAAGACGCGCTGGACGATATTTGTACACGGCCCAGATCACCAACTGTTTCCGGTGTCCACCGACGATCAGCGGTAGTGGTGGCGGTCTGTCCGCCGTCGGACACGAGCTGGTCAGGTCGAACGCATGAAGTCGGCCGTATTGAGTGCTGCTGCCCTCACCCCACACATAAATACTTTGCCTACTCCACCTTTGGTTCATCCACATCGGATGCCGGGCGGAGATATGCACTCGCCCTCCGCTAGTTTCCTTACGTTTCAGAGGTCAACTCAAGTGGTCTATTGACATGCGGACCACCATTTTCACAGGTATTAGGGATGATGCTTCGTCTGCCGCGATCCGCTGCTACTACTTTCCGAGGCTGGGTGGCAGTCCGGATTGATCTTGTTATTGGGTGATATTTGGCGTTGCGCCACCCAAACTTGCATTATTTTTGTTCTATCCCCTTTGCGCGCGCAGTGGTGGCCAGGGCATTGCCGGACACGAGGCAGATGTGGGCGAGTCCGATCCGTATGCATGATAAAGCAAACTAGCAATACGGAAATATAGCGGGATAAGAGGGATTACCAATGGTAATAGGTTCCCTCCTTTCCCAAATTGCGCTCCCATTTTATCTTGCTTTCATATGAAAACCGCAAGCTGTTAGTGGGCCTGTGTTTTATCTCGGCTATGTGTGTCTCGTGTTGGTCCTGGGTTTGCGTGGACATTGTTATGGTTCGCCTTTCACGTCATCTACGCATCCTGCCAGTCAGAGAGCACCCTCGACTCAAGGGTCTTCTTACTGCGCAACTCTAACACGCCAGGCGCACCGCCACTTCAATAGATCTCCTTGGGGGTATCAATGCCGCTCATGCTTTCGGTTTGAACCTGCGTCTACCACGACAACGGGCCACGGGCCACGTTTCCCGGCGCAATCTTCACTCTTCGTTCTTCGTTTCAACCTAAATCAGCATTGGAACCTCGGGCAAGCGTTCACCCCTGTCGCTTTTCTCTTCGCGAATGCTGGATCCGGAGTCGCGCTCGGCCATTCGTCCTTCGCCTCCGACGCCCCATAGCCCCAATAAGCCCCTGGCTCTTCAGGGTAACCAAGCCATTAGTGCGAGTAGGTTCTTACTTTCCCAGCCGAGCCTGACTGCAGATAAGAGTGCATGAGTGAGAAGGTGGCCATCAAGTGGTATCTATATCGTAACAGCTGTGAAGTCTCGTTGTCACAATTTTATACTTGAGGGCTCTCGCAATTTCGCAGTGGGTCTGTTTAGCGACGAGCACGGACGCAACGTGGTATACGATTGGTGTCCTCAGTAGCGAGAGATGGATACTTACCTCATCGGAAAATACACACGCGACGTGTGGCAAGGAACAGGAATCGTGAGCATCATAAGTCAAACTTGGCACCCGTCCCGATTAGGAACAAAGCAAGGGAAGCTGACCTTAGTACTGGGTGGGCCCCTGCCCACAAGAACAAACCATTACGTAGAACTGTAGAATAGATCTAATGAAAAATTTGTATGGTCTTATAAACCTGTGCACCCTCTTTCCTGAGGTGAAATTACTGAATGATTGATATTTCACAGAACATCGAAACAAGCCATTTCTGCGCGATTGCAACCAGGTCAACTTTTCCAGGTTGCCGATTTGTCGCCTTGTTCTATTCAATTTAAGCGGAGCTTGAAACTCCGACCTGCTCGCTTTAGCTGCATAGAAAAAAAATTTAAACATAAGAAATGGGTCGAAATTAAATGGACAAGGACTTACAGGTGCGCAGGCCGTTTCAGCAAACCAACAGTACAATGGTCATTAAACGCTTCCTCCTGACGCAACCGACTCGTTTAATAGTGACTAGCTGATCCTTACAATATAGTATGACTTTCTACAGTCTCAACTCGCGGTTCTGAGACATTAAGTTTTTTCGACCCAGCATCTTGTCGCCCAGCCTCACTGTTTCTTGCTTTGTACATCCTAATCGGGACGGGTGCCAGGTTTGACTGCCTTGAAAAGTTCGATATCGTGTGCGCACTAGGGTTGTAGGAGTGGGCTTGGTGGGTCGGTAAAGAGCACATCAATTTTTCAAACAATATTTGGCAGTTTTCCATGAGATGGCGTAGGCGACGGGTTCAAGGCTGCGTTCAAGCCATAATAGAGAATAATATTTTGATCCCGTCTCCGCACGCCGCACAAGTGCTAGACAAGACATGTGGTCCTCATTCTTTCCACGTCGCAATTACAAAGTTGATATTCCCCCCCCACCGTCCCGACGATCATCGCCACCACCATCCGAATATACACCACCTGACAGCCCTGACATAGCGGATCTGACAGCGATTCTTGCTATTCTGCAGTCCGTTGACGCAATAGCGACATTGGTGTGCAATGAGATCGACAATGCCCCCGAGCCCGAACACGAGGTGGCCGAACACGAGGTGCGACAAGCCCTGAAGGACCTCCGTAAAGGGGTAGAGAACCTCAGGTCCGATATAATCGTATACAATGTCCTCCTGAAAGATATCGATCATAGACTCGGATGGCGGTATGTGACGGGGTTGCGCTCACAGAGCCAATAATTCACAATATCACAGACTGGAAGAAAGGGAAGAAAGGGAAGAAAGGGAAAGCCTTGAGAGGGCGCTCAGGGCCACACAGCTAGTGCTCGAGGTCCACCCAGCGGGCGATCACCATCAAGTCACGATGGAACCCTCCGGGAGCGAGAAACCAGGAAGAGCTCTCAACCGTGTGCTCTATGTTCTCAGGGCCAACCTTCGGCTGAAAGGTCTTCTTGATCTCTTCGGGGACCTCAAGGACGCAACCGACGAGGTTCTCGTGTGCCAACGGAACAACCAACATGCTTTCAAATTTCTATGGTACCGCCACGTGGCCAAGGAACAGTGGACTGTACCCTTCTCCGTCGGTGTCGGTCTCATCAGCAATGTTGAGGGCCATATCTGGAAGGCCCTCGAATCCGTCCTTGGCGCCTTTCGGTTTCAGCCTTTCGCCGTTTCACCAGAACAAACCCGTCGTGTATATAACCTGCCTACATTCGCGATCCTCACCCACGATCAAGAGGCCGCTACTCGACACGCGGAGCTCGCTCGACAAATCGGCAAGGCTTGTGTGGATGACCATCTCCAGAGATACGATCTCCAGGTTCGAATGCTTTATTTCCTGCAAACCTCGCTGTTTGAGCTCTTATGGAGCGGCACAGTGGAACAACTGAAGCAACACAATCCGCACTCCTCCGACGATCCTGAGCGACCAGAGTTCGAGAGGGCAGTGAAGGAACTGGATACTGTGCTGCAGGAGGCGATAGTACGCTCGAAGAAGCAACACTTCTCGATTGCGTTCTGCGGAATGGTCAAGGCAGGCAAGTCGCTGTTCTTGAATGCATTCATGGGCAAGTCGATTCTCCCATCAGATGGTGACTCTGTTAATTCTCGCATACCCTATCCTATACTGAGTATCACTGCAGAACTCCCTTCGAGAGCGTGGCCATGCCGGATTCGCCATGTAGAAGGCCAGAGAGTCCCTAAACTGCAATTCCAGGCCGAACCATTCCTCTCTGCGTTGAAGGAGCAGATGGCTCATCAGTTCGGCCGGAAGATGCAGAGTTACCCATCGCCGGCGGAGATCTATGATACCCCGTCTGACCCTTCGGACGAAGAAATCTTACTCAGGGCGATACACAGGCAGTGGGGTGACCTCCATGCTGTTACCCGCGAGAACCTGCTGAAGTTTGAGACACCTGATTTTACATTGCCTCCAATGGCGAGGGGGGAACATGATGTGAAGCTCTTGGTCAGTTTCGTGTCCTGCTGAACGGTTCTGTTTTCAACTGAGTGCTTTGTTCAGTTAAGTCAATTGAACGATATCGTCCGATTATGCCAACGATTCAATCTCAAGTTTGATATGGGCGAGGTTGACTGGCCATTGCTCACGGTCGAGTTCAACTCACTGCGTGGTCGCCAAATGAACGGTATATACGAGGTAGGTTGCAATGCTCTGTCGGTATTTCCCAGTTGCTGACCCTCATTCTTAGTTCATCGACGTGCCGGTGAGTATCTCAACATGTAGGCACACCACCTCATTTGTGACCGATTCACCACCAGGATATTGGTGGAGGCTTCCGTGATGTGAGGTTTTCCTTTTGCCAAGTGATCGTGCCTGACTTTCTATCCCAGGTCTATCTTGAATCGCTCGTCCGCCGAGTGGCATCCGAATCGAACACGGTCGTACCGTTTGTGTCATTCGAGGAGATCCCTCATAGTGACTGGAAGCGCCTCCCTGAACTTGTCGCAAGCGGGAGGGCGAACATGGTTGTCTGCACTCACCTGGACCAAGTCTCGCAGGAAAATATGAAGGAGCAGTTGAAAACTGTGACAACGGCATTCTGGCCGAGAGGCGTTTTGGATACCGATCGTGTGATCCCTTGCCCCCTCATGGGTTTAATTGCGAGAGATTTGCTCGACAGATCTACAATAACAAAACCTCGGTTCGAGGACATTTGGAATAAGGATACTTTGGGTTATCATGTACGTGGGCCACTGTTTTCAATGGCCTACGTTGACTAGCCGTCCAGTGTGCTGCCAAAATTCTGGGGGTGAAAGACCCAAGAGCTACTTATGACCAGTCCTCCTTCCAACTATGGCGCGACAAACTCCTTGCAGAACTCCGTACCACTCCCTTTACCCGGGCCTTCCACAGATTGATCAACAGTATGATCGGCAGCGCTCAGATCAATGGGCTTCTTAGCGAGGCGGGTACTGTCGCCAGACAGATACAAGAAATGAGCAGTGTATACGAGTATGTCCTGCTTCGGTATGGCCTGCCTTCGTTCAACTTAGTCCCCGCAGGAGAAAACTCATGCTTGAGGCAAGCCGGATGCAAGCCGAATACGACACCGCAAAAAGAAGCTATGATCAAATGGCTGAGAAATCCAAAGTCGTTTTGGATACGTGGGGTAGGATAGAGTCTATGCAGACTCAGGAGATCCGTTCCCTCCTGGAACAGGAATTAGGGGTCATCTCACAGAAGACGTGCGGGTTGATCAATCAGACGATTCAGAAGACATTGCTAGATTGTGGTATGTCACTCGAGGATATGGACGTTGGTAATGGCACCCGGGGCGCCTCAAGTGGCAAGAGAGGAGTAAGTGTGTTACAGTACCCTGGCTGGGCCCAGACACTGAGCGAGTGGCCTGTTCATGCAGAATTTGGGTGTCCGGTTGGAGAATGGAGGTACCAATGACAGATTACAAGAATCCTCTTCTGCGGAAGCTGGAGTGAGTCACTTCGCTTGGATTATGGGCAATGACCCTCATTCAACGCACCGCCATTAGTACGGCAAAGCCCTCATTACAGAGACTAAAGCCAGGGCAAAGGATTTCCTACGTCTAAGTGAACGTGAGCTCAACTCAGTGCTTGAGACGCTTAAGAGAGAATACACTGCGATGATCCTTGACCTGGCTGGTACAGCCAAATCGAAACTCCTCAAAGTTGTACGAGGTATCATCAAACAGGCTGAGCTGAGGCCGCGACCCGAGGATTGGGAAACCCGTATTGGTGAGATTCTTCCCGCTTTCTGTATCTATCCCCCTAACTCCTCTCTAGGCGACCTTGCACTACCTTCTCTCGACATTGATGGGCCTGCCTTCCAGGAAATCCGTGGAGTAATCAACAGCCGGCAGTTGTCACTCTTCAACCGGCAGTATAGCATCGAGATGGACACTCTCCACGACCGATTCAAGGACGAGATGATTAACCCATGGATCAGGAATCTGAAAGAGGAAGGAGAGAAAGCTCTTCTCGGAGCCACTGAGACGAGCTTGATGGCCGCGAAGGAATTAATCACCTCTGCCCTTCTTGAGAGAGAAGATCGGTGCAAGCGAGAGCTAGATGACAAGGCAAACCTTGTTGGTGAAGAAAGAGTGGAGCATCTTACGGCCGTATACAGCAACCTCATGGCGGCTGACGCGGCGTTGAAGGAATTGCTCGTTCGCGTCGAGGCTCTGCGACTGCCCCTGTAATATTATTGTGTCCGCCGGCCATCCCCATCTCTTTGACCTCGAGTAACGATGAATCAATGAACTGTACACTCGCAGCGCTCTAAATACAAAGTAGAGATGTTGGCTAAGTATCCGTGCTCTATTCCCAGCAAACTCCAACCGCTATATATATATCAGGACACAACTGACCATGTGCGGTCTGTCGCTTACTCTCCCGATGGGCGGCGCATCATCTCTCCGTCCAATGACAAGACCACCTATGTGTGAAACTCATTTCCACATTTTCCACCTAACACTCCACCCCTTGTAATCCAACGTATGCACCCCCAGGCCCAGATGACTGTGTCAGAGAACCAGAGGGTCACTTACTATATTGGATGCCCCCAGATCGCTGTACACCGAAGAGGGGCAACTAGGAATCGAGTGATGAGGACGAGGTTGGTGGCACAAGGGCACAAATGTATCGTGCTTGCGACAAAGGCAGGTAGAGAGAAACAGGCGCATCGAAAGCATAAGCTGCATTGCTTCCCCCAAGAAGAGACATTGAAGTGGTGGTACGCTTAGCGTGTTATAGTTGCGTGGTGAGAAACCCTTGAGCCGACGTCGCTGTCAGTGGGGCAGGATGGGTGGATGACACGAACGGCGAACCATGGATCGACCATAGGTATGACCACGCAAAACTAAGACCATAGGCGCGTCGAGACATTGGGTCGACCACTGGAGGCATTGGTTAATTGGGAGATCAAGTTCGAATTGTAGTGGGAGTGGCGACACTGTGGGGGGTGGAGACGCAGGCCGCTATGTCGGCTTGGATTATGAGTGGTGAGGGGTGAAGATTTTCCGACGAGGCGACATGGTAAGGCAGAGGCTGTGGATGGATAAAGTTAGAAGAACGACTGGGCGCGTCATGTTGAGGGAAGAGGGAGGGCAGGTGGACAGAGTTGCAAAAACCATAAGACGCACTTTCAACGTAGAAACTTTGGGATGTTCATGCGGTTTACTTACTGGTGCAGTGGGACTTGGCATTGCAAGCAATGCGTGGGGTGATTGATAAATACGAGCTGTGTATATATGTTGGAGTGATGTTGTAGTAGACATCGGAGGGAGGGTAAAGAAGTAATTGGTAAGGAAACGGGAGGTGCCTCGATCGGGTTTGAGCGTCTCCTCGTAGGAGTCCCCGCAAAAGGAAGCACTACAGAGATGACTGATGTTTAGGTGGAGGTAAATGACCGTATACCGTGACTGAATGCTGAAGGGACGACGTCGATGCCTCCTCCAACATCGACGGTCCAGGGCGAAAGGAGCTCAGGTGGGCGAGGTCGTATCTATCAGGGTGATACCCTGTATAGTTGTGTGCGAAACGTCCTAGCATCCTCAGCAAGGAATCCCGGGAGTCGAAAAGGGCGTCGAGCCACTATACGTCAACGTTCACCATCTCACTTGGCCGGGAGAGGTTGGACATGTTCCACTTCGTCGAGGTCCAGATGCCAAATGGTCTGCTTGGGTCTGTTTAGCGACGCGCATGGATCAGACGCAATGCTCGAACACACGAGGAACACACGATTGGTACCCCCGGCAGTGAGAGAGAGATGGATACTTACAATACACACGCGACGCGACGTGTGACAAGGGGAGAGGACTCGGGAGCATCAGATCTCATCTTGAGGTGTGCATCTCAACACTTGAGAGTTGTAGGTGTGCGTTCAGTTGGTTGGTGGATAAAGAGCACATCCATCAAGCGACAATATTAATGTAATATTTGGCAGTAGCCTATGAGATGGCGTCGGCGAAGCGGTCAAGGGATGCGAAGGTGGTAAATAAAGAATAATATTTGTTTCCCTCCGCCGCTATTATCAACGCCAATCTGCCAAGCTTTCTGTAGCCTGCACTACCATCATGCCCATATTGACTCGGAGCGCCTTACAGTGGTAAATGTGCCTACCCTTCAACAACCTCACCCACTCCCGCCATGGCGGAACCCGCGACGATTCTTGCTATTCTGCAGTTCGTCTGCACAGCGGCCACAGTGGTCAGCGATAACCTCAACAAGGCGCTCGAGGTCAATCTCAAACACGAGGCACGACGAGCTCTGAAGGACCTCCGCAAAGGATCAAGTCTGATACAATGGTATACACGACCCCCTGGGTGCTATGGAGAACGATACAAATGGGTGTTTTATTCCTATCACTTCATTCAACTGTACTTGTGGGGTGGTACTCCAGCCCGTATGCTCCAGAGCTAATCATTTGCATTACCACAGGCAAGTTGGAAAGGAAGCGATGGAAAACCGTACAAGAGCGCTCCAGGCTACTCGATCACTGCTCGAGAACAACCCTGAGGCTAGCTCGACGAATCGGCAAGGCCATGGGGGCGTCCACAGGTGCAGTTGCGTCGGTTCGAAACATTGGTTCCTTTCAAACCTGGCTATCTGGGCCCTTATGGAGTGAAGAAGTAGAGCAACTAAAGCGTACTCCTTCGACGATCCTGAGCACACAGAGTTCGAGAGGGCAGTGGAGGAGTTGGAAATGGCGCCGCAGGAGGCGATCGTACGCTCGAAGAATCAACACTTCTCGATTGCGTTCTGCGGAACGGTCAAGGCCGGCAAGTCGCAGTTCTTGAATGCGCTCATGGGCAAGTCGATTCTCCTATCAGATGGTGAGTCCGGTAATTCTCGCATACCCTATCCTATACTGAGTATCACCGCAGAGCTCCCTGCTACGGCTTGGCCGTGCCGGCTTCAGGTCGAAGGCCAGGTGTTCCCTGAATTACAATTCCAGACGGAAGCGTTCCTCGTCGCGCTGGAGAAGCCTCAAGTACGACTCGAAGATGCTGACTTACCAATCGCCTCTGGAGGATATGTTCAAAGCACTACTCTGACGCCCCATCCGAACCTTCGGATTACTCAGGACGATGCGCAGCTAATGGGTCGACCTGCACGCTTTTACCCGCTATAACCTGTTTGAATCACCTCCAATTGGGACTGGGGAATAGAATGTGGAGATCTTGGTCTGTTTCGTGTCCTGCTAGACAGTTGATTTTCAACTGAACGCTGTGTTCGAATTGAATGGTATCGTCCGATTGTCCCTATGATTCAATCTCAGTTTCGATATAAGCGATGTTGACTGGCCGTTGCTCACGGTCGAGTTCAGGGGATGGTATTTATGAGGTTGGTCGCAATGCTCTGATGCCTTCCCCAGTCGCTGACCCTCATATTTGGTTCATTGACTTGCCAGTGAATACCCCTGAGGATACACCATTTAGCCGTTACTGGCCCACCACCAGGGTACCGGTGAAGGCTTCCGTGATGTGAGGTTTCCGTTTTTGCCAAGTGATCGTGCCTCACCGTCTTTCCCCAGTCCAATCTTGAATCGCTCGTCCGCCTCGTGGCATCCAACTCGAACGTGATTGTACCGTTTGTGCCGTTCGAGGAGCACCCCCCGTAGTGACTGGAAGCGTCTCCCTGCACTTGTCGCAAGCAGTTTCAATGGTAAGGCGGATGTCGTTGTCTGGACTCACCTGAACCAAGTCTCGCAGGAGAGTACGGATGAGCAGCTGTATGACCAGGTCTCCATTCAAGTATGGCGCGACAAACTCCGAGCGGAGCTCCATGCCAGTGGTCTTCCCAGGGCCATCCAAAGGCTGACCAAAGAAGTGATCGACAGCGCTCGGGTCAGATACTGTCATCGGACTGTTCAAAGGAATGATAATTTTATATGGGTGTGTCCTGCTTCTGTATGGCCTACGCCACATAGCCACTCCTACCACAGTCCGAACCTGATCTCGCAGTGAACGATTGGACAATGCAATGTCCCCACGCGTCTATTGCTATAGCCAATGATTCGCCATTTACGCCATCTATGCATCCAACCCCACTGACGGCGACGTCGAGTCTAGAGTTCTCTTACCGCATAACTCACTGCGTAACTCTTACACGCCAAACGCAACGACACTTCAATGGCTCTCATTGGGAACATCGATACCACTCATACTCTCAGTGCGTTTGTTTCTCTCTACCTGCCTTCGTCGCAAGCACCATGCTTTTATGCCCTTGTGCGGCCAACTTCGTCCTCACCGCTCGATACCTAATAACTCTTTTCCAGCCTCAAGGTCTGCCACCGCCCCCCGTGGTCGCCTTTACTCCTCAAGCGAGTCCGGCGGAAACGGCCACTATATCACCGTCCTTCGCGTTCCAACTTTGCAATCCCAGGGACCTCCCGCGGTGAACGGACGCAGCCCACTATTGCGACACCCGGAATCGAGAAAGATGCGTTGGATGATATTTGTACACGGCCGACATCTCCAACTGTTTCCGGTGTCCGCCGACGATCAGCGGTGGTGGCGGCGGTCTGTCCGCCGTCGGGCACGAGCTCGTCAGGTCGACGAATGGAATCGGCCGTATTGAGTGCTGCTGCCCTCACTCCGCGGATCAATACTTCGCCGATTCAACCTCCGGTTCATCCCATCGGATGCCGGAGATATACACCCGTCCTCCGCCAGTTTCCTTAAGTTTCAGAGGTCAACTCAAGCGGTTTATCGACATCCGGGCCACCATTTTCACAGGCATTTGGGGTTATACTTCGTCTGCCGCGATCCGCTACTACTGCTTTCCGAGACTGGGTGGCAGTCCGATCTGGTTATTGGGTGGTATTTGGCGTCGCGTCACCCAAATAAAGTTTGCATTATTTTTGTCCTATCCTCGTTGCGCGCGCAGTGGTGGTCATTCAGAGCACGAATCGGATGTGGTCGACTCCGACCCACATGTATGATTAAACAAACTAGCAATACGGAAATATAGCAGGATACCAAAAGAGGGATTACCAATTGTGACAGGTTCCCTCCTTTCCCAGATTGCGCTCCCATCTTGCTTTCATATGAAAACCGCAAGCTGTTAGTGCGTCTGTGTTCTGTACCGGCTATGTTTGTCTTGTCTTGTGGCTCTGTATCTCTTGTTTGTCCCAGTTTCTTTGTTATGTTTGTGCGTTTCCTTATTTGGATGTCCCGTTGAGCGTTGACTCAGGTGTTCTCACTTGCATACTCGTATATATCGGGTAGCGTAGAGTACTCCTCTGGCTCACTCTCGTGCAGGGCTTGCCACCCTGTTTGGAGTCGCAAAATAGACATTACGCCGGCCCAACCGATTGTTAAAGGTTTTGTCTCATCTCCATACGACAACTGCCAGCTTCTCTACTTAGCTTAATGCCGTATGTCCGTGTTGCCTCTTAGATCCGACCACTTCTGACCACATCCAGCGGTGCCCTGGCCACCACAGTGCGCGTAATTCCGGTACAGAACGTTATATTCTGTTAAAAACTGTATTTCGCGAAGCAAAACCCGATTACTACCAACCCTGTCTGAATTTGGTTTAGTCCCAATAGGCCGTCCTGGCTCTTCAGGGTAACCAAGCCATCACTGCGAGTGAGTGGGTTCTTACTTTCCCCGCCGAGCCTGACCGCAGATGAGAGAGTATGAGGGAGAAGGTGGTCGTCAAGTCGTATCTATATCGTAATAGCTGTGAAGTCTCGTTGTCACAATTTCATCCTTGAGAATTCGGGTATCGCACTTGAGTTCATCAACAGGTGGATTGAGAACCAAGGTCTTAAACTAGACGCCTACCATTCATCGGGCCTTGGCCATCTTCGTAGCGAAATGGGCCTCGTATCCTTCGACGCGACCCTCGGACACACCAAGAAGTAGCACGAGTTCCTAGCTCGGCTTCACTTCCGCACCGCCCTCGACCTTATCCACCTTCTCCTCGTGGGGCGGCGGTTGTGAGTCGTCCTGCTCTTGCGCTTGCTGCGTGGAGAACGAAATCCCTGACGTACTCATCGGGCCAGCTGACAGAGCCGGAGACGGTGAGACCTCCGCCATAGCTGATGAATACGACAGGACAGGTTTCCGTCATGGGGTGTTACCAGCATCGGGAGTGAAGGACGAACGGCCGAGCCCGACTCCGGATCCAGCATTCGCGAAGAGAAAAGCGACAGGGGTGACGCTTGCCCGAGGTTGCAATATTGATTTGGGCTGAAACGAAGAGTGAAGAGTGAAGATTGGGCCGGGAAATGTTACCCGTGGCCCGTGGCCCGTTGCCGTGGTAGGCGCAGGTTCGATCCTTGAGGTGGCGGTGCGCTTGGCATGCTAGAGTTGCGCAGTGAGAAAAACCTTGAGTCAGGTTGCTCTCTGTTTGGTCGGATGCAGGGATGACATAAACGGCGAACCATAAACATGTCCACGCAAAAACAGGACCACACGCTCTTGGAGATATCGCGCTGACCACTGGGCCCACTCGTTTACTACGGGATAACGTTCGAATTGTGGTGGTCGATTTGTGGTGGGAGCGGCCATGTAGCGGGGACGGAGATGTAGCCCATTATATGGGATTAGCTTTCATGACGACCAAGTGAGGAGTGAGGATGGCGACAGTGGTAGAGGGAGAAGCTGCGAACGGAGAATTAGAAGAACGACATGCGTGCGTCGTGTTGAAGGAAGGCATCTGAACAAACTCACAAAAACCATAATCAGAGATTTCAACGGAGAAATTCTGGGATGTTGATGTGGTTTAGTTGGTCGAGTGGGAAGCGAAAGTGGTATCGCAAGCGATGCGTGGGGTGGCTGGTAAATGTGAACGATATATGTTGGAGTAATATTGTAGCCGATACCGGAGGGAGGGCGAGGCGTAAACGGCAAGGCAGCCGAATCTGCCTCGGTCATGCTCGAGCTCTCTTCGAAGGAGTCCCCGCAAAGGGAGCATTACAAAGAATGTCTGGTGTTTGGGTGGAGGCGAATGATTGCATAACCCGATTTGATGATGAAAGGTGTGTAAGGATAGTACAAGAGACCACTCCAAGGGCTCCTCCAACACCGACGACCCGGAGCGAAAATGAGTGTGGATGGGTGAAGTCATACCTACGAGGGTAAACCCTTACATCTCCGTGTGCTTGTCCATGCGACGTTCTAGCATCCTCAGCTGACGAAGGGTCCTAGTCGTCGAAAAGGCAGTGGGTCTGTTTAGCGACGAGCACGGACGCAACGTGGTATACGATTGGTGTCCTCAGTAGCGAGAGATGGATACTTACCTCATCGGAGAATACACAACGACGTGTGGCAGGGGACAGAATCGTGAGCATCATATATCATCTTGAGAAGCTCGAAATCGTGTGCGACTAGGGTTGTAGGAGGGGGCTTGTTAGGTCGGTAAAATAACACATCAATGTTAAAACAATATTCGGCAGTTTTCCATGATATGGCGTAGGCGACGAGTTCAAGGCTGTTTCAAGGCATAAATAGAGAATAATATTTTGATCCCGTCTCCGCACGGCGCACAAGTACTACGTCCTCGGTAGACAAGACATGTCGTCCTCATTCTTTCCACGTCGCAATTACAAAGGTGATATTCCCCGACGATCATCCTACACGATCATCCGAATATACACCACCTGACCGCCCTATCATAGTGGATCTGACAGCGATTTTTGCTATTCTGCAGTCCGTTGACGCAATTGCCACATTGGTGTGCAATGAGATCGACAATGCCATCGAGCCTGAACACGAGGTGGCCGAACACGAGGTGCGACAAGCCCTGAAGGACCTCCGTAAAGGGGTAGAGAATCTCAGGTCCGATATAATCGTATACAACGTCCTCCTGAAACATATCGATCATAGACTCAGATGGCGGTATGTGATGGGGTTGCGCTCACAGAGCCAATAATTCACAATATCACAGACTGGAACAAATGGAACAAATGGAAAGCTTTGAGAGGGCGCTCAGGGCCACACAGCTAGTGCTCGAGGTGAACCCAGCGGGCGATCACCATCAAGCCACGATGGAACCCTCCGGGAGGGAGAAACCTGGAAGAGCTCTCAACCGTGTGCTCTATGTGCTCAGGGCCAACCTTCGGCTGAAAGACCTCCTCGATCTCTTCGGGGACCTCAAGGACGCAACCGACGAGGTTTTCGTGTGCCAACGGAACAACCAACATGCTTTCAAATGTCTATGGTACCGCCATGTGGCCAAGGAGCAGTGGACTGTACCCTCCTCCGTCGGTGTCGGTCTCATCAGCAATGTTGAGGGCCGCGTCTGGAAGGCCCTCGATTCCGTCCATCGCGCCTTTCATTCTCATCCTTTCGCCGTTTCACCAGAACAAACCAATCATCTATATAACCTGCCTACGTTCGCGATCCTCACCCACAATCAAGAGGCCGCTGCTCGACACGGGGAGCTCGCTCGAGAAATCGGCAAGGCCTGTGTGGATGATTATGTCTGGAGATACGGTTTCTGGGTTCGAAGGCGTGATAACCTGAAAAACTCGCTGTTTGAGCTCTTATGGAGCGGTACAGTGGGACAACTGAAGCAGCACAACCCGCACTCCTCCGACGATCCTGAACGACCAGAGTTCGAGAGGGCAGTGAAGGAACTGGAAAGTGTGCTACAGGAGGCGATAGTACGCTCGAAGAAGCCACACTTCTCGATTGCGTTCTGCGGAATGGTCAAGGCAGGCAAGTCGCTGTTCTTGAATGCGCTCATGGGCAAGTCGATTCTCCCATCAGAGGGTGAGTCCGTTACTTCTCGCCTACCCTATCCTATACTGAGTATCACTGCAGAGCACCTTTCTACAGCTTGGCCATGCCGGATTCGCCATGTGGAAGGCCAGACAGTCCCCAAACTGCAATTCCAGGCCAAACCATTCATCTCTGCGTTGAAGAAGCTTCGGGCTCATCAGTACGGCCGGAAGGTGCAGACTTACCCATCGCCAGCGGAGATCTATGATACCCCGTCTGTCCCTTCGGACGAAGAAATCTTACTCAGGATGATACACAGGCAGTGGGGTGACCTCCATACTGTTACCCGCAATAACCTGCTGAAGTTTGAGACACCTGGGTTTACATTGCCTCCAATGGCGAGAGGGGAACATGATGTGAAGATCTTGGTGAGTTTCGTGTCCTGCTGAACAGATCTATCTTCAACTGAGTGCTTTGTTCAGTTAGGTCAATTGAACGATATTGTCCGATTATGCCAACGATTCAATCTCAAGTTTGATATGAGCGAGGTCGACTGGCCATTGCTTACGGTCGAGTTCAACTCACTGCGTGGTTACCTAATGGGTGGTATATACGAGGTTGGTCGCAATGCTCTGACGGTCTTCCTCAGTTGCTGACCCTCGTTGTTAGTTCATCGACGTGCCAGTGAGTATCTCTAAGTGTAGGCACACCACCTCATCTGTGACCGATTCACCACCAGGATATTGGTGGAGGCCCCCGTGATGTGAGGTTTTCCTTTTTGCCAAGTGATCGCGCCTGACTTTCAATCCCAGGTCTATCTTGAATCGCTCGTCCGCCGAGTGACATCCGAATCGAACGCGGTCGTACCACTTGTGTCATTCGAGGAGATCCCTCATAGTGACTGGAGGTGTCTCCCTGAACTTGTCGCAAGCGGGTTCAATGGGAGGGCGAACGTCGTTGTCTGCACTCACCTGGACCAAGTCTCGCAGGAAAATATGAATGAGCAGTTGAAAACTGTGACAACGACATTCTGGCCGAGAGGTGTTTTGAAGACCAATCGTGTAATCCCTTGCTCCCTTATGGGTCTAAGCGCGAGAGATTTGCTCGACAGATCTACAATAAACAAACCTCCGTTCGAGGCCATTTCGAATGAGGATACTTTGGGTTATCATGTACGCGAGTGACTGTTTTCAATGGCCTGCGTTGACTAGCCGTCCAGTGCGCCGCCAAAATTCTAGGGGCGGGAGACCGACGAGCTACTTATGACCGGTTCTCTACCCAAATGTGGCGTGACAGACTCCGAGAAGAACTCCATGCCAGTAGTCTTCCCATCCAAGCGCTGACCGTAGAAATGGCCGACAACGCTCGAATCAACGCGCTTCTTACTGAGGGGGATACTGTCTTCAGACAGTTACAAGAAATGATAATTGCATATAAGTGTGTCCTGCATTAGTATGGTCTACCTTTATTCGACTTAGTCCCTACAGAGGAAAACTGCTTCTTGAGGCAAGGCGGATCGAGACCGAATACGAAACTGCAAAAGGAAGCTGTAATCGAGCGCGTGAGATATCCCAAACCGTTTTGGATACATGGGGTAGGGTGGAGTCCATGCAGACTGAGGAGGTCCGCCGGTTCCTGGAACACGAATTAGGGGTGATCTCACAGAAAGCGTGCGGGTCGATCAATCGGACGACTGAGAAGACATTAGCAGAGTCCGGGATGTCATTGGAGAGTATGGACGTTGGTAATGGTAATGGTAGCCTTGGCGCCTCGAGAGGCAGAGGAGGGGTAATTGTGAGTATCCTGGCTGGGCCCAGACACTGAGCGGTGGCCTGATCATGCAATATTTGGGTGTCCAGTCGGGGAATGGGGATATCAGTGACATAGCACAAGGGTCCTCTTCTGCAGAAGCTGGAGTGAGTCCCTTCACTTGAATTATGTGCAATGAGTCCCATTCAACGTACCACCATTAGTACATCAAAGTCCTCATTACAGAGACTAAAGCTCGGGCAAAGGATTTCTTACGTCTAAGTGAACGTGAGCTCAACTCAGTTCTTGAGACGCTTACGAGAGAATACACTGCAATGATCCTTGACCTGGCTGGTACAGCAAAATCGAAACTCCTTAAAGTTGTACGAGGTATCATCAAACAGGCTGAGCTTCGGCCACGACCCGAAGATTGGGAAAGTCGTATTGGTGAGATTCTTCCCGCTTTCCGTATCTATCCACCTAACTCCTCTCTAGGCGATCTTGCACTACCTTCTCTCGACATTGATGGGCCTGCCTTCCCGGAAATCCGTGGAGTGATCAACAGCCGGCAGTTGTCACTCTTTAACCGGCAGTATAGCAT